>Ga0247608_10001123_pt1 | contig 38636 bp, 62 predicted proteins | sample 176DNAGHGlowgp2_FD_193490 | JGI IMG/M metagenome (GOLD analysis project Ga0247608, IMG submission 193490) | Sheep rumen microbial communities from Palmerston North, Manawatu-Wanganui, New Zealand - 1766 DNA GHGlow gp2 | ecosystem: Host-associated > Mammals > Digestive system > Stomach > Rumen ...
ATTTCTTGCAGTGCGTGATCACATCCTTATTGCTTACCTCGGAGATCACTCCGCTCTTTTTGTTTAAGATGAACATATTGTGCTTACCTCCTTACTCTACTCAGGCCTTGTTTACAGTGAGAACTGAAAGGCTCTTGCCCTGAACCACCTTGGCACCATATACATGGAGGCCCTTAACGGCATCAGAGAATCTCTTTTCAGGTCTGTAAGGCTCGGTCTTAAGAATCTGCTCTGCATAAGATGCAGCTGCTCTTGTGCCTGCTACGATCTTGTACTTGGTTCCGGTTGTGTTAGGAACATTGTTGGAGATATTTACAGCAAAGCCTGCTGCAACACCAACCTCACCGCCCTCAATGAGAGCCTTGTTGTAGTCGGTGCCATTGCCAACAAATCTCTGATCCTTGAGGAGGAGGCCATGGAAAAATGCAGGAACAACAACAAATCTGCCTGCCATAGGCACATTCTTCTCTGTGAGGTCCGTTGCAAGGTCAACCAGCATATCATATGCTGTGCTTGCAGTAGGAACTAAAGGAGTTGCATCAGTGCCCAGGTTGGATCCGTTGTTGATAGCTCCAACAGCCATGAGGTTTGCAAGGAATCCATCAGTTACATCATTCATGCCGTATGCAGCTCTCTGCATAGCATCATCCATGATCTTAGGATTGCTCTGTGCATTGTCGATATCGTCAACAGCAAAGTTGAAATACTTTGCCTGATCGATCTCTAACATCTGTCCTGCACCATCAACATCATCAGGTGCATCAATGTCCTGGCCCTTGGTGTAGTCCTTGATCTCGATATCACCGATCTGATTGATCTTAACCTTATCACCAAAGTTCTTGATCTCTCCCTCATAGTCTCTGTTTACAAGGTTTGCATACACATGCGCCTTGTCAAGGTGTGCAAGAAGTCTTGCGCTCCAAATTGTAGGAATAAAAGTTGCAAATGCCATAATAATTTACCTCGCTCTTTCTGCCTTATCGGCTTATCTTAGGTTTTTCATGGATGCCTGTACTGCATCCCAGTTCTTGTTGATCTCCTCCGGGCTCATAGCGGAAATCTGCTCCTTGGTGAATGTGCCACCTGTTTCAGGTGCTTTCTTCATGGGTGAGCCGCCCTTTAGCTTATCCTCCACTCCTTTGGCTACTGCCTCCTGAAAGGCTTTCTCAACAGCCTCTATGGATGCCTGGCATGTGGATGCATCAGTATAATTCAGGATATCGGCCAGCGATACCGGGAGGCCCTTATCTGCAAGAGTTTCCTTTGCCTGTGCGGTGAGTTCTCTCTTGGTGATCTCTGCCTCTCTTGCGGCTAATTCGCTCTCCTTTTTCTGCTGCTCATATTTTGCTTTCTCCTCAGCATTCATCTTGGCCAGCTTTTCTGCCTCTGTTCTTGCATTGGCAATCTGTGCCTCAATTTCTGCCTGCATCTTGGTTTTGCTGGTCTCAAGGGCTTTATTCACTCTCCTGTCAAATTCAGCCTGCATCTTGGGATCTTTCAGGAAATCATCAAATCCCTGAGGCTTTCCCTCTCCAGGTGCGCCTGCTGCCCCTGCTCCATCATTGTTCCCCTGATTGCCGCCTGCTCCGGTTCCTGCATCTCCGGTTCCTGAACCTCCGGCACTGCCTCCAGCACCGCCGCCCAAATCACCAGCTCCACCATCACCCTCTGCAAAAAACTGCAAATTCATAGGGATCTTACATCTCACATTTGTTCCAAACATCTTTTTTCTCATTGAAAAATCCTCCTTTGTGCCCCTGCATTGCCTTACGGCCCCACAGATTCATCTTTGGTTTATTGTTTTGGCTTTCTAACCCTCAGCCAGGGAATAAAAGGGATTGCTCCCTTATTACTCGATTATTTCCCAATCCTCGGCCAGCATATCTGTTTGAGATGCTAACCATGGCACCACTCCCTTGGGAGCTGCCGGATTGTCGGTGATCAGCTGTGTGGTGACAATATAAATATATGGCAAAGTCATTTTGCTGTGTTCATCCGGTCTCTGCATCTCTATGTAGATCCCTTTGCCATTCCACCCGGCTCTCCTGCATTTCTTTCCTGCTTTCAAAGCATTGAGTGCGTTACCAAAATCCATGCCTGCTGCCTCCTTTCTCATTCTGCATATCCGCTATCATTTCATCTCTTGCGCTGCGGATGGCCAATGCACATCCGATCAGTGCAATAAGGAGGATTCCTGTGGGGATTCCTCCTGCTAATGCCAGTATCGCTCCCATATCTACCTCCTAAAATTGCATACAAAAAGAGCCATGCATTTTCTGCATAGCTCTTTCAATATCGTTTGTTATTTGTTTACAGAATCACTGCAAGGCTGTTTGCCTCATCCTCTGTGATCTCCTCAAAATCCATATCCTCACCACAGAATATGCAAAGGGCACCTCTTTCCTCTTTCCAGGTACCATCTTTGTTCTTTCTCTCCATGAGGCCCTTATTGTACCGGTATACCCTCCTGGCCACATTCTTGGCTCTGTTCAGTTCGTAGGCAATCCAAAATCTTTCCTTATCCATACAGATTCCCTCCTACAACCTTATTTTATCAACATCCACAGGATTTGCAACTGTATTTGATAATCTGATCTGTTCCTGGTTCAGCCTTTGAATCTCATCCGGAGTGGTTTCCGGTTTCTGTGTTATCTCATACAGTTCATGGGTTTTCTCTTTTATCTCCAGGCTGTGAGGAGTGTGATACTGAATCTCAAACCGGGTGTGCTTTCCATCCGGTGCCTCAACAGTGCAGTTGATGCCTTTGTATTTCACTCCATCTTTCCAGGTGTTGGATACTTTCTTGAATATGTATCCCCTGGCCTCCAGCTCCTCCCTGGTTGTTTCAAATACCTGCTTGAGGTTCTGAATGTTCCCCAAATATGTGTATCTGATCACATCATGGATATCATCAATCTCCTCTTTGATCTGCTTTGCATCCCTGCTGCCATTCAGCCTCCGCTGCATCTTTTCCAGGTACCTATCTTTTTTCTTTATCCTGTTCTCCAGCCCGGCCATTTCCACATTCAGCTTTTCAGCCACTGTTTTCACGGCATCCGTGATCACATTCTCACTCTCAAGGATCTGATTGTATCCGTTGATCTCTCTGTATTCCACTTTGAGATCCTCATACTCCTCAGGAGTTTTGTATTTCTTCTCCCGGAAATCATCAATGCTGCCCACTTTCTTTTTGCCTAAAACATCCAGGTATCTATCATATTGTTTCAGATCGGCTCCCCGGTGCTTTTCAACCTGCTCAGCAAATAATGCCTCCGGATTGTGGGCCACCTCTTTCTCATACCATTTCTGATAAGTGATATCTCCGGGAAAGGTCTTTACCTCTCCGGTCGCCGGATCTCTGGATCTCCTTTTAAGCTGTGAGAGGTCCTGATCATCTATCTCTGAGAGAACTGTGGTTCTGCAATACGGATGAAAAGGTGGATAATTCACACCCACCTCCATATCCTTGTATGCAAATACCTGGCCATCCATCTCTCTGCATATGTCGGATGTTCTCAGATCCAGCGTGGCCAATATTCTGTATTTATCAAGGCCAGCCTCCTCATCAGCTGCTGCCTGTGCCTGCCCGGATATGTATGCAGATTCTGTTCTTACCAATCTCCTGGCATTGGCAGCTCCGGTTGAGTATTTCTTGGCAATCTCTGTTGCTATCTCACTCTCATTCTTGCCGGTGAGATATGCAAGGGCCAGCTGTGTTTTCAGCTCATCTGCAAGCCCCTGTGTGTTTCCCCATATTCGCTGTGAGTAGTTTGCACCGCTCCAGTTCGTTCTGAGGATCCTGTTCAAGGCTTTATCATCCACATAGCCAAATGAGAAATCAAGGCCGGTTCTTTTCTTGAGATCGTATATCTCCCGGTAATAAGATTGATTGTACTGGTCAACATAATGATCAGTGCTCACTTTCTTTTCCTGGTTGTATACATCCCTCATCATTCGATCTATTTCAGATTGGAGGTTTTCAAGCCTCTCAATCCTTGCTCTGTATGCAGGGCTCTCAAGCTCTTTCAGGATTTCTTTCTTTTCGGCTCCCTTTAATCCCTCAAGCCTCTGCCTCAGTTCGTCAAGATCCCAGGGATTCCGGAGCTGGTTCAGCAGCTTAAGTGCCTCATCATCATCCAGCTCAAACTTATCCCGGTATCTCTCATAAATTTGTGTGATCTTGTAATTGAGTTCCCTGGAGGCTTTGGCATAGATATCTGCAATCTCCCTGGCTGCCTGTTCGGCATCCTCCATGGCCTCATACATCTCTCTTGCCTGTCGGCTCTCCCAATAGCTCATTTACTCACTCCTTATCGCCTGCTGCCTCTTTTGGTTCTTTGGGCTCTTTTGATTCCTTAGGCTCTTTCTCCTCATCAGGCTCCTCAGGCTCATCCTCATCCGGAGGATTGTTGTGCCCCACAGCAAACATCTCCTGCTGCTGTTTGATTGCCTCCTCCTTTTGCTTTGTGAGTTCCTCGATTTCCGTATCGGGATCCTCAACAAAAGGAATCTGCTTGAGCAGGGTTTTCATGGATACAAGATCTTTCATGTTGTACAGAGTCTGTGCCAGCTCCTGCAAATTCTTAGGCAGTGATCTTGCAAAGGTCGGTACCACGCTTGAGGCATCCTGTGCCATTGCCTGCATATTGAGGAAATTGCAGAAAAGAATGATCCTCTTTTGCAGGCCTCTTCTGTAATACCTCTCCTTTACCTTGGTGATCATCTCAAGGCCCAGGAGCTTATACTCCATAGCAACACCGGATGTGTTTCCGGCAAAGTTCTCATCTGTGAGGTTCGGCACATGGGAGAAATTGTATATATCCTCCTTGATTGCCTTTCTCAAGGTCTCGGCTCCGGCCTCATCCATTGCCCTGGTGAGGTATTCTGCCTTTGCATCTGCCGGGAGCTCCAAGAGCTTTTTCTTTCTCAGCTCCTCCTGGGCCTCTTTGGTCTCCTCCTCATCATCTCCAAGGATGGATCCGTATAATACCAGGATGGCATCAATGAACTGCTCTTTATCCGTTACTCTGTCGCTCATCAGAGTGTTGTATGCATCAATCAGAGGGATCTGCTGCTCAAAGTCACCCATGCCCTCTTTGTTGTTCAGATACTCAATGATCTGAATACCACCAAAATTATGAGGCTCAGGTGTCTCTGTGAGTGTATTGGCCGCTTTCACATCATTATCAATGTTCAAGGTCCAGTTATAATGTTCTGTGCATATAGTGGCCACCCATGTTTTGATATCCTTGGCATCATCTTTCTTTGGCCAGTAATAAACACCAAAGAGCTCATTTTCCTCAATGGAATCATCCACCACAATGAATGTGTGCAGCGGAGAAAGGTTCTTGAGTGCCGGTTTGGGCTCATCTTTCTTTGCATACACATACTCATATGCCAATCCATAGATACTCATATCCTGGGCATTATCTGCATCCACATCATCCACATCTGCATCATCAAATGCTGAAAGCAGTGGTGTGATATCCGTATCATCTGTATTAGAGTATGTGATGGGATTGCCCATGAAATACCCTGTTGCAGTATCCGTGATATCTTTTGCATGGTTGCATACGATCTTTACATCCGGGAGCCCCTCTTTCCTGCTCCGGGAAAGAATATCATGCCTGCCCTCATAGTAATCTCTGCATTTGTATTTGTTCTGTACCAATCCAAAGTGTTTCATGATCAGATTGAGTATGATCTTTTTATCAAGGGCTGTTTCATCATAGCCCTCTGCCGGGTATGTAAATCTATACATCTTATCCTCCTCTATCTCAGGCCTGCTGCCCTCTTGCTCCTTACCTTGGCCTTGCGCTGGATCATATCATCCTCCAGGCCATAACGGCATGCATCAATGGTGTGGTTATCCTTATCCGGGTACCCACCTTTGAAATTGCCGTTTTTGTCTCTCTCCAGTTCGTATGTTGAGAACTCCCTGGCTGCATTGGGGCAGGTTACCGGATCAATGATGATCTCATCTATCTCATTGCTCAGGTAATCCATTCCAAAATCTACTGATCCGGGGCCTTTCTTTGCTCCTATCAACCTAAGCCCCATCTCATTGAATGTTGCAATGGATCTCGGCTCCTCGGAATCTGCCGTGATGATCTTATTCTCCGGGTTTATCTTTTTGATCTTGGCCACTGCCTCCCGGTTCTTAAGGTTCACCTGGTAGATCTCCCGGTATATATAAAGCCTGTGCTGCTTTTTGTTGTAATGCATACGCAAGAATGCAAGAGGATCTGCTGCAAAACCAAAATCAAGGCCTTGCCTGATCTTATCAAAGATAGCTATCTCCTCAGGTGTGATCTCTCTTAGGATCACATTATCAAATACCTTGCCTCCGGTACCTATGGCCTCACCCAGGTACTCATGCCGGTATGCCATGATCTTTCTTTTCTTGAGCTCATTGGCCTCAATAAAGAACTGCTCTCCCAGCCATTCCCTTGGTACAGTGAGGTATGTGGAGTGATTGCACAGGGTATCATCCCTTACTGTGAGCACATCCTGGTTCACCCATGAATTGAGGCTCTTGGGTGGGTTCCAGGAGTAGAAAACCACATAATGATCTCCGCCTCTCATGAGGGATTGGTTTATCTTTCTCTCATCCTCATCTCCCTCAAACTCGGCTCTCTCCTCATACCATATATACTTGAAATAGCCTCTCCTGAGCTTTATTGATTTTGATTTGTTCGGATCATCACATCCTCTGAACACTATTCTCTGCCCGGTAGGCAGATATGTGATCCTTAAGGGTGAGAGGCTCGGTTTCCACAGGTGCGATACACCCAGGGCATCAATGGCCCACAGGAGCTGCTCATATACACTCTCCTGGAGGGTGTTCCCTACTCTACGGAAACAGGCTGCATTTGCATCCGGATCCTGCATCATTCCCATTATGATCTCAATGCTTATGAATGAGCTCTTTGTGGATCCTCTGCCTCCGTACAGCTTATAGTGTGTATGTTTCCCCTCAATGATATCCCAGTGGATATCATAAAACTGCGGAGCAATCAGATCTGTGAGCTTAACCTCCATCTGTGCTCCTTGGGATATCGTTTATGATCGTTACTCCCTCAAGGGAGCCGGATACCTCCTGCTTATCCACCCACATCTTGTATCTCTTACCCAGGAGCTCCGCTGCCCTGGTCCTATCCTGGATTGAGGCATCCATATCAAACTGATCTTTGATCTTTCCTCTCATCACTCCGGTGAGATACTCCAAAATCTCATCAATGCTGGCTATTCTCTCGCATTGCAGGCTATCCATCACGCTTGCTATATATTGCTGAATCTGAGGTTTTCTCAGGTTCTCAGCCCCTATTGCATAGGCTGTGTTCTTGGCATATCCGGCCTTGATTGCCGCCTCTGTGGCATTTGGGTTCTCCAAATAATACTCACAGAACCTCTTTTGCTTTTCTGTGAGCGTTGCCGGAGCCTTGCTTGGTGCCTTACTTTGTTTATTTTGTGGCTTTTTCGCCTTTGTAGCCTTATTCTGTGGCTTTTTCTGCTCTTTCACTCTCAATCACCTCTCTCCACCTCTCAGCAAGGGCTTTCAGGAGATCGGCTCTACTGTAAAAGGTTTCACCATCCCGGTTGGGATGTTCCTCCCACAGGATCCATTTGGTGCAAACCCTGCCCTGTTTCTCTGAAAAATATTGCTGAGTGTTTACTTTCACCATTTCCCCATGTAACCTCAGGGCCGTGATCAGTTTGTTGATCTTTGGTTGCAGATTCATCTTTGTTCAGCTCCTTTTTGTGAAACAGAAAGAGCACCCAGCCAAAGCCGGATGCCCTTTTTCAGGATCTTAATTGTTCGGGGATAAGCCAACACAATTTCACCTGCTATCATATTAACATTTCTAAAATGGGAAATGTGGGAAATTTTATCCGGGAGCAAATTATTTGCTCATTCTACCCTCCTATTGCCCTCATTTTGCCCTTTTTATTCCCTTGGGTATATATTTATACCCCTGCTGCCGTTTCGGAGCTTTCTGCGGTCTCTCCGTGCTCCCTCAAATACTTTGATGCTTTCTTTTCCACTGTGGTTCTGTCACAGTGCAGGGCATTGCCCACCTGTTCCCAGGTCATGCCCAGCTCATATCTGCCATGGAATATCCTCCGGATCTCGGAATTATGGATGGAATTGATAAACTCTGAAATATCTGCCTCAAGGATCTGTGCCTCCACCATTCTCTTTTCAAGCATAATCTGCTTTTTATATATGGCTGCTCTCCTCTTTTTGGCTCCTTTTGTATCCAGGCCTCTTATGGTTATGTTCACCTGGGTATATGGGAACTCATGGGAGGATGCCTGCACCTTATCTGTCACTATCTCATTATTCCTTGAGCGTATGGCAGCTATCTCCCTGTTCAGTTCTTTGATCTCAGCTCTTAAACTGATGAGCTGCTCCAATCTTTCCTTGGTCACTGTTTCCATCCTCCCTTTTGTTTAGTTAAAAGGCAGCTCCTCATCCATTCCATCCGGAATGTTCATGAAATCATCTGAGCCTGCTGCCTCCGTGCCGCCTTTCTTGCTCTCTGCAAATTCCTGTTTTTCAATGATGCAATCACTTGTATATACCTTTTGGCCATCCTTATCATAGGATCCTGTTTGGGTATGCCCCTCCACAAGGATTTTCATGCCTTTCTTAAAGTATTTCTCTGCAAATTCTCCGGATTTACCAAAAGCCACACATGATATGAAATCCGCTCCGGGATTTTCATTGTTCTTGGTTTTCATCCGGTCAACGGCCAGGGTGTACCTTGCCACTGCTTTATTGTCCTGGGAATATCTCACCTCCGGATCTCTTGTGAGCCTGCCCATGTATATGCACTTATTCATTTTCCATCCTCTCTTTCAGCCTATGGCATATTTCTTTAAGCAATCCTTGCATATCTTCTTTTTAACAGTTGGCGGACAGCAAGGCGGCAAATCCGTCCACACTTCCGCTTTTCTGTACTTTTCAAGCCAAATATATCTATGGCAATCGGTACAATGAAAAGGGATAAGTGCTATTCGGTTAAATTTTGTTTTCATTCCTCATCCTCCATGCTCTCCAGTAGTCTCTTGAGGTTCTTCTTTCTTGTTCTTCTCTTTCTTGCAAAGAATGCCAGGTGATAACACTTTTCCATGCCTGCTGCCCTTGCATGAGCTTTCAAGCACTCTCTCCAGGCATCCCTTGCCCACCTCATTACCTTTTGCAGGTATGGTGTAAGCACATCCACAATCTTTCTGCAGAGCTCCCTAAACTTTTCCTTTAGGTTCTCAAAGATTTCCTTTAGTGCCTCTGCTGCATCTCTTATGGCATCCATCTGCTCAGCTGTAAACTCCATATGCTCCTCCTCATATTCCCTTGATCTGAGATGCAATCATATCAGCTGTATGGGTATATAACACATTCGGATACTTTCTCACCGCTCTTGTGTAGTATTCCCATTCTTTCTGATCCGTGAATGCTCCCATGTGGTACCGGATGCACATTGTTTCCTCATCTGTGAGATTGATAAGCCCCATCAGCATTATGAGGCTCTTTTCTCCGTGTCCGGGATAGAGCTTTTCTTTGTTGTATTCGATACCGGGGCCTCCGTTATCTCCAAATGGTAATATGCAGTAATCATCCAGCTTGCATACATCATGCAGCATTCCGACAATCTCCGGGGATTGTGCTCTCTGCCATGTGAGCCCAAGATCACAGGTGAGCCTTTTGAGCTCATATGTTACCTGGAGGGAGTGCTTGAATAATCCTCCCCATTCAGCTCCGTGATGGCTCTTTGCTGCCGGCCATTCATAAAAGCCTGCTGCCTCAAGGTAATCCAGGAGAACCGGATACTTTCCAAACCAATCATTCATGATGTTCTCCATGGTTTCCCTGGTCATGTTCTCCATTTCCTTATAGCTTTCCATCATTGCCACCTTTCATGTTCTCTGTTAGTACATTCTTGATCAGCAGTACCATAAACAATACCGCCGATAATGCCATCAGGATCAATACAAGCAATCCCAGTACCTTAAGGATATACACCATTGTTGCAATCATCTGCCCTCTCCTTTCATTCTGTGTATCTGTCTGTCTAATTTCTCGGTGATAAGATCCATGAACAGCTCCGGATCTATTTGCAGGAACATCAGCTCCTGGATAATCATGATCACTGTATCAGCACACTCCTCAACCAGGTTATCCGCTGCCTTGCTATCTTTTAGCCCTGAGGGCCTTGCTGATCTGTAATATTTACTCACTGCCTGGATGAGCTCCGCTGCCTCCTCCTGGAGCATCCTTGATTGAGGTTCATGGCCATAGGTACCGGCTATGATTTTGCACTTGCTCAACACGGCTCCGCATTGAGTATTTATCGCATTTTTTACATTTTCATACCCCTCAAAACCGCATAAATCCGTTTCTGATTGCTCCTCGCATTGAGTATTTATCGCATTTGTTGCCATTTTATACCTCCGTTTTCAGCTCCAAAAAGATACCGATCTGCCACTTTAATCCATTCACTATCTCCCAGGCATCTTTTCTTGCCTGTTCATATTCGTGGATGGTCCTTTCTTCATTGTGCCAAACAAGAGCATCCACATAGTTCCTTGCCATATCCTTAAACAGGAAATGCCCATCCTGAAATACATACTCCTTGATATGGCAGTTTGTTATCTCCACATTGCTCACACCTGCTGCATCATTGCCGGAGATCTCATTTATTACCTTGGCCTGTGGGTAGGTTTCCCTCAGCCTCTTATACTTCTCCTTGGGTGTCTCGGTATCGATAATATACTCATCAGGCCTGAACATGATTCCGGCATCCGGCTGGAACTCTCCCTCTGCCCAATCCTTTTCAAAGCCCAATCTATCATCCACATATAACCCAAACACGGGATCCTGATGCATGAGGTAAAGGGCCTCCTTTGCTTTGGCCACATTGTAAAAATCTCCATCCCATCCCTCAAGGTACCCATCATCATTCAAAAATACATACACACCATCCCATGCATCCAGGTAGTTCTTTACTATCTGTGCATCCTCAACAGATAGATTCATCTGCTGGGGATCCCTTATGGAATCCCCGGCTATCTGTTCAAGCGTTCTGCCTCCGGTTTTCAGTATTGCCCTCATCTGTGCTCCTCCTTTGTATACAGTTCGTGGGTACCATCCAGGATGTTTATTTCCTCATCCTCAAAGGCCCAGCCCCATTTCTTTAAGATCTTGAATGCCTCCACAAGCTGCTCTGCTTTTGAATCGTTATATCTGCATCTCCAATCCATGAGATCTCCCACATTATCCATGGCATAATCTAACTGGATGAGCATCTTTTGGATGAGATGCAGCTTTGAGATCTTATCATCTGCCTCATCCTTGGCCTCCTGGGATGCCTCATAATCGGCTTTGCCGGTAAAGAACCTCCTGAGCTCTGATGGTCCTAAGTAGGTGCTTATATTCACCAGTACATCCCACAGCTGCTCACAGGTTTCATATTCCTCTTTGATCCCATCCAGTTTGCCGGTGATAACCTCATTGATGAATATGTGCTTTTTCACCATGAGCTCCTTTACTTTCTTCTTGAGTTCCTTTTTGTTCTTCTCGGTAGGATCAACCTCTTTTTTCTCTTTCTTCTTGGGTGTGGGCTTTATCAGCTTTACTGATCCATAATACCGGTACCATAGCCAATCACTCTGTATATCTGCCTGTGTGGCCTTGGCCAGCTTAGGCTCCTTTTCACTCCTCAGATCCCATTCCTTTACTGTTTCCCACTTTCCGGAGTACATCTCATGAGTTACTTTCTCAGGAGCCTCTTTCACTCCTGCTGCCTTTAGGAGCTTTATGATGATGGCCGCCCTCTTATCCATCTTTTCCTGCTCTGCTGCCTGGTGGGCTTTCCATGCAAGCTCCCTGGAATCCCTGGCATCTTTCAGGACCTTGTTTCTTGTCTTGATATCCTCTATCTTTTCAAGCTCATACAGATCTTTAAGGGTGAGCTGGAATGAATCATCCTGCTCCTTTTTCTTGATCTCCTTGCCATCCAGCTTTGCAATGTTTAATCTGTGCCGGATGGTGGTTTTTGAAAATCCGGTTTTCTCTGCAAGCCCCTCCTCCGTATCTCCAAGATCAAGCATCAGCTGAAAGCCGGTTGCCTGTTCCCATATGGTGAGATCTGCTCTCTGCATATTCTCCTCCAGCATGGTGGAGAGCTGCTCTTTCTCATCCATTCCCTCAACGATCCGACAGGGTACCTCTGTGAGGCCTGCTGCCTTTGCAGCGTTAAATCTGCGGTGTCCTATGAGGAGAGTGTATTCATCCTCATGGAAATTGCCGGAATCATCCCAGTGGCCGGGAATAACAGTGAGATTCTGCATTATTCCGTTTTTCCTGATCGATTCCGTGAGTTCTGATACATCCCCTATACTTTTCCGGGGATTCTGCGGATGTTCATGCAGTACATCCACATTCAACATGGTTGCTGTTTCGGTTCTCATTTGGCTTATCCTCCTTTGTTACAACTTACTGAGATCCTGTTCTCTGTTCTTTAGTGCTTTGGCTGCTGTTTCCCATACCTGCTCAAGCTCTTTCTCCTCTGCATGGATTATCTGCATATCACACCTGCTGCCTCCTGTGTTGGCCATATCCTTGCCAAATACCTCTATCCTCCACCTGGGGATTCCGGTGTGCATATACTTGAATGTCATGTATAGTGGATATTGGAGGGAGAGCCTGGTATATAGTTCCATAAACTCATTCATTCCCTTTTTGTTCACCTTTCTCCGGTTCCCCGGTGTTCTCCTTGGTGTTTTCCTCGGTGTTTTCTTGCTTTTGTGGCTTTGGTGCCCTTTTCAGTGCCAGTATGAGGGCATCCTCACCTATATCACTCTCTTTCTCCTGCTTTTTCAGGCAGTTCTTGAGGGCCAAATCATAATCATATCCAATCTGAACAGAGATCTTTTCTGCCATATCCCAAAACTTTTTCCGGTAATATGCCTGCCATTGGATATCATCCTGTTTCACCTCATCCAGGCCTCTCACATAATCTCTGATCATGGCCACTATGAGGGTGAGATCTCCATATGAGAGCCTTATACCCTCTATCTCTTTGAGGCTTTTCTTGGGATTGATGGCTCCTTTTATCTCAATCTCCCTATCATTGCCCTCCTGCTCTGCCAGCCAATCAAACAGGGTTATCTGTACCGGTTGCTCCATAGCTCACCTCCAGCTCCTGCATATCAAAGTCTGATCTCACAAACCTCATTGTTTTCTCATGGTTCACTGCATTTCCAAGGTGCTGATAGATCTTGAGGAAATCCTCCTCGGTGAAATCGGTGCCCCAAAACTCATTGAGCCCCTGCTGCATCATCTCCCTGAATGCCCGGTTATTCCTCTCTTTATCGTATGGCTGGCCTTTGGCTGCTGCCCTTGAGAGCCATTCAACGCTCTTGGCCACCACATCATCTCCGGTATGGCAATCCTCCAGGAGAAAATACTGGTTTGTTTTCGGATGTACTATCAGCTCAAGCCTCTGATTGATAAAACTGCCCGGAAAGCATCTCATCAGATCAACGGCTGCTGCCTTTGCTCCTCCTATTCCGTATTTTTTCATCATGCTTTGCCCTCCCTGATCAGTGCATCTGCTATTGCCGGGAGCATCAATACCGGTGTGAGCTGCTTGTGTGCCGTTGTCGGCCCCTTTATTACTTTCACTGTCATGTGCATGAACAGTTCCATTGAGCTCTTTTCTTTGAACCATTCAGGTTCACGCTCATGCTCTTTCTTGTACAGCTTTGTTTTCCTGCATTCATCCGCTGCCTTTATGATCAGCGGCACCGCCTCCGGTATGATTTCCTCTGCTGTATCCACTGCATCCCATTGTTTCTCACATGCTGCTGCAATCAGATCTCCCAGGTTCTCATTCATGGCTTATCCCTCCACTTAATGCTTTTCTTCTAACATGGGTGTCATTGTCTTATCCTGGAGGCCTGCCTCCATCTTGAACATCCTTTTGATTCTTTCTATTTCCTCCGGTGTGAGATCTCTGCTGTCAGCTGTTCCATTTCCGAACAGCCGGTGATGTTGTATAAAAGCATCCAGCAGGAGCTCCTGTTCTTCTTTCCACAGGTCCTTATAAAAATCAAATTGTATTCTGATCTCTATTTCCTCGGCCTTGGTGCAATTTACAATCATGGTACTTTTGCTGCCTGTTCCATACCGGTAATAAAAAATGCTTTTTCCTACCTTTTCAGGATCTCTCAACACCTTGTATATGACCTGCCGGAGGATCTTTTTCTCTATCGAGCCGGAAAATTTGAAATCATAATCATCCAGCCTATCCTCATCAAGCTCCAGGCTTTCAATTCCGTACTTTTTCATCAGCATATTGAGCTTTTTCTCGGCGGTCTCTTTCTCTCCACCAACTCCACGCTCTGCCAATGCCTGCACCTTTTTGATGAGGGCTTTCTGCTTTTCTGTCAGCTCCTTGCTCATCAGCTCTCCTCCTGTGGCCATCTGATAGCCTGGCCGCATGCCGGGCAGAAATCATGGGTATCATCCGGATATTCATAGCCGCATCCGCAATTTGGGCAGTACCAGGTATCATATACAATCTGATCCGTTCCGGGAGCATATCCATCACCCTCAATATCCGGGGATTGAGGTATCTGCAAATCAAGTGCATTGATTGCCTCTTTCGTGGCTGCTTTCATCTCCGGGGCCATTGTCTTATCAAACTTTTTCCTCATCTCTGTGAGGTATTCCTTTGCTCCTAAAGCATCATTTATCTCTGCCATAGCTTATTCCTCCGCAAATTCAAAGATATGCTGGCCGCTGCCCTCTCCGGTCATTACAACCACTCCTCCGTGAGGTATTCCAAATAATCCATATGCAGCCCAGTTGCATCCTTTGCCTTTGTTCTTTTCGCTTGGAGAGCCTGCACCGGTGTATCTGCCTATGCACTCAACATATGCGGAATTGGCTGCCTCCTGTCCGTCAAACCCTTTATCAATGAAATCCTGCACTGCTGCCACATGGCCACACATAGGGCACTTGAATTTCCATTTCTTCACATCCTCACCAAAGAGCCTCTCTCCCTCAGCTCTCCATGCATCCACGCTCTCAAAGGTTCTGATCTTCTCATCATCAAATCCCATTGATGTGTTCGATCCGGTTTTGATTTCTCTTTTCATTGGCTTATCCCTCCATTTACTTAAGTTTTAAGAACTCCACAATCTCCATGTATTCTTTCTCTGCATTCTCTTTGCCCTGGGTGTATTCCTTGATCTTGGCATCAAGCACATCCAGCCTCTCATACAATACAAGCTGTATTGATTGTGGTATCTCCCTTGGCTCCGGGAGAAGTTCAGGATCCTCCCATTCCTTTTTTTCAGGTTCCTTTGCAGGTTCCTCTTTCTTTTGGTATTTCCTCTTTGGCAGCTCCGCTCCCATCTCTTTCAGGATCTCTGTGATCTCATCCTTGGAGCAGGCATTTAATTCTGCCAGGATACCTATTTGCTTGGTTTTATACTGCGCATTCTCATAGCTTTGCAGTATCTCACTGGGTTTCATTTCCATTTGCTGCTCCTTTCAGCACCCTCTCAATCTCTTTGAGCTTTCCAGGGCCAATACCTTTGATCTGAGATATTGCCTCAAGGGCTTTATCGGCATCAAAGCCTGCTGCCGCCTGGGCATCCCTTAACCCTTGGAAATAATAAGCATTCACGGCCTTTTTCATCTGTTCTTGGTCCATGTGCTTAAATTCCTTGTATCGTGATGCTGTGAACCTTGTTGGGTTTTCTTTTGTCCTCTTTGCCATTGGCTGAGCCTCCTTTTTCTTTCTCTTATCGGATATATGCCTGGCTGCTATCCTCAGCTTGGCCACATTCAGCCCTGCCTCTGTTATCTCCGGAAACTCGGATCTGTATCCTCTCCGGTTCATCTCCAGGTGTTCCTGCCTTGTTTCCAAAAACAGATTATCGATACTGATATGATCCGGATTTCCATCCTTGAAACTAACCAAACAGCCCTCCGGCACATCTCCATTCGCCTGCTGCCATATCAGTATATGTGTGAGCATCCATACATTGGGCTCTGCAATCTTGGTTTGATGGTACCCATCATCTCTGATCACCTCGGTACCAACCGGAACTGTATTATGAGGCCTGCTGCCTTTTTGGAACATGGTGCCCTTGCATTTTTCATATTGTTCAGGGCTCATTTTCTTTCCCTTATTCCAGCCTCTGCCCTTTTCAAGATCTCCTCTCAATCCGGAATCAAGTTTGTTCCTGGCATAAAAGCCTTTGATCTGATCTCTTGAATAGCTTGTGCCAAAATTGCTGTTCACCATGTTTGCCATCTTCTGATGTCCGTTTCCCTTGTAATGGGCTTTGATGAAATCGCATACCTCTTTTGGCCATGCCTGGGTGTATACCTTTACCCTTGGGCCTCCGCTCAAATGATGGTTCTTTTTCAGTGAGTTCATGGCTTTTGCGGTCATGGGGTAGTGGAATATAAAGCCCACGGCCTCTGCCAGTGCCCGGTTATCCATGATGAGGTAATTATCCTTGACAAATTCCAGCAGGCCCTCAGGATACTTATGCATTGTGAATCTCCAACATCACAGGCACCTGCCCCTCCTGGTTGTGTCCGTACTCATCCATGTGTTTCATGGTCTTAAAGGCCAATTCTCCATTTTGGATGATCTTTTCGGCAATCTTTGTCATGCCCTCGGAGCGTTTCAGCTCCTTTTCCAGGGTTTCCTCATCCATCTCATCATCATTGAGCCTTTCAAGCTGCTCAAAGAGATGATTGTTCAGATCTCCCAGTGTGTTCCTTGTGTTACTCATGGCTTATCCCTCCATTTCACAAATAGTTCTTTCCAAACTGCTGCATCCATTCCTCATGTGAATACTTGGCCTCAAATGCTCTCTGTGCCACCTGCTGCAAATAAAGATCCACCTCTTTGTTCACATGCGGTGCCTCAGGTCCATATTCGTGATGCCGTTCATTGCATACATATGCCCACAGGCCAAAGTGTTCAGCTTTCTTTCTGTGTGGGCCGTGCATGAAATGGTGCTTGTGCAATCCGGTGTGTTTCAGTTCTCCAAAATATCCCTTTTCATCTGCCTCTTTCCTGCATAAATAGCATTCACGGCTCAAGGGATCTGTATGCTTTTGAATGATGCTCTTGGCCATCAGATATACCTCCGTTGTGCCTTTGGTATCTCTGTGCCGTGTACTGTGAACTCCCTTATGGGGATATGCAGCTCCTTGGCCTTATCGATCTCATCCTCCATGCCGCCTGCTGCCGTTCCAAAGATCCACAGCTCATCACATTCATCAATCAGCTCCAGGCCGATATTCAAAGCAATGGCTCTCTCAATCGGTACATCATCACTCATGAACTGGGTGAAATAAATGTGAGGAGTGATTGGCAGGCACATCTTTTCAATGGCCATTCTTGAGTAATTCTTTGCCCTCTGCACATTCTCCTCAATCTTTCCCTGGGATGAGTATGCTGAGCATATATACACTTTTTTCATTTTCCCTTGCTCCATTCTTCAAATTCTTTCTGTACTGCTGCCTGCATCACTGTTTGATAATCGTGATGCCCTCCATGTATGGTGTAGGTGTGAGGATCCATTTTCTCTGTGAGGAGCTCCCACAGGTCCTTATTTCTCACCTCTTTACCTTTGGCATTGTGCCAATCATTCTTTTTCCACTGGATGTGCCAATGGTTTCCCATGGTGTTCAGCAAATTATCACATTGGGTGATGATCTCCACATCACAGGGAACTCTCAGCATATGAAAGGCATTTATCATGGCCATCAAACAGCCTGCTGCCTCGGTGCCATCTTCCTTGTGAATGAATCCCTGCCTGGTGATGGGGATATCATCTTTCATGTATTCCATCAGCCACATTGCCACTCCATCCCTTTTGGATGGTCCGTGCCAGGTGCTCTCTATGATCATCCGTATTTTCATCCTGAACCACCTCCCGGATCCTTTTTATCAATCCTTTTCATGGAGTAATGCTGGTATGGGTACATGGTCACAGGATTGATTCCGTTGTATACAGTTGATGGGATGATCATGTATCCTTTCTTGGGCTTGGGTTCATCCGGCCATTTCCTCCTGAGGAGCTTTTTCCTTTTGGGTTTTGGTATGATCAGGTTCCGGGATCTTGAATATGTGGCCTTGCCCTTTTCCTCCTCCTCTTTGGTTTCGATCTTCACGATATACTCAGCCAGGTTCTCATAATCTCCATCCTCATACAGATCAATGAATGTTTTGAATCCCGGCCACATCTTTTTGATGAGATCCACAGTATTGAAATCCGGTGTGTGGATATCCTCAATGATGATGTGATGATGGAGGGCCTGCCCTTTTTTACCTCTCTCTGTTACTGCAATGAATTTCAGCTGATATCCTTTTTTCTTGTATACCCTCCGGATCTTATCCAGGAAATTCTTGAGGTTCTTTTTTGCCCTCTCATATGTCTCAGGTCTTTCTCCGGGTTTATACTTTAGGATCAGGTGCCAATCTCCCTCTTTGAAATTGGCCAGGATTATCCTTTGGATCTTTTTTGCCCTGTTGGTCCTGTTCTGTCTCTCTATATCCTCAGGTGTCCTTTTCCTTTTGGGCTGTCTCGGTTTACCCGGTGCTCCATAATTACCAGGGTAATAATGTTCCACCTGGATCACCCTCCCAAGATCATATTCATTTCTGATATACATTTTTTGTGTATCACCTCCCTAAGTTTAATATCCTAATGAGCCACTTAAGAGGCTATGAAAAACCTCTTAAAAACGGCAAAAATAAAGGATTTTTGCTTGATAAATTTAGGCTTTTGTGATACACTATTCTTAGAGTTTGGGTGTGTATCACATCCCCGGAATTAGGGCTGCTTGCAACAGCTCTTTTTCTATGTCCAAAGATCGGCCATTATTGCCCCAATTATCGCCACTGTCATACCTACGGCCATGAGAGTGCATACCATTCTGATATCATTTCCCGGTGCATCAAATCCTGATGCAACCAGCAGCGAGAAAAGCATCCCTCCTCCTGCCATGATCTCCCCGGCTTTCTTCTTTTTACTTTCCATGTGATCTCTCCCACTGGGCAGCTCTTTCACAGATCGCTATGCAATCATATGTATCTCCCACCCATTTCTTTTGTTCATAGAGCTTTGCTCCGTTTCCTATTCCGGCCTTGTAGCAGAGGATCACATAATATGGATCTGTGTTCTGATCGAACAGCTCCCGGAGGATCCTGAGGCCTGCTGCCACATTCTCCTTTTCATCAGATACATCCAGCCCATAATCATCAGCCATTCGCTGCCAGTTGCACTGATTGATCTGCATGTATCCCACCGATCTGCCACCATCACCCACTGCATCCGGATTGAATGAGCTCTCTGTTTCCATGAGTGCCAGGGCAAACTCATATGAGAGATCCAGCTCCTTGCACTCCTGCTGCATGAATATCTGCATATCCTCCGGGAGAGGCACATCCTCATATGCTATGAACTCCGGCTCATAGGTTTCCAGCACCACAGGCTCCGGAGATACATATTCCGGGATGGGCTCCCATGTGAGCTCTACTGTTTGCAAAGGTTCTGCCTGTGCCGCCCTGGGAGATTCAGTGCACCATGTAAAGATTGCTATGAGCCACATTGCCAAAATCAGGGCTGCTGCCGTTAAATGTTTCCTTTTCACGCTTTCTCCTTTCTCTTTTCCACTTTCTGAACTCTTTTTCATGCACCGGATCCTTGAAATAATCCAGCACCGCTCTCTCTATAAAACCAGCCTGGAGCAATGCCACATGATCCGGGATTGCTTTTGGCTTTATCGCTCCCATACTCATTCCTCCTGGTACATTTCTTTGGGATCCGCTCCGGTAAACTTACATATTGCCAGGAACTCATCTGCTCTCAGCTCTCTCCGGCCCTGCATAACCGGGTACAATACTCCGGCTGATACTCCTGTGGCCGTTGAGATGGCAGAGCCTTTTATTCCTCTCTGCTTGATGTATTCCATCAGGTTATGTGTAGCGGTGCCCTGCATCTGTTTCTGCATCCTAATACCTCCTTTCAATAATCATTAGCTCCTAATGACTTTATACCAAAATATCATTTGCAAATAATAATGTCAACACTTTTTTATTAGTTTCGAATGATTTTTCTTTCATATCCTCATAAACTATGGTATAAATTAGGTTGGAGGTATCTGCTGATGATGGAAAAGAAAGATATTGGCAAAGCTCTTAAGAAAATGAGAAAACAATCCGGCTTAAAATGGGATGTGCTCCTTTCCTCACTAAATGAAAAGTACGGAATAAACATTGCTCAGAGCACTATTTATGGATATGAGAATGGGCATGGCTCGCCTGAACCACGGATTTTGCTTGCGCTCTGTGATCTCTATGGCCAAAAGGATTTATTGCATGAGTTTGGTTATGCATCTGTTCCTATTGCAAAATCAGATTTTGGTGAGGACATAACGCTTTTTGAGGATGATTATTCCCCTGAAAATTGGGCAATGATCAAGAATTTTATTTCCCTGGTACCGGCCAAGGATAAAAAATGATATTAAACTTAGGGGATAAGCTATGAATGCAGTAATATATGCCCGGTATTCTCCGGGGCCAAGGCAAACAGATCAGAGCATAGAGGGCCAGGTGAGAGATTGCATGGCCTATGCTGAGCAGAATGATATAAAGGTATTAAAGGTGTATGCAGATAGGCATATATCCGGTACCGACTTTGAAAAGAGAGCTGAGTTCAATAAGATGCTCCGGGATAGTGAAAAGGGGCAGTTTGAGGCTATCATTGTATGGAAAATTGACCGGTTCGGCAGAGATAGGGAGGAGATTGCCCTTAATAAGATCAAATTAAAGAGGCATGGTATCAAATTACTGTATGCCAAGGAGGTGATCCCGGATGGTCCTGAGGGAATTATCCTGGAATCTCTTATGGAGGGATTGGCTGAGTATTATGTGGCCGATCTGCGGCAAAAGGTAAAGAGAGGGCAGAGAGAATCTGCTCTGAAAGGTTTGGCGGTGAGTGGTATGGCTGCTTATGGATATAAGATCAGCGATGAAAAGAGATATGTTGAGAATAAGGATGAATCCTGGGTGGTGAAATATGTTTTTGAACATTATGCAGCCGGTAAAACGGCCACAGAGATCCTTGATGAGCTCTCCAGGATGGGTGTAAAGAACCGGAAAGGCTCTCCCATCACCAAGAATGGCATATACTCCATGATAAGAAATGAGAAATACATAGGCAAATGCACTTATGATGGCATAGATATCCCTATTCCTGCCCTCATTTCTGAGGAGCTATGGGATGCAGTACAATCCAAGATCATCCGGAGGCCTCACTCATCAGCTGTATATAAAGCTCCGGAGAGGTATCTTTTATCTCTCAAGGCTTTCTGTGGGGAATGTGGAGCCATGCTGGTGGGAGAATCCGGCTATGGAAAGCAGGGAAATAAATACCTGTACTACAAGTGCAGCACACGAAAAAAGAAAGGGCACTCTCATGATTGCTCCCTCAAAACCATCCGGAAAGAACAGCTGGAGGATTTTGTGGTGCAGCATACCATTTCTGATGTGCTCCAGGATGATGTGATCGATTATATAGCGGATAAGGTTATCGAGATCAATAAAAAGCATACTGTGAACCAATTACTCTCACAGCTTAAATCTGCCCTCAGGAAAGCGGAAAATGGCCGCAATAACCTCCTTAAGGCAATAGAGGATGGAATATATACCCCATCAACCAAAGAAAGGCTCCTGGAGCTTGAGAATGAATGTGAGGAGCTCAAGGTTCAGATTGCAAAGGAAAGTATCAAAAAGCCGGAGATCACCAAAGATCATGTGGTGTATTGGCTTGAGATGTTCAGAAAAGGGAATATCAAAGATGAGGGTTTCAAACAGAGGCTCCTGGATGTATTCGTGCACTCTGTTTATGTCTACAATGAAAAAGTGGTTATTGCCTATAACTATACAGACAATAACCACGATAATTCCATTGATGTACCCGGAATCCTGGAGGGTTCGGATACATTTGCGAAAGTGAGGGACGGAGTTCTATATCCGAACCTCTCAATCCTAAATGAGTATAACATATTTGTGCTGATTGTCAATTCTCCGGCTGCTTAGGATCCTCTGTGGGCTCCTCTGCGGCCTTTTCTTTTTCAGAGGTATAAATATACCCCTCAAGTCCGTTTTCTTTTAATTTGGCCAAATTCTCATCAGCTGCTGCCTTGTCAAAAGGTCCTGCATTCACAACCAGGTAATCACCCTCTGTGATATTAACCTTAGCGCAATGCTCTGCTGCCTCATCCTTTCTCTTGGCAGCATATTCCGGAGTGTTCTTTGCAAACATCCCCAGCATGATCATATACTTTGCATCCTTTTTCATGGTTTCCTCCTTATCTTCTCAGGTAATCTCCGGAACTGAATCCGGTGTACTGTGTTCCATTCAGGGTGAATTGAATATATAGCCACCTGGTAGAGCCTACCCTGGAATAATATCCATAATTCTGTACCCTGGTACCCTTTGGCATAACCACAAGGCTCTTTTTTTCGGTACCGGCTCCATCCCTCAGGTGGAGATCAGCTGTTGCTGTGTATGTTCCGGCCATATCCTTATCCATCAGCTGTGCAGCCTCTGATGCTTTCACCTTTGTGGCCGGAGCAACAGGTGTCGCAGCTCCTCCGGCATACTTATCAAAGTAAACCTGCCCAAATGATGCTCTCTTGGCTTTCACAGCCTCGCTCTGATCCTTCGGCCGCTCATATCCGGTGAGAACTGCATCTGATGCCTCCCTCACTGAGCTTGCACTTTGCAGGGCCCTCATCACTCCGGGATATCCTTTCAGCTCCAGCCCAAGGAAATTGAGCTGCATATTCAGATCTCCGATTGATGCGCCTGCTGCCTTTGCATGGTTCAAAAGGTTCTGCTTTCTGCTCCAGTAGGTCCATTGTGCCAGGCCATATCCTGCTGCATCCTTTACAAAATTGGTATATGCTCCTGAATCTACCGCCTGGGTGTACTGCTCATCACTCATGCCCAAGGATCTCTCATATGTGTTCTGCAAATTATTGGATCTCAATCCGCTTTCTGCATACAGATTTCCCATGAGGCCTGCTGCCCCATATTCGTTTCCGATAAGGGATACAAGATAATCCCAAATGGTTTTCTCTCCGGTTGTGGCCGGAGCTGCGCTTTCAGCGTACTGAATATATGGGAGCTTGCCATGCTTTTGCCATGTTCGTGCATTATATCCGGCTTTTGCTCCTACATTGCCAAGAGCTGTGATCTGCACCTTGTTCTCCCACTTGGGTGTGCATTCGATCACAAGGCCATCACCGATATATACACCGATATGCCCAGGGAGCCATACGGCCTCTCCCGGAATAATATTGGAGAAATCAGTGCTCACATCCTTGCATTTCTGTATCATCTGATCCGCTCCGATATCCGGAACACCATTGGATGTGTATGTGGCTCCTCCGTATGTAGCATTCTTGTTTCCGTTCCAGCCCCACAGGATGCCTTTTATAAGGCATACACAATCAAATCCAAACTTTCCCATGGCTCCGGATCTGATCTGAGCTGCATGCTGTATGTTGTAATTGTTGTTGGTGGTGTACCTTTTGATGTTCTTTTCACTGATAAGAGCTCCAAAGCATCCCATCACATAATATGTATCATGCGCCTGGGCATCTTTCAGCTTTGATATAAACTCTTTTACATTCATCATGAGGATCACCCCTCTTTCTTAAATATCGCCTCAATGAGAGCCTTGATGGCCGTTGAGAGCTGCTTGTATAAATTATCGTACCCAAATATAGCTCCATAGCACACCAGGATGCCCACAAGGATTGCAACCGGCCAATAATACCAAAAGATGTGCCAGTGCATGATGCTGCATGTGATCACCATTGTGAGGATCGTGAGAACCTCTGCAATGATGAGCACCACTACCTGTGCCGGGCAGTTCTCTCTGTTTACTATCTTCTTGATCACCTGTGAAATCACATTGGTGAGTGCTACCAGCAGAACCACTGCTGCTGCTCCTATTGCCATGATCTGCATTGCATCCATATACTTATCCTCCTATCCTGCTGCATTATCATTGTTTTTGAGGGCCATCTCATATGTGATGCCACCCTCACAGTTTTCTCTGCCTGCTTTCAGGCTGTATGCCCAGTATGCAAAAACCTCTCCTACTGTTGCCCCAATAAGAGCGGTGAGTGGTGAGAGGTCCATAAAATGCCACATAGCAAGCATTGAATATATCTGAATGATTGTGCACATGATCATCATGTACCACAATCCGGCTTTTGAGGTGCTGAGCTTTTTCTTTTTCCGGAAAGATCTCTTGAGCTCTCTTTCCTCCTGTTTCATCTGTTTCAGCTCTCCCTGCCTTTGAATTTCTTTCATCCGGTATTTATGCCGGATCCTTTCCCTTTCCATTACTGCCATTGTTTTTCCCTCTTAAATCAAAATCATTTGTTTCCTGGCACTGATGAAAAACCTGCATGATGTACTTGAACTCTGCCTCATATACTCCATTTGGCTGTTTTGTTCGCTCCACCAATCTCTCATATTTTTCATTCAGGGCTATGATCTGATTGAACTCAGCCTCTGAATGCCGGATGCCCGGCTTTTGCAGTTCGTGATAGAATGAGAAAATCTGTGTTTTGATTGAATCGGCCACATCAATAGCCTCCTGGAGGGAGAGCTCCTCTATTTTTTTCTCAAGCTCCTCCTGTTTTCTTTCGATCCCATCAAGCCGCTTATTTGTTTCCTTTTGGTTGCTGTCAATCTTTTCAATCAGCTGTGCACTTGCCTTGGATCCTATCCATTTGAGCAGTGCACTGATTGGATTGATTTTGATTTTGGATACCTCGATAAACAGAGAGAGGAATCCAATGATGCCGATTGCCCAACCGGTAATCTGTCCTATGCTCATCTTTTGCTCCTTTCCTGTGTTGTAGGTATCCCCACATTCAGAAAAATGCAGCTCCTGCATGGCTCTTGGGAATATGGGATGTAATAATCTTTACATTCCCCACATTCTCCATAGTGCTTGCATGCAGTGCTGCATTCCTCGAATGTTCTTTTGCAGTGTTTTAATGCCTCATGCTGGCAAATGAAATTATTTTGCCTCAACATCGATAAACATTCCCACAAGCTCTGCATATTCATCATCTGTGATTCTGTCACAGGCAAGGAATACATCCAGCTTTTTCATCTGCTGCTCTTTCCAAATGAGATATCTCTCAGCTGTAACAGCTCCACGCTCATATTCTGCATTCTTTGCTTTGATAACCTTAGACATTGCCCAATAAGCCATACTATTCGCCTCCTTTCGCTTAAATTACACCTGCTGATTCCAGCATGCATGATGTATATTCAGCATCCGCTGCAAGTGCCGCAATTATCTGCTCCTGAACCTCAAGCCTCTCTTTCATCTTTTCCATTTCAGGTGTAGAAAAGATCTGTGCCATCTCGGAATATTCTTTGTATTCCTCCAAGCTCAGCTGCGCCTCCTCATATTCCCACACTGTGATTGTTTCCTCATTCTGTGTGATCTCTTTCTGTTGGATGTTTCTCCTGAGATACACTGTGGTGGGGCTTGATGTGGTATCAACCTCATCCGGCTTGTTTGGCTGGCATCCTGTTACTTTCTTCCATATGATCTGCATTGTTCAACCTCCTTTGGTGTTTGCTCACTATTTTTCTCATTTTCTTGATTGATGCTTTGGGCTTGATCCGCTCCTGAAATGTGTTGTATGTATCGGTGTGCTTAAACCAGCCCATATATGAGAGCAGTGAGCTGGCATCTTTCCAGCACACTTTCTCCTGTTTTGATATCTGAGCAGCTTTCCTGGTTGCTCTGAGCATTATGCTCTCCCGGATGATCGTTCTGTTTCGGTGAAATTCAAAGCCCATATAATCAAGCGGCCTGCCGTGCAGCATGGTTTCCATTTCTATGGTTCCATGGTATTTCTCCAGGAGGGCATTTATCTGATGCTCTTTCCGGATCAGAACCTGCTCTGCAATGAAAATCTTTCTCTTTTTCTTGTGCATCTTGCATTTATGCTTGATTTTCATAGCACTCAGATCCCCATCCAGCTGTTGCAGCTCTTTCAATGTGCTGCACATTATGGCCGCCTCCCTGCTTTCATATTCAAGCCTGAATACCTGCCAATTTCCTTTCATGTGCAGATTGAAATTACCCATCAGGTAATCTTGTATTGCCCTCACCGCTTTATGGATCTCTTTCTTGCTTGCGCCGAAAATCACGATATCATCCATGTACCTGGTCATATATTTGATGTGCAGCTCCTCTTTGATGTAATGATCAAGAGGTTGCAGGAGAAAGTTTGCAAACCACTGTGATGTGTAGAATCCCAGCGGCAAGCCCATCTCACATGCATCAATCAGTATTTCCAAAAGATCTCTGATCTCTCCCGGCCGGATCTTTTTCCGGATCCAGCTCCTTAAGATCTCATGATCAACGGATTGAAAGAAATGCCGGATATCCATCTTTCCTATGATCCGGGTGTTCTTTTCATCTGTCCGGATCCATTTCTCAATCACTTTCTTTCCCATATGTGCTCCTCTGCCAGGTACAGATCCAAGCACATAAATATACATGCCGTGCAGAACTGCATCCTTTATTGCATCCACTGCAATGTGATGTATGATCTGCTCCGGCATGTAATCAGGTTTCAGTATTTCTCTCTGTTTATGTGGCCCTCTCTCATTTATGATGCATGAGCTGTGCTTTCTCGGCTTGATTTTGCCGTGAACCATATCCTGCTCATACTTGGTGATCTGCTCAATGCTTTTCTCCATATCGGAAAGCACTTTGGCCACATCTGCTCTGTTCCTCTTTCCTTTGGATGGTTTCAGAATGGCCGCTTGTACCCTGTCATGAGAGATCGCCTCATCATCCGCTATTCTAAAACTTTTCATTCAGGTTCTTCTTTCTTATCGCCTCAGGGCTGGTGGGTTTTCACTTACTGAGCCCTGCCTTTATCGGCATGATTTCCACTGGTTAGATGTATTTCAACATCCTGAGGTGTAGGAAAATGGTGGGTTTGGTTAAATCTTCCATTATTGATAAGAATGGGGCAGCCCCGATGTTCCAGTTGGCATTCGACACAAGATTGTTCAAATTCACAGCAGAACCACCGACATGCAAACCATTGTTGCAGTTGCCGCCGACAATCGCACCGGGAACACCGGCCAAGGCCTATGGCACCCACCATCTCCCCTATAAAATTATTTCAAATGATTTACTTTCCTGTTACCTTTCAAGTATTACCGGGGAGTGCCCCGGATCCCCCGGCCGCTATGCGGCAGGCTGTTCACAAGAAAGGGCAGCCCCGATGTGCCAGTGGGCAGCCGACACAAGAACGGACAAATTCACAGCAGAACCCCCGACAAGCAAACCATCGGCGCAGCAGCCGCCGACAATCGCATAATCCACCTGGCTGGCATTAAACCAACCACCATCACAGGTATAGGTGGAATCTGATCCGGAGCATACAACAGGCAATCTGCCGTTTTCCGTCATTTTGGTTTGATTTACATATCCTCCGCTTGTGCCGCTCATGCTCACACCGGTATTGGTGTATCCGCTGCCATCTGTGTTATATGTGGGATACATCTTTGTTCTGATCGTGCCGGATACATACATCAGGCCTGCAATTCTCTCCCAAATGTTGCCCCACCAGTTCTCAATGTGGAATACCTTTACCACATCCCTGTTTGCATTGGTGCCATAGAACTGGCCTTTTGCAGAACCATATCCGGTTGCAAGGTAATTGGGTGAGCTTGAGGATCCTCCGGTATGATATCCATATCCAAAGGATTCCTGGAAATTGTCTGATCTGCTCATGAGGATCAGGAGCATATTGATCAGATTGCGCTGGCTCCAGGACCTTGTGTACCACAGAGAACCATTGGCCCTTGAGTATGTGATCTCATTGGTTCCAGTTTGGCTAACCATAGGGGTTAATCCCTTAATGGATCTTGCTTTGCTGCTGTTCAAGGCACTCTCAAAGCAGGAGAGCCAAATGTAATCCATGATGGTGCCATCTGATCTCATGTGAGCATATGCTTTGTAATCCTCATCCAGCTGAATATTGCAGATATTGCAGTATTCATAATTGGAATCCTCCCACTGCTTGAGGTATACAAGAGGGATCTTGGCCATTGCATTGCCATCATATGAGAGATTTGATACATCTGATGCTGTGCCATCCAGTTTCTTGGTGTAATCGTTAGGATCAAGCTCATAATCAGCTGTACCATCAGATTTCACCATATATGGCTTGTTTTCTGTCACAAACCAAAAATTGGCAAATGAGCCATAATTGAAAGCTCCGGTTGAAAGGTTTACCTTTGCAGGAGTTAATCCAACCGCCTGCTCCGTGTATGTTACCCTTGTGGCCGGGTTTGAATCGTTCTTATCGATCTTGAATCCCAGGAGAACATATGCCTTTGGTGTGGCCGTTCTCTGATTTGCCCTGTTGCGGTTCACAGCTCCCTGATCTGAATAAGGGAAACATGCGAATGTATAAGGCTGATCATTGGTGAGGTTATCAACCACAAAAGGAGTGGATGAATACTGCCCCGGTGTGGTGCAATCCAAAAGGAGTGTGCCATCATTCTCATCCTCAATGGGATCCTCTCCTGCTTTCATCACCAGCTTTACACCCTTAACGGAGCTGATTGTTTGGGCTGTGTTCGTTTCCGGATTCAATACCTTGGTATCACCAGGCTCCGTGAATGTGATCTTTACCTGCCCATCTCCTACCTGACAGGAAAATGCTGCCATGTTATCCGGTGCAATGCCTGCCTGGATATTATCGATTACATATTGCGCCTCAGGCCAACTCATAACTGTACCTCCTCTGTAATTGTTCTGTTTGCATTGTTGAATGTTGTTGTTTTGGTGCCGATTACCGAATTATCAGCATTCTTGAGTGTTTCTGTTACCACTCTGTTTCCGTTTGCATCTCTGCTGAATACAGTTACTTTCTGCCTGTTATTGGCATCTGTTTCTGTCACTGTGCTGTGATCAGCTGAGAATACTGTTGTGGATGCCGTGAATCCCTGGATAGCTGCACACAGCTGATTGTACTCAAGAGCTCCAAAATCTGTGCCCTGCTGCCGGTATTCAGTTTCATCCTGGAATGATTGAGTGCCATCTCCATTGATGGATACTGAGAATTTCCTCTGCCCATCAAAATCATCATCCACAGCGTTCATGGGTAATACCATCATATCCTCATCCTCCTTGCTCCGAACCGGAATGAAAGCCGGTACTTTCCGGCCTTTATCCTGTTCAAATTGTTGTAAATATTTAAGGTTGCGCTCTCAATCCTGTTGAGATCTGCATAGCCTATAAACTTACCATTGTCCTCATACACTGTTTTGGTACCAATGCTCACAGGGTATGTGTTTTCCACAATGATCTCCAGGTTATCTGCAAGGGTGTTGATCTCATCTGCATATGGGTAATCACTCCTTGTTTTATCATTCCCCATATCGATAATGGAGAATGGCAGATATACCTTTGTGGCCAGCTCTCTCAGATACTCAATGTTTCCTTTGATCCGGTTGTAATCCGTGTATTCAAAGAAATCACCCTCTGTTTCGCTGCGCCAAGCCCAATCTGTTTTTGGTGTCTGCCACATCACATTTTCCTCCTTGCCGTTATCTTTCCGGATATAGATCCGTTGTAGCTGGTTTCCACATCCTCAAGCCTGATCATGAGGCTATCAACATATTGGCTCTCAAGGTATGTGAGATCATTCACCTCCAGTGCAGGATCTCCTCTGAACTTAAGCTCATACTCATTTCCTGCTGCATAATACTCTCCCACCCACTCAACCAGGTTCTGTGCATCTGTCTCAGAGCTTATCAGCGGATTATCCCAGGATTGTATCTTGCCCTTATTGTTCAGGGTTACCGCCTTGATTGCCGTTGATATGCCAAATTCATAGCCTCTCACTGTGAGTGTTACCTTGATGGGTACCGCCGGAGGATTGGATATCCTTACCTTGCACCAGTATGTTCTCTGTTCGATCACCTCAGCTCCTACATCAACCTCCTCACCATCTACCACACAGGCCACAGTGAGCCCATGCACGGCATTGGAGAATGAAAACTCATAATCTGTTGGTACCAGCGGAGTATCTATCTCCTCCTGGGTGAGATCCTTGCGCTCTGTTCCCGGTGTGTATATGGTCCTTGTTACCCTCATCTCTTTCACCTTTTCCAGCCTCTTTCCGGTTGGCGGTGAAAACAGATCGTCATATGTGATTGTGTAATCCGTTGCCTCACCAAATTCCACCCTCATGAGATGGATCCTGTTGAGCGGCTTTGCCTCTGTGAACTCTATCTCTATCCGGTCCACATCCACAAAATCATATTTGACTATGGTAACAGCTGAGATGCTCTTGCTCTTATATGTGGCCACCCTTTCTCCATCCCGGTATGTACGGAGTACAAACTTTTTAGGTATGGCATGGCCAAAATACAATGTTATATTGTGGAATGTGTATGCAGATTCCATGGAGAGTGTAACAACCGGATTCTCCGGGAATGTTCCATCCTCTCCGGATATGGCCTGGCTGATAAATCCACACTGCACATATTGCGCCTGCTGCCGTGGCAGGAAATACTGTGCTCCGTTTGTCCTGGCAAAATTCGTTTCGTATGCAGCATATTCATGCCTGCTCTCATTCTCCAGGAGCTTTGTTGCATCTGAGTATTCGGTTTCTGCATTGGCACTGGCCTCAATATCCGGCAAGAATGATGATTTTATCATCAGGATTCCATCTGCACTCTGCATCAGTACGCTCCTGCCTGCATTTGCTATCAGCTGGAGGCACTGCTTATGAGATACTGCCGGGAGAGGATTCTGCACTGTGATGTTCTTGAGGTATGGATCTATCCAATACTCATCTGCTGAGATATTGGCATCCTCAAACACATCCACGGCCAAATCATAGAGGGATATGCCCTCAGGCCGGTATTCCCCTCTCTTGTACTCATCATCCATGTATTCAAACTTATCAACAGCTGAGAACTTGGCTGTGGTATCATCTGCACTCCACTCCTGCATATACAGTGTGGCTCCCTTGAACCATTCAATAGTTCCATCATCCAGGCCGTATCCCCAATATACTTTCAGCTCCTGCCCGGTCTCCACATAGTTGATTGCACTATCCTCATTGTCAACATTGTAGTATTTATCCATGTTTTCAATGGTCACTGTGAAATCTATGGTGGGCAGATTCTCTGCAATCGGTGATATGGTGCTTGAGAGCTTTGCGCTGATGATCTTGTTATCATCAAATTCAAGGCCGATACCACAGGTGAACTGCTCCAAGCGGAACCTTGTTTCTCCCCTACTCATTTCCAGGGCTGTGATGGTCATATATGTGATCTCATCAAAGGTATCCTCTGTTGCAAATTCTTTGCTGTTATTCTCATATTCTGCCTGCCCCTGTTCGGTTGTGATCATGAGCCTTGTGGGCCATGATTTGCCAAATTTCAGGGTTATGCCCTTGAGGCTTACTGTATCCTCTGTGTTGAACCTTACTGTGATGGACGGATGCTCACTCACAAGGGCATTGGTAACAGCTCCCTGCTGGAAATATGTTCCATTTTTAGGCAGGAAATACACGCTGCCATCCAAGGAGTTCCAATTTTCCTCATAAGTTGCATAGATCTTGGATACTTTATCATCACTCAGAGGAGCTTTGATATCAGAGTATGGTGCAAAATCACCCTCCTGAACCTCAGCTCCTCTTTGTGCAGCCTGGTTGATCAGGCCCATGCTCAATCTCATATAAGACTTATTCCGGGCAGGCTTTTGCATCTGTTCTCTGTATTCTGTACTTACATACTGCATATGCCCTCCTACATCTCAATGAAATTTACCTTGAAATTCTTATACACCGGCTGTCCTTTCTCATAGCAGTACACCGGTGTTGTTCTGTCACCGGCATACATGGAAAGAGATCCCCTGCCTCCGGTGTCAGCAATGAAATAGGATACATTCAGATCAAATTTCTTTTTGATGGCATTTCTGATGATCATATACTCATCCGGCCGGAGCATATTCCAGGAGCACTCCAGCTTATGCACATCCTCTCTGATCATCTGTGCCACCATCTTTCCTTTGGCATTTCTCTCTGAATCAGAGATATCATAATCTGATTGGTCCATCTTTGATGGTTCAGGGAGGGATACTCCCTCAACCACCAATATGTTTGATATTTTGGCCATGGATTCTCCCTCCTTATGTTGCAGGTACCGGTTTCATTTCATAACCGGACCTCTTTTTGTACTTATCGATCTGTGTTACAAGTGTCTTTCCGTCCAGCTCAACCACTGTGGTGTGTTCGGTCTCTCCTCCCTGGGTGTTCTCTATCGCACCAATAATATTGATAGATAGAATCTCAGCCAGCTTGGATGCAATGGCATCAATCCATCCGGTATTTCTCTCAAGCGGCACAATAGCCTCTTTTCCTGCCTCTCCTGCAATGAGAGGTGTTGCTCCGTCTACAATACCGCCTGTTGCCAATCTTGGCAGGGATACTGTTGAGAGCTTTGGTATTGAGAATCCAAATGTTTTGCCACCAAACTCCGGTACCCAATCCGGGATATCAAAGCTCAGGCCATTCAGTGCATCAATTACCTTATTCACACCGCCAACCACTGCATTGGCCATACTCTCAATGCCTCCGATAATGGAGTTGATCACACCCTTTATTGAGCTCCACATTGAATTGAATATGGTTACCACTGTGGTTTTCAGGTTGGTCCATGTATTGCTCCATATGGTCTTTATGGAGCTCAGGGCTGTTGAAAGTCCGTTCTTAATGCCCTGCATCACTGTGGTGATGGCTGTTTTAATGGCATTGAATATGGTTATCACCACGGATTTGATTGCATTGAATATTGTGGAGAAAAATCCATATATTGCCTGCAAAGCTGCCACTACTATTCCGGAGATGGTTTGCAGGATCAGGCTGATGAAAGCAGATATGGCACTTAGAACGCCCTCTACAATCTGCTCAATGCCTTTCCATGCCCTCTCCCAATCTCCTGTGAATATTCCCACAATGAAATTGATAATGCCGGTTATAACCTCAATGAGGCCGCCTATCAGGTCACAGATAAAGCCAAATACTGCCTGCACTGTGCTCCATATGGTCTCTAATACCGGCAATACCTTAGGCAGTACATTTGCTATGATCCAATCAATGAGAGGCTTTAATACACCCTCCCAAAGTGCTTTCAGTGCATCACCCACAACAGCTGCAAACTCCAGTATCCTATCCACAAGAGGGCTCACATGCTGCTGCATAATCTGCTGGAACTGTGCTCCCAGCTCGGCAAGGACCGGCTGCACACTGCCGTTCCAAAATTCAAGGAACTTGGCTGCCGTGTCGGATAATCCTCCGGCTATTGAATCGAACAGCGGAGCAAAATGCTCATCATATACTGCATTGAATCCATCCACGAACTGATCCACAACAGCCTTTATGGATCCGGTAACAGTTTCAAATACACTCAGGATGCCCTCAAGAGCTGTTTTGATTTCCTCCTGGTTATCAATGAAAGGCCTTGTGAACACATCCAGAATATCCCTGGTTGCCTTTCCTGTGATCTCCTGCACACCCATGTATGCATCTGCAAATATGCCTATGAGGTTGGCTGTTACCTGCTGCCCGGTGTCACTACCGAACACTGAGAATATGTTGGCAGCAGCCTGTGCAAAGTTCCCGGTGATTTCTGCAATCGATCCGGAGATATCAAACATTGAGATAAGAAACTGCTTTATCCTGTCGGTGTTCTGCTCCAAATACTTGGCCACACCGCCCACCAGGTTGGTTGCAATCGTGATACCTATTGCTGCAATAGCTCCGGTGATCTGCCCCAGTGCATATGCCCATTTATCCAGGCAATCATTTGCAGCTTTTACTACTCCGGGATCCGTCCATATATCAATCAGGCTCTTTTTAATGCTTGCTATGGCATTCTTAAGAGGCTCAAGGGTTACATCTCCCATTCCGGCCTTAAAGCCTTTCATGAACAGATCTCTGAGCTCTTTGAGCCTATCAATCAGTTTCTGCAATACCGGATTGAGTTCATTATCTGTTTCGGTTGCGGTTTCATCCACCACTCCGGGGATATCTCCAGCACCTCCAAGATCTTCTCCTCCACCGCCTCCGGAGCTATCTGCTGCCTTTGTCAGTGAATTGATCTCATCAAACTTGCCAAGGCCGTGGTATGCCTCCTCTGCTTTCTTAGCGGCACCGCCTGCTGCCTTTGTAGCTCCTGTGAGTGCATTTGCATTATCAGCTGCTCCTCCCAGTGATGTTTGAATGTTTCCGGTTGATGTGCTGGCAGATTTGCCGCTCTTTCCGGTTATGATCTCGGTGAATCTCTTGAATGCATCCGCTGCCACCTGCAATTTTGCAATCAGCATATTCAGCACTCTGATCACCGGTGTAAATACATTTATAAGCCCCTGGCCAATGGTTGCCTTGAGGGATTCAAAGCGGAGCTGGAGGATCCTTGTTTGGTTTGCCCAGCTGTCTGATGTTCTTGCAAAGTCTCCCTGGGCATCAGCTGTTACCTTGAGCAGATAGTTATATCTGAGGAGTGCCTGCTCCTGCTGTGTCATGGAGTTGTAGCTCTTTGTGATTCCCTGGGATAATGCATATGCCTCCAGGTTGGCCACAGAGAGGTTTATACCTAACTGCTTGAGCGGTTCCGTTTCTCCGGATATTCCTGATCTGAGCTTTGCAAAGGCTGTATCTGAATCCAGGTTGTAGAATGATGCCATATCACCGGCAAGCCCTGCCAGCTGTGTGCTCATCTCCTCCAGCTTGTTTCCTGTGATACCCATACTCTTAAGCATGGCACCCATGGTGGATGTATACTGCTTGGCGGCCAATTCGGACAATCCAAACTGTTCCGCTGCATTCTTTGCAAATTCCTCTATGGTTTTATTCCCGGCTCCAAAGGTTACATCAACAACATTCTGAACCTCTGCAAGGTCTGATCCCAAATTGATGCAGGCTTTTCCAAAATTCACCAGGGCAGCAACAGAAAATGCGATACCAACCACTTTTCCGATAGCTCCAAGCACTCCCTTAATCTTGCCGATAGAGGAGTTCACCTTGGATACTGTGGAATTGGTTTGGTTCTGCACTTTTTTCATAGCATCCATGTATTGTTTGGTCTGAGCCTCGATTATTACCTGGAGCTTTTCAAGTGTCATTCCCTCCACTGCTCTCACCTCTTTCTTTCCTTAGTTGGTTTACCCTGAGCATATAACCCACCATCTGTACCTTGTGCTTTTCAAGCTCGCTCTGCACCTTGGCCTCCTCGGCCATCCGTGCAACCTCCTCTCCGAATAGTTCCGGATAGTATTCATGAGGCTGTTTCAGCGGTACCTCATCAGGGTTATTGGAATTGGCCAGCATATTCATCAGCTGCAAATTCTGATTCCACATCAGCATTATCTGATCCTTGGTTTCAGATATGCGCTTTTTCTGCTCAATCTCCATTCTCCTGCCATAGCTCTCTAAAAGATCTATGATCTCATCTATGCCCAGGCTCCAAAAAAGATCAGGGCTATATCCTGCATCCAAAAATGTAGGATATAGCCCATCCCTTAACTGGTCTGTGATAGTGGTGAATGTGTTTACAGGATCTCCTGTGCTGCCTCCTCCATAGCTCCCTCCACCTGATTGGCCAGGGCTGTGGAGAAAAAACCGGATACAGTAAAGATTCCCATGTATACCTCTGTGTAGAAATTCAGCTGAGAGCCTCCCTCCTCAAGGTACTTATCAAAAAGCGCATTGAGGGCCTCTCTCTTGATTCCGTGGTGATACTTTCTCATGGCTACATGTGCCACATCAAGCATCACAGTGAGTGCAGGCATACCGCCGTTTCCGGTACCCATCACATTCATGAGATTGGTTTTGTATTTCTGCTCAAGCTCACTGATGCCTGCTGTATCAAGTTTTAACTTGTACACCTCGCCGCCTACCTCCCAACGCTGGAAAGGTCTCTTTTCAGGCATCTGTACCACCTTTTCCTCTGTCTGTTCTACCGCTGCACTGTTCTCATTTTCATCATGATCAAAAAATCCCATTTACTTATCCTCCTGTTTTATCCTGAAATTAAAAAATAGGATCCGGTGATTAAACCGGATCCGTAATGCTGATATCGCTCTGTAATGCGATCTTGAGAGTGAACTCCATTACTCCGTTCACAGCTCCACCGCTCACCTTTGTGGCCACCTGTGCATCAAATGCAAAGATTGTGCCATCAGGGAGCGTTTCCTTGAATGATACGATCTCTTTGCTTGCCTCAGCTGCTTTCATCTTTCTGTATGCAGAATCAGCTGTGTTCTTGAACTTGAACTTATACTCAAGATCTCCCGGATCTCCTACACCGAACTCATACTGCTTTACAGTGTCGGAAAGTCCGGTATTCTCAACCTTTTCAGGCTCATTGCCAAGCTCAGGTACCTCTTTGAGGCCCTCAAGAACTGCAAACTCCTGATCAGTTGATCTCTTGCAGCTTAAAGTAATACCATTTGCTAACATTTACATTTACCTCCTTAGTAATTGTTGTTGTACACAAGCTCATTATCGAGATCCAGGATGCCCTCATATCTCATGATCTTGTGCTTTAATCCGCTGGTATCATCCACATCATTGCACTGCCTGCGCCTTAAGCCTAATGCAGATAATGCTGCATCAACATCCAGTGCAGCCTGTGATGTGCTCTGATTGTTCCAAATGTCTATCCTATAAAGCAGGTGGGATTTGCTTTCCTTGCCATCCACCCATTCAGATACGGAATTATCCTCCTCTGTGTACTGGATGGCCGGGAACTTTTCCCAATCCTTAGGATATCCATCACTCACATTGTTGCTTATAGGCTGTATTGCGTTATAAACCTGGTCTTTTACATTTACCATCTTATCCCTCTACTTTCTTGATCTCTGCTTTCAGTGCCGCTGATAGGTTCATCTTGATGATGTTTTCATTCATCTTGAGTGCCGGATACATGTATGGCTGAGCTGCCTGGCCCTGGGTATAATAAAACACCTTGCCATCCTTGCTCTCACTCTTTGGCCAATGATACTTATCTGCATCAGCTGGTGGGATATCATCTCCGGGGAACCACCAGCCCTCTGATACATAGGCAGGCTGTACATTTGGGGATATCCCATCATGATTTGCCTCACCTTTGGGGCCGGTACCAAATTCCACATATGCTGCATGCTGGTTGTTGGTGTAGCATATACCTCTCACCAGCGTTTTCTCCTGTTTCACATCCGTTCTTATGGATTGCCTCAGCTCTCCATGATTTACCGGGCACAGGAGCACAGCTGCGTTTCTTACTCTCCGGATCTCTTTTCCCATAGCCTTTGTGATAGCATCCATTGGATTCTGAATGGCACTCAGCTTTCTGTTTAGGGATTCAGCCCCTCTTATATGCTGATCAGCCATGTGATTTCTCCAGCGTTATAACCTTAGGATCCACATCCCTGTTGATGGATTTGATGATGTAATCCGGAGGCTCTGTGCCATCCACATACACACAAATACCATCATTCTCTCTGAGATCTAAAGTGCCGTGATATTCCATGTTTTTGATGTAGGCAAGATGCTCTCCGTACTGTTCGGCCTGAACAGCTCCTCCGGCCTGCCAAATGGTTGCCTCAATCGGTACCGCCTCGGCCCATCCGGTTACATCTCCACCCTCAGAGTTCTTTGTTATCTCCCTTTTGCGGAGATTGTACATCTTCATCTGCTTTCTTCTCATACGCATGGCCGCCTACCCTCGCAATTCTGCATTGTTCCACAACGCTCTTGATCTCTGCTGGGATTTCCACAAATGAGGAGGATATTCCACCCTCACTCCTGGATGTTTCACCCTCGGTGCCCATCCTGTTATATGCAATCAGGGCCCATTTACGCTTTGCCGGTTTCAACCTATCAATCAGCTCTGTTCTGTTTGTTAAAGCAAGCAGCTCCTCCTCAGCTGTTTGGAGGAGTGCTGCCAGGAGTGTTTCATCCTGGCAGCCTGTCATGCTCTTAAGTATCTCCAAATCTTCCATGGTTACTCCTCTCCGGATCACTCATGGGCTTTGATCACCTCAATGAGTGTTTCCTTGTTCATGTTGGCATAACCCTGGATGCCTTTTTCCTTGGCTACCTTGCGGAGTTCTGCAACGCTCATGGCCGCATAATCTGTTTCCTCGGTGCTCTCAGGATCCTCATCCTCCGGATCTGCCACAGGATCTCCTGCTGCATCATCAGAATCCTTTTCAGGATCCTCAGGCTCCGGATCTGCCGGTGCAGGGTTCTCAGCCGGAGCTGCTGCCCCGGTGAGTTCCTCTGCTGTATCTGCTACTGCATACTCATCAGAGTATTTCTTGCAGTGCTTGATCACATCCTTATTGCTTACCTCGGAGATCACTCCGCTCTTTTTGTTTAAGATGAACATATTGTGCTTACCTCCTTACTCTACTCAGGCCTTGTTTACAGTGAGAACTGAAAGGCTCTTACCCTGAA
>Ga0247608_10001124_pt1 | contig 38620 bp, 29 predicted proteins | sample 176DNAGHGlowgp2_FD_193490 | JGI IMG/M metagenome (GOLD analysis project Ga0247608, IMG submission 193490) | Sheep rumen microbial communities from Palmerston North, Manawatu-Wanganui, New Zealand - 1766 DNA GHGlow gp2 | ecosystem: Host-associated > Mammals > Digestive system > Stomach > Rumen ...
CTCCTGCCCGTTGAAGAAGTACCGATAACCCCCGATAGCGGGACGGGGGGATTTTGGCGGGTATGTGGCGGTGTGGTTCATGGCGCGAAGATAAGGTTATTAAAAATCAAAAATGATTTTTGGAAACTTTTGTTTCATAAAATCCTTGTTGTAATGAGAAAAAGTCGCAATATAATTGTATTTAACAGTTTCACCAGTAAACACGTTTACTTTACATACATCTGGCCTATACTCTTCTCCAGGGCAATCGAAACATCTTTCCCATCCTACAAGAACGACAATGCTGTCGGAGAGCCAATAGCCATCGTCAATGCTTGCTGAGGGACCGAAAAAGAGGATTGGAAGTCTTTGATGATGAGCAATGTCTATGACATATATTTGGATGTCTGTATCCAATACCGCATGTGTTTTAGCACCTTTCTTGTTTAAGATGAGATTATACGAATACAGGTCTAAGGCGTAAAAGCCGTTTGGTGAGTAATATATCTTGTCCCGGTAATCTGAGAAATATTTTTCCGAAATGTCAAATTTTTCCCAATCGGTGGATAGTGATGATTTATAACTACGAACGAGCGCAAAACTGTCTGTTTTCAGTTCTCTTTCCCACGAATTGAGCCATAAGCTGCAATGCTGGTGCAAAGTCTCCTGAAGAGAATCGTCCATCACAGCGATTTCCGAATATGTTTGTGATGTTTGATTATTCTCAATCGATGAAGATGTGGACGGGGGTGTTGAACAATGTGAACTCATCAACATCATAAATAAAAAAGGAATAAATAATTGTCTCATACTACCAGCCTCCCATTGGGTTGTTACCTATTTTTAAATTATCTTGTGGAGTAATCGGGTACATCAATTCGGGCATTTTCAAAGATGGTTGAACAGGCGGACTGGGTTCTTTATTATAAAGGTACTTATAAACACCGAGTGCAATTTCACGCCCTATTTCATCAGCATTTTGAGTCATTAACAAAACATCATTATTGTTGGAAATGAAACCAACTTCAACCAAAACTGAAGCTGTTCCCTTGAATTGATTTAACACGCCCAATTTGTCTCTGGGTTGAAGACCATTATTAAATATCGGGACTATAGACTGTGAAGAGACAATACTTTCTGCAAGTAATTGGCTATTTTCACCATTAATTTTATTATTGGGGTTATAACACACTAGAAAACCGCGTACATCTGGGTTTGTTGTGGAATTAGTGTGGATGCTGACAAACAGATCTGCGTCAAAATCATGGGCAACGCTAATACGATACGAAATCTGTTCTTGGTCAATCGTTAAATCTCCTGTGCGAGTCATCGTTGTTTCTAAACCCCATTCTGAAAGGTGCTTGTTAACACTCTCAGAAATAGAAAGTGTTATGTCCTTTTCATAGAAATCATTTCCTACTGCTCCAGGATCGACTTTGCTGTTTTTTGTTCCTTTTATTCCGTGTCCGGGATCAATGGCCACACGATTGTCGTTGGCATTCACGTCCGCCTCCAATCCCTCCAGTTCTCTCGCCCATGTAGGCATATTCTCCGCAAACGCATACACACTGTTCCACGGGAACTTCCCCGCCAGCGGGTCCACACTCCAGAACCGCCCGATGCGGGTGTCGTGCATGCGGTACTCGAAGGCGTGCATAGCCTCTTCCCCAAGTACCTCATTGTCAGCCTCTTGCCCATTGAAGAAGTACCGATAACTCCACATGGCGGGAAGAGGGAATTTGGGCGGGTATGTGGCGGTGTGAATCATGGTGCGAAGATAGGAATTTTGAAGATATGAAAAACAACTTTGACAACTTGGAACAACATTTAACTATTTTATAGAGATAGCAACCTGCTGACCGAGCGAAGAATTAGAAATAGGACGTATTGAATCCACTTCAATAGAGTGTGGGTAAAATATGTAATCAATTGTGCAATGATCAAGAATCTTAAATGTCATATAAAATAGGACGTCTGGATTGCCACAGCATTTTGTGATCGCACAACAATTTGTTTTTTTCAGATTAGAGTAGAGTGATTGTACCTTGTGATAATCAATTCCTCTGGATTGTAATTTCTCTTTCTGGTCTTGGGTTATTTCAATGTTGGAATTCCTAATCGGGAATACAAGTTCCGTTTCGTTTTCTGTAGAAAAGAATAGCCGGAACAAAAACTCGTCATCCGATTCGAGAATACTGAAAAGAAGGGTCCCTTGTGACGAACTTGACAAGCAGCAGTTGGCAATTTCCAGAAAGCAGTTTTCAGTTTTCTGAAAATATGGCTCATTATTAATGAAATTTTGTTTGGTTTCTTCATACGATACTCCTCCAATCACATCACGATTTGTGTAAACCATAATTGTCACAAAAGCTAAACTAACGACGAGCAGCAAAGAGAGGACTATAATTATTTGAGAACGTTTCATCTTTCAATCTTTAATTAGGCTCTTATTGTTCTTATTATAGTAGTCAAATCCGCGTTTTATCCATTCATGATCAACAGGATTATCCCCATAAGGGGGCAACAGCTTCGTTGTGGTATAAGATGTAGGTATCATTCCTCCTCGATATTTGACAACTTCCATTCTTGGAGCCCATTCAGCTGGAACTGTAAGCCCGTCTTCTGCCCATTTCTCCATTTCGACTTTTCCAGCTTGTTTAAGCATAAAATTTTCTGGAAATAACCCAAAGGCCTTGCCAACGACGCCAAAATGGAAGTTGTTCAAATCTTCCGCTCTTCCCACCATGCCCTTGAATGAAAAGTGGGTTTCCGGCAAATCGCCGCTTCCTTTAACTCTGTCTTTTCTATGAAAAGCAATACCTATCAAATGATAGCGAATGTTGCTGTTTGGGTTGTCTGGACTCGCATATTTATAATCCCACTCACCATACTGCTTCACTTTATTCCTGAATCCAAAAGGACTCCACGAATGTTTCGCGACAGAAGCATTTTCTTTTAGCAAATTTGCAAACCACGTGTCTGCTTCAATTGTCTTTCCTAACTCCCCGATTTGCCTTAACTTGCCATTCTCATTAATGAAAACGCGCAAATCCTTGTCGTTTTCATCATAATATATTATGTACCCTTTAGCATCAACAACACTGCTGTCCCCTGTCGGATCCGCAAACCACACCGGGTTACCCGCGAAGCACGCATACGGACTTTCATACTCCTTGAAAACGGGGTCCACATTCCATCTCCTGCCCAACCTTGTGTCGTACTGCCAAAATTCAGCGGTCAAACTCGCCCCTTCCCCAAGCACCTCATTATCAGCCTCCTGCCCGTTGAAGAAGTACCGATACCCCCCCATAGTAAAACTTCGGCCTGGCATGGGATAGCCGAAGGGGTAGTAGTCGGTGTAGGTGACCGTGAACGGGAGATATTGAAGTTGGCCATAGCTGTCCTGCACAAGCCACTTCCGATCTTGTGCCGTGTAGGTTACATTGCCCAAATAGTCGGTGAACTCATAAACACGCACACCAATCGTGTTGGAATCCTGCAGTCCGATGCTGTTTGCCGTTATCCAGATCTGCTGCTCCAACATGCCCAGACGCTTGCTGCCGTACAGATACCGCTCCGTAGCAGTCAGGGTGTCACCATGAAGCTTGTACACGCACATCACGTTACCTGTAGCATCGTGGATGTAGAAGGTCGTTCCCGATGAATCCGTCTTCACCTGCCGCTGCCCCGTCGGGCTGTAACGGAACATGGACAGTAAGTTGCCATTCCTGCGAATGGTATCAACTTTGCCCATGGCGTTCCAACTTACTGTCAAGCCCTCTGCATTGTCGCGTGTCAGGTTGCCCAGAGCATCGTACTGATAGGCACTTGATGCAATACCGGTGGAAGTGATTGCGCCCAATCGATTGTTATCATTCGGATATGTATATCGGATATTATGCATCTCCTGGCCAGATTGTTTTTTGCGGTGCAAAAATAGCAAATTCCCGTTCCAGTCGTATGCGTAATCCGTGGCAAAATTGTCGGACACTGACTCCCAGCCCGGATTATCGTAATGATGTGCCGCAGTACGCATCCGTTTGATCCTGTTCAGCTTATCGTAGCGGAAAAGTTTCAGGAATCCTTTCTCCCCAAGGTTATAGACACTTTCGGAAAGGGCGGAAATGTTCCCATTGTAAAGAGGGATTGCGTCGTATGACAATTCATTGAAATAGTTGTTCCCAGACACTGGTGTGTAGTCGCCTTGGTAATATTGGATGGAGGAGGCGTAGCCGTCATGGGCAAACAGTCGGTTAACATTGTCTGTTTGGATGACACCGTCATTTCCGATGTCGTAACTGTCATAGCTGTCATACATATCTGTGCCCGAACTCCTGTAGCCATTGATGTCTTTCAACCACCCTTGTAAGGTGTATGCATAGTCAATCCCTTGTATCTGCTTGTGTCCCAGTTCTGCTCTCGACAGTGCGCCCGTAGGCAGGTAGAAATAGCGGGCTTCAAGACGCTCCTGGGAAACGACGGAATCCCGTTTGACTTTGAAAATGTTGGTAGTATAGACATGAGTAACCCGATTGTCTGCATCGTAGCGATAACGATGGGAGAATTGTTCCAACTTTCCCTTTTGGTACCACACGCGGTTCACGTTGCCGCTGATGAGATCATATTCATAATCCAACACGGTGAACCGACGGTCATACGTGGCAAGGTTCGGAATATCCTGTACAAGCCGCTTCACATTGCCGTGGATATCGTAGCTGTAATGTGTGGCCGACTGGTAGTTGTTGTCATCCGCAAGCGCAAACGACACGGCGGCAATACGGTTGCGCAAGTGGGTCTGGTTCAGGTTCAACGAAAGTGACATTGGTTCGTCATACCAAGTTTTGGTAATTTCGCTTTTCGTTCCATTGTTCAGGAACTGGGTGACAAATGTCGGATTTGCTGCATCGTTGCGCGAAACTGGTGTGCTATTTTTCACTTGTCCGACTTCCACGATGCGACCCAAATCATCATAAACGGTATAACTGTATTTTTCCCCCTGTCTTTGTTTCCCATCTTGACTCAATACAGGACGCGACAGAATATCGTAATACACGTACGATACGCTGTCATAATCCGGCTGATAGCTTTGTATTACCTGATTCAGGGTGTTGTAACGGTAATTGGTGACCATAGAATGATTTGGACGGACAAAGCCCGACTGAAGTGTGTCGTAGCGGGCAACATTGTTCCGATATGCGGCTACTGCATCTAAAGTAGTTTGGTTGTCAATGACATGAACACCTTCAGGAGGAACTGTTTTTATAAGATTGTCCGCCTGGTCGTAATAATACAGCGTGTAAAGAAATTCCACCGAGGAGCTTCTGACCGTCAGCCGTTCATTGACATTGTCCATACAGTGCGAGGTGTATTGTGCCCGATGGGCAGTCACGAGACTGTCCAAGACGCGATAGAACGAGATGGTGTCTTGTGCTGCGGCTGCAAGGATGGCTTGCTGATGACAGAGGACACTATCTGGCAGGTCTGGATAGCAACGGAATTGTTCCGGAAAATGGTTTGAGTAGAGCGTGGTTGTATCGTCAATGCCATTCAACATGTTGTCGTATCTTGTCCAGATGCAAAAATGGTTCCATTGCCCAACGTCGTTTTCATCCGCTGTGATACCTTCTAAAGCCAAGCTGTCCGCTATATGTGAAGATTCGTCCCAAAATGTCAGCCCGTAGGTGTGCAATACATTCTGATAGTTGTCGCAACCGCAATCAACATACATATTTTGAGGACGAGGGTAGATGACACGAGGATAATTGTAGTCGTCGAGAAAACAGCTGTCCCCCAAAAGTTGTGCGAGGGAATCCAAATCTATTCTTTGCGTGATACTGAAATCACGATGGACACGTGAAGAGTCACAACTCTCTACACACAAACTGACCAATTTTTGTCGGAAAGCCAACCTTTTGGTGGTGTCGGATATAAATTCTGGACAATGTGTTATGAAATAGTCGTCAAGTTCGTCCATCCATGAGTTGGCGTAGGTCTCACAATCCTCACAGCAGTTTTGGTAAACAACATGCAGTGAGCTGTCAGGTGCCTCTTGAAGGTTGTCCAAATCCATACCGTAAACAGGGTTGCAGAGGAAACGGATTTGGAAACCTCCCTTCTCAAAATCCGAACAACGACCTGCAGTCAGCGGCATCGCCTGACAGTCACTATTGGCGGCGAGGTAGTATTGGCAAGCAGGAATAGAACATGTGCCAAAATAGTCGATCCACCAATCGCCTTGCCCCCATTGGAAATCGGGGTCGTAACAACAACTTTTCCCGCTCTTTATCGTTTCAATAGAACAATCAAGGAGGCACCCCGGCAACACTGTCCGTCGTATTTCGTCTTTCAAATAGGTGTAGATGCTTTTAAACAACAGCCATCTGGCATCGTTGTCAGAACAATGATAATTCTCTGCCCATTGTCCGACAACGTTCTTTCGGAAATCAACCATTATGTTTTCTATCTCGTCACTATAGGGAATGTGATGTCCTTCGGCAATTTCAGCAGGGTCGAACAACAGCCACCAAAGGCTCACATAGTGACCCTCCCAAGAAAGATAGGAGAAGAGTCTTTCGACCATACTTTTGTACATCTCATCGAAATTTTCTTGGCAACAAGCTGTCTTTTCGTTGAAAAATGGATCATTCATAACAGCTTTAAATGGTTGGTACCCCGTTCCACTAAAACTTTGAATTTCAATTTCTGTATAGACATCCATTCCTAAGGGGTTTAGCAAACCCAATTCCAATGCGGACTCGTATGTGTAAGTGTTCATGAACACACTGTCGTAATAATGCTGTGCTTCAGCGTCCCCACAATCACATAAAGCCTGATACAGATGGTATTCGGGGTGGTATTTGAGCATCACTTCGGCATATTCGGGTTTCCAGTTTTCTCGCATATAGTTCCAAAAAACATCACCGAATTGATAATCGCCAGACAATTCCTGAAGATGTTGCAACACGGCATCTTCTTTAAATCTATCAGTGCATATCGTTTCGAGGAAATAATTCGGTTTGGTGACACAGTAACAATCTGTGTCGCCAGGACAGCAAGTGCGGATGTTGTCAAAATACTGTCCGCCAGGACTCATGTCGGCCAACATTGCCGCCCGCTTCGCCTCACACTCTGTGTTGAAACTTTGTGGCGGATTTTCACATTCTGCCAAGGTTTGGACATACGTCGGATTCGTCGGGTCGGGTTTGTCAATGTCGGCTACTTTCATGGCATATTCCTCACATGGTGTGTAGCAAGGATGTATTGGTGCGGGAGTATATTGAACGCATCGCCGCTGTCTATCCCGATATTGGTCAAAAGCCGCTTCTGCGATGTCATCATCGTTTACAAAAGTTACACTTTTGTAAAGTTGGTAACTGCTAGGCTCAAGATGCACATTGTGTGACAACGTTGTGCCTGATGAAACAACCAGCGAGTCTTTGAAAATGTAGCTTAGAGTTTCAGGATCCCAAAGACTGAAAACAACCATGTATCGGCAATCTATGCATCCTGTATTTTCATGACAAGTGTCACAGAAAGCTTCAGGAGTAAATATTTCATATTCAAAAGAATAATCGGCTGATTCGCCAACAACGATGTTTTGGACATACTGGCGGCTGCTATCATCAAAGAAGATTGTGTTGTACAAGTCGTGGGCGGGTGGTGTACTGTCAACTGCCAGCAGCTGGGATGTGTCAGCGGAGGGAATAATGGCGGAAGCGATAAGACGCTCTTTCATATCGTAGTAGGACACCGTTACCTCACCGTTGGCATCAACGGCCAACACTTTCTGGTAATGAGAAGCATTCCCCACCTCGTTGCCAAAGAGACGGTCAAGTTCCGCTTGGGAAGGATTTCCATAAAAATATCTGGTTTCACGTCCGCTGCCCATTTTAAAGGTGCTTCCAACGGTGCTTTGAGAATGAATCCTGTCGGTTCCGTCGTTTAGATATCGCACATGGGTGTAGGTATATCCGCTGTCCCACGGTGTTTGGTTGACATTTGGCCAGTGCGGATGGTTTGCAAAAGGGTTGTTTGACGAATAATACAACGCACTGCCTGCATTTGTCGGAAACATCTGGTTATGGGAAAGTGTAATGTCATAGTCGTATTGTGATTTCGGGAAATACCCGTTGAACTGCCCGACAGCCATGCCGTTGGTACCATAATATCGGATTCCTCTGCTTGGCGTCGGAGAGGGAAGTGCCTGCAAAGCCTGTCGCCCGATATGGTCATAGAACGTTTCTCCCACTACCGCAATACTGTCCGTGTTCAGTACCGTAACTTCTTGTCGGCTGCGGAGACTTCCGTCGTAGAATGTAATCACCTCCTTGCGCTTACCATCTTCCGCATACACAGCCGTGTATTGCCATGTGAGACTGTCCTCCAACCCTGCAAAGTCATAGCGGCAAATGTGATTGGAGTCAGGGATGATGCTGTCCGATGGAGTGGTGAAACTCCATGGTCCGAAGACAGGATAATGCTCGCCGTTCACATAGGTGCCTCGGCCACGTACCCTGCACAAAATATTCCCTTTTGGGTATGCCAGTGGTATCTTGTAATAGTTGTTGGAAGTGGTGATCCGCGTTGCATTGGCAAAATCGTACGAAACGTTATTGGACATCGAAGGATTGTCCACAAACAGCCATTCCAAATCATATTCGTCAGCACCGTCAAGATATTCCCAAGTGACCAGCAACTCATTGGTTTCTGAAATATATCTTCTTTGAATCACCGAAGGGGTTCTAATGCTGTCGTTTATATCGTAGCGGGGATATGTCACCTGTAGCTCCAAAACTATATCATCCTGAATGTTGGCAGGTGAGGAAACAACTGTCAACGATGCGGATTTGCAGTTTGGATATTCATTTACATCCAAGTCTTTGTAGGGAAACGGATTACGGTAATAAACCGTTAGCGTATCGGTCACCACTTGGGTGGAATTATCATACTTCTTTAGCGTGATGGTATAAACAATAGATGTCGTTTCATTGTTCGAATGTTGCACCAGTCGATCTTCTGCAAGATATAGCCGCACCTTTACCATTGGGTCCGACACTTTCCAGTGGTGAAGATTATATCTTTGGTCGCTGATTGACAGCACCCCTGATCCAATTTGCTGCCCGCGAAGACATTTGCTGTACGTTTCTTCTGCTGCCCCCAGGCCAAAAGCCAATCCACAGGTCAGCAACAAAAAAAATGTAATTCTTTTCATGATCGTTTGATTTATTTAGGTAATTGGATTAATCTCGGCATTGAAGGGATGCACAGAAAACAAAGAAAGCTTTTTTCTCCTTTTGTGTCCCATACTTCAAGGTAATAATAGTCATCGTAGGTGCAGTTGTGCCCTAAAGGGATTGTAAGCCAATTCTCGCCGGTTGTAATGGCAGGAGACGATATGGAATGGGCAGCATAATCTGTCACGGTACCACTGTCGTTTGTTTTAAGGACAATTCTCCGTTGTGAATCATATACACAGAACCGCAATCTCTGGGAAGAAGAAACTGCATAAGGTTCTGAGATATGTATGCGTAGCACCCTGTCATAAGCGGCATGATAGCTCCCGTCCAGTTGCTCTTTGGTGTACATCCACACATTCTCTGGTGAGTAAATTTCGTAGCCAGACGAATTCACATCCCCTATAATGAAATGGGTTGTCAGAAGTGTCTTTCCATCGGCGTTTTTAATCTGCCAAGCATATTCGCCAAACTCTAAAGGAGGTGCGTCGCATGGATATTGGACATAGTAGCTTTTAATATCTTTCTCCTGCACTATTGGTTTGTTATCCGACAAAGCTTCCTCCACTGTCTGACCTTTGTTGACTGCCACCAAAACAAATGACAGGCTGGATTTTGCCGACCACTTTTCCGGCCATAAAAAAGTGAAAAACGCATCAGGGTCAAAAGTCACGGTTACGCCGTCTCCTGGGAAATAAGATGGTGTTTTGGATACGCTTACACCCCCTTGCCGGTCACAAGGATTGGTTGCCTTGGAGACCAGTCCGGACAACAGCAATAAATTGATTGTTATTAAAGTTATTTTATTCATACGGCTGGTTTCTAAGGATTTTGGGATTGTGATAAGTTGGTTTTAATATGCTGACGCGTTGTTTTTACCGTCATGATTCCTCTTTCGGTCTCTTTCTTCACCTGGACCAGCACGCCCTCTTCATCATAGTTGTAGAAAGTGGCAAAGTTGTTTTCGTCCAATTCCGCCAACAATCTGTAGTTCTGCGAGCTATACACGTATGTCTTACAAGTTGCATCGGCGGGTGTAATTCGGATGTCATCCACATAGAATTCCCTTCCTGAAAGCGGTTGCAGTTCGAATGTATTACTGCCGTTATAGGTAAATTCCACTTCAATCCGCTGCCAACATTCCACTTTTGGCTCTTTGATGAAAATGGGTGCCATATTGCCGTACGAAACGAGGTAGTCATCACCCAAGTTGCCAGATGTCGGGCATTCGGTTCTTCGAACCCAACAGGAGAACAAATACTTATTGCCAGCTTGCAGCTTCAGATTAGAATGCTCTTTGTCCAAATAAACTTTCAGATTCTGAGTGAGCAGCGAATGTTTGCCCGTATGTGCGAAATCGGTTGAGATTACGGAGCTACCTGATGTAGCGCAGACTATATGTCCTCTTTTGTTTCCAATGAGGATGTCCGGGTCGTTTTCGAAGCTGTCGAACCCGATTTCATCATATCGGGCGTTGTTCGCCACGGCTGTCACCAAAGAGTTCTTATATCCATACAGGGCGGAAGAATAGATGCCGAGCGCGTTCACATTCTCAATCTCAAAGTTGAAGGGGCTGTATTTGGTGATTTCGGACGTCCATGTCCATGGCTTTTGCATATTGTTTGCATTGCCCGCCGCATGGCTGAAAATAGAAAACGATTTAAATTCACCGTCGTAAGCTGTGTTGGTTGCGTAATCGTCATTTCCTCCTGTCTGTTTGCGTTCGGTGACATAGAGGTTTGTGTTGAGAATGCGATAGATATTTGGTATGCGGAGATAATTTTCCTGTCCTGTTGAAAGTACTGTGAAGCCAGCGTCATCGTAATCGTATTCAAAGTCAGGTGAGATTTCCTCCGCAAAAGCCTGAAGAACTCCATTCAAACACACAGGGAAATAATGCTGCGGATCGTTCCAAATAAAAGAGGCCTTTATATGATTGGTCTGACGGTCTGTAATATTCACATTATTTCCGTTCTGTTCGAAACGATAATCGGTCAACCGAGTATAGTTTGGTATAAGAACATTAAAGCATAAAAATGTTTGGCACGATTCAAGCAATTGACTGAATTCGTATCGGCAAAACTTCTCGTCATGAGCTATATTTGAAAAGAAATACAGCTTGTGGTGGCTACTGTCATATACCACACGCGCCTTTTCTTGCGGTATCCCTTCACAGTTCTCAAGCATAAAACAAGTGTCAGGCGAGTTGTTGAACTGCTCCAAAACAAGAATGGTTCTATTATTGCAATCCGTTGGATTCTGTAGCGAAGTGATAGTGGCAGCAGTGGCACTCAGTTGATTGGTGAAGCGGGATGATATAATTTCTTTGCCAGAAATTGGCATAGAATTTGAATTGCCAGAAATGTTCCAATATGTAGCATGATTATTGCCTGTATTTATATTTTTTATAGTCAATGTCTGGAAATTGTCTGAGAATCTGTCATATTTGTCAAATGCGAATTTTCCATTTGGTAAATCCACATTGTTGAAATACATAGCCCTATAGTTTTCCGCAGAACTCCCCATATTCGGGTAATACCAATAGGCCGGCATCGAATAATGATAAATAGGCTGGTCAAATTCGTTGGTCACAGTCGTCAGAAGTGGTGTGCCTGTATAAGGGTCATATTGAAGATTTTCGGTAACGATAAGGGAACCGTTATTATAAGCTCTTGTCTGCTTTAGAATGCCAGTATTGTAAAGTACTTTTGTTGTTGCAACGGAGCGCACGGACTCTTCGAAACAGTCAAAGGACGGCATGGCTGACACTCCGACTAAAGGAGGATACACGTTCCCCAACATAAATTGTGCACAAGCTCCTCCTCCGATGTTTTTGGAGTAATTTTCGCGCTGGTCAACCACGAAATCGTAGGTTTGTCCAACAATCCTCTTGCCGACCGTACCGTCAGCAAGCAAAACATCAACCCGATTATCGACTTTTCGTATCCCATCCTGTATCTTGCTTTGATATAGATACTCGATTCGCGAAGTGTATCCAGCCGACTCCACGGCTGTAATCAAATTCTGGACGTTGTTTTCAGGAATAAACGGATATGTGCTTATGGCTTTCTGTTTTCCATGCATATCGTTAAGCTCAATCAGGTAACCTTGGGAATAAGCAGATGTACTAACCTGCTTAAACCCTGCTGTGATGAGTTGCAGAATATCAGGTACTGGATTGACCTCTTTGGCAAGAGATGTTTGTGCAACGACTATCGGAAAATCTTTTGCTGTGTAAAATTCATATCGCTGAATTCCTGAAGTAGATAGTTTCACATTTTCTGGGGTTACCGTTTTTACAATAACTTGACTGTACCCCACATTTGCAGCCGGAAAATAACTTTCACCGTATGGAACCTCACTATACATCTCGTCCTCTTTGAAGAACAAGCCCGTCACCTTGTCATATACAGGATATCGCAATGCCGTCTCTTCATTGCATACTGTCGGTTCGTATTCGGCGACTCCGCTGCTAATCAGCCGCCCATTTTCCACAGTCCTGTAATAATACTCCTGTCGATACGAACTGCCGTCCGATTTAGTCCAATTGTCATTCATGGTTATTGATTTTACGCGCGCCCCTCCACCGTATTTGATTTTGGACGGAACATGTAACCGCACGTATGACGGCATATCCTGATAGTCAATTTTCAAGTGTCCGAAATCTTGACTTTTTGTGCAGTGCCTATAAAAAGCATCGTTCCCGTACATTGCGGTGACTTTGTCAATGACCCCGCCCGACACCAGTGCTCGGAAGAAGGCTGCGGCATCGCTGGAATTCTCATAGTTATCAGCACCGTTGAACAACAAGTCGGGTCTACTGTTTTTCAGATATTGCAAAGCAAGAAAGTAAATCGGATGCACATCGAAGCTGGAGAACGGGACCACCTCCACCTTCCCTGTGGTCGGTGAGAAATTGGAGGCTGTTTCGGGTTTGATTTCAACATATCCTTGTACATAATCTGGTTCTTTAACAGTGTCGTAGCCTAAGGCAATCTTAAAAAACATCAGGTTTTTGTCAAAATCTGAAACATACTCTTTTGCAGTGACATTCGCATCTTTATTAAAATAAATATAGTATTTGCCGTTTTCCTTCGCAAAAGATGTTTGTGGTGATATCTTAGCCATGTACATGGCCTGCCTGTCTTGAACGTATGCATAGTCATCACTTTCATATTCAATGTTTATAGTACCTCCCGAAGGCAGGACGATTTCTGTCAGCAGCCATGCATTGGCGTAATAATCCGATAAATCTTTGTCCTGAGAGACATAATGCTCGAAATAATTGGCATTATCCTTGTAATTTCCCCAACGATCCATTTTTGTTGCATTGTATGGGAAATTAGCGGCTTCGGAATATTGGAATACATAAGGGTTCTCTATTCCTTTCTCACTGTTGGAATATTTGAAATAGACTTTTTTCAAGGTCAGTTTGCCCTGCCCGATATTCTTCTGATTAGGAACCCCTTTGCAAAGACTGTAGTCGTACTCAAAAACCGCTGTTTTTATAGGAATCAAGGTGTCTTCTTTGCTAAAAAGCCGAATGCTGTCCAATTTATAAAGGACTTCATTAAGAGCTCTTCCTCCGTTTTGCTCAAGGCTGCCAACCCCCAATCCGTCATCTCGCTGAGAAATGTAAAATTTCGCAATGTGCGTTTTCGTCTCAATAGACTTGACATAGGCCAAGTCCTTGCTTCCATAGTTATAGCTGCCCATATCGTCATTAAGGTTGGACCGGTCTCCCATAAAGAAATTTGCTCCCTGATATGGAAAGCGCCAATGATAAGGGTGGGTTTTATCGTATTTTCTTTCATACGTCAATTTCACCCAATACCCCAAATCGTCAGCAGACGGCCCATCTCCTGTAATATCTACATAATCGGCAGATGTTATCTGGGAAAGGAGATATGAATAAACGTAGGCGGGAGTATTTGTGCAGGAATACAGTTTTTCTTTGCCTTTGGAATTGTTATTTGATGCATCAGTAGAAGAATATCTGTTTGTTATAGAAGAATCTGTACCGCTCACATGCCCTATTGAAAATTGGACTTCCTTTTCGGAATGGTTTATCAGGCATTCGCCGTAGGTGTATCTTTCACCGTTCGCATTCACAATAGAAAATTCATTTATGCGACCTGGAGACTCGCCACCTTCTTCGGTCCTGAATTCAATGTTGTTTGTTCTTTTTGCTCTGCTCTTCTGTTCGAAATGATTCATCGTTCCAGAAGAAAGTCTGTTGGATATCTGATAATTATAACTTTGACCGCCCCAAAAAGATTGAACGTTTTGAGTGGTGATTGGGAAAGAAACAGCTTTTTCGCCACCAATTTCACACAAATAGTCAAGATCCGATGCCGTCTGCTCTCCCTGCATCTTGAAATAGAAAGGCTCGTATAACGTAGGTGCGATGCTTTTGCTTGCCTGTTCCAGGTATTCGCTTTTGCCTTTAAACGAGATGTCAGAAGAACAGTCTTCTGCTTTCCAATCGCCGGATCTGCTATCCCCGCTGCTGAAGGACAAATCTCCGCCGATTTGAAATCCATTTCCGAATCCGAGGTCAACTCCAGCATCCGTCGTGAATGTGCTGACAGATACGTTATTGTCATAAAAGTGACCGTAGTCTGAACGGTAAAGACGGAAACTCCCGGCCATGGATTCTCCCGTGACATTGAAAATATCATTGGTCATAACTGGAACCGGAAGATTTTTCGAGTGTCTGTTCACACAAATGTCTTTTTCCCTGTTGAAATCCTGTAGAGAATTTGTATCCGCCTCTTCGGCATACATCAGGCCGTAGGCCGGGTTACATACTTCTTCGTCAGGAGTCTTTTGGTTGACGATGTTGCAATGTACATTTCCGTATCCCTCCAGAAATTCACCACTGCCGCCAGCCTGAAAAGAGACACCCCATCCTGTACTTTTCAACGGAATGTGTATGGGCGGAAGTTCTGCCGCCGTGGAAAACGATGTGCCAACACTGCCTCCGCCTGTTATTGTCATCTCTTCGCGATCTTTGCGCGTCTCACCCTCTGGCCGAGCCCTATTACTTTTTGCAGAAATTTGCTTAGAATAATTCAAAGATATTTGGTTACCGTATGTATAAGTTCCGCTTTTACTATTGTAACCATAGTTAACCCCCAATTTTAAGTTTTTGCTGCCTCCGTTCATTGAAAACGAGGTTGTTATGCCATTATCAGAATTAAGATCAACACCGATATTTGCTGTCGCCATTGTTGTCCTTTCTGACTGAACATTCCCATTGCGCACGTATGAGGCGGAAATTCCAAAACGTTGGGACAAGGTGATGCCATTATATGTATTATAAATGAATGATTTTGATAGACTCGCACCTATGCCGAAGTCAGAGCCGAACACCTCGCCTCCTGCAGAGGGAGAGAATAAAAACGTGTTGTTGTCACGGCGTTTGTAAGTTTTACGAATAATATCCCCTTTAAAATCATCTGGAATGCCCCTGACTTGGCGATTTATAGCTCCAGGATTCAGATTCCAGCCTAAGCCGACCCAAGATGCTTCTTGCTCCATTCCAATACCAGATGTGTAATTCAAAGTTATGGGGAAACCACCATTGGGGCCTGGTACAGTCATTATGGGTATTGAGTAGTGAAAATCCCCGCTAAACAAATCCACCAAGTTGTCCGTATCAACAGGGGTAAAACCTGCCATCTCTGGTTGGCTAGGGCCACCAGTGATGGCATATAGACTTATTGGGTCGATTATCTCCGTAAACATCAATATCACCAATAAACAAGCGACTACTTTAGACCATTTGCTATTTCTAATGCGTTGTAACATAATGATTTATTTGGTTTAAAAGTGAACTATACTACAGGTGCGCTATTATTACTTGTCTATAACATACAAGCTGCATATTTTTGATTTTTTCAATCTGAATTTCCTTCAACCTCTAAAGATTTGATTCTATGTATAATAATGATAGTTGTTCCTTCAAGGTATTTCGCATACCTAATTGTTGCTGTACGCCGCCGTTTCGCTGAAGAACAGTCCCGTGAAAGTGAACTGCAGGGAGGCGGTGTCGCGATAGACCATCTGTCCGGGAATGTTCAAGAAGATGCGTCTGCCCTTCTCGTCCGTGTAGTTTAACGAACGATCCGGCATTAGGAAGAAGTCCTCAGAAGTCAAATCGAATGTGTCCGTGGTGGTGGCGGTGACGGCGGTGCCGATTTGCTGCAGCTGAACTGCAGCCGTGGCAGGGCAATAGGTTCCATATCCCATACAGTTCTCGTGAATGTAGCGTCCCCCATCCCAAACACATCCTTGACAATTCTTCCCATCATGACCAATCTCCATTAATAATATAACCGAGTTCCCTGTTTTGTTGTCGGAAGGAAGAACTATCACACGATTGCGCGATTGCTCTTGTGATGCCGTTTGGTCTGCTTCTTTTTCGCATGCGACAAACAATATTGCCGCAAAAAGTGTTAATGTCAATACCTTTTTCATTGTTCTTGTTGTTTTTTGTTATAATGATGTTTGAATTTTGGTGGCAAAAATACAATCAGTTCAGATACAATTATATCCATCAAATCTAAAATATGTTCCATCATTTCAAAATAATGTTCACTCGCATAAAATGCCACCTAAAAGTGGGTGGTACAAGATTGATAATCAACACATTAAAAAAGAAGGATAAAATATTAAAAGTACGATGTGATAAAAGTAATATTGCGATGGATATGGAATTATTTTGAGATTCTTAAGTGATTATTGTTTATCTTTGCAGCCGATTTATTTAAAACACATTGTGATGAAAGATTTGAAAGAAATTGTGATAGTTTTATTGAACGCCCTGTTCTGTGTGGCCTTACTTTGGTTTTTCACCCAGAACGCATTCCTTCGGCCATACGCAGGCAGCGCATTCAAGGAGGTTGTTGCTGGACTGCTTATGTTGGGGTCTATGTATGTGAATTATTTCTTGCTCTACCCGAGATTTTACGGACAAAATGCGCATTTGTCCTATTGGTTGCTATTAGCTGCTTTGGTTCTTGTTGTTAGTTTGTTGGATTTGGTCATTGCTTATCCGCGCATTTTGATATGCAATGCACAAGCTATAGAAACACTTGGTTTCATAAACTATTTTGGAAAACGTTTGGCTTTTATTGCTGGGCGCAACCTTGCTTTTAATTTCTTCCCGTTCATGTTCAGGGAAAGAAAGCTTCTTCGGCAGGCATTGGAATCTGAGGTGAGGGTCGTTTACAAGGACACTCAATTGATTGACATAATAGATGGTGAGAAAAATGTTTGCCTTATCCCTAAAGACAGCATTTACTATTGCTTGCAAGACGGCAACTACACTTGGATTTACACGACAGATAACAATCGGCACCCACGATCTGGATCCATGAAACATCTTGAGCAATTGTTTGGTAAAGAGGATTTTGTCCGTATTTCTAAACAATTGTTGCTCCCATATCAGTACATCAAGAAATGCCGCAATAATGAGGTTGTCATGAAAAAAATGCCCTGGCAGGAAGAACCTCTCGTTTTCAAAATAGACACAAGTTACAAAGAAGGAATAGCAGAGCAGATTGTCAACAGGCTGTGGGCTTTTAGAGGCCGCAAAAACGACAACAAAGCCTTGCCTCGGAAAGCAAGAAAACCAGTCCTCCCCTCTGAAGAAAAGATAAGTGCTGTCCTCTTATGTGTTCAGGAACATCCGGGATGCAAATGTTCGGAAATCTCTGCCCAAACCAAATTCTCGTCAAGCACCGTCGAGCGTTGTATCGCGGAACTTCGTAAGCAGGGGCTTGTTGAACATATTGGCACCAAGAAAGGCGGCGGGTACCATATGGTCACCATTTCACAAGAAGGAAATGCCGCCGAACCCGTTCAAAATGAGGGGAATATTACCGAAGAAAAGGTCACAGAGGAAAAGTCGGTCAAGAAGAAACTATCCGAAGAAAAGCCCGCAGAGCCGTCATCTAAGGAATAGGTTTCTTTGGATGCTGTAGCTGTCCGTTGTTGTGTTTTTGGACTTGTCAAATTTGCCCAATATTGAACATTGGATGAGAGAGGAAATGGAGAAAATTTTTGCAAAATTTTCTCCATGTTGGGCGAACCGAAAAGAGGTGACCACCTCCGAGTAGTGTTCATCTCATACTCGATTGGGTGGAAGCCAATGCCAAAACATTTTAAGATTTTTTTGCAGAAAGAAATTAATATTTTCTGTAGCTTTGCAGCGATAAATGTCGGCAAAACAAGGGGAAATCCCAAAACAGCCCTACGGGTTCGGAAGGCTTTGGATTTCAGGCGATTGTAAAACGCTGTTCCCTATTTGCCTCCATATTGGAAACGCGGAGGAATAGTCGGTTTTATCACTGAAAACATCGAAACAATAGCATAGAGGAACGTCGCCAGTTGTTGTACATATTCAAGAAGGATACCTTCCTTCAAATGATTAAGGGAACGGGAGATGCTGCGTCTAACTATTGGGTAGATTGGGAAGGGAAGGAATTGTGTATGACAATGTAAGATCTACAGAGAGAAATGTGTATTATTAACAGGTAGCTATACATTAAAAATAAGTGAAAGTAACAAATTATAATGAAACACGATCAACTAAGACACCTTCGCAGTTTAAGGCTACTTCTTTCACAAGATAAATCACCGTTGGGTTTCTTCCTTGCGGCTGGTTGCCCACGTTCAGTGAAAGATGGAGGTAACCCAATCCTTCCCGACATGAGGGGACTGACGCAGATAATCTCTGATGCTCACGAGACTGATGCCGCTGACTCTCCATATAAGCGCCTAATGAAAGAAATGGGAAAAGCTGGCAAAGATACTGAGAATGTGGAGGATGTACTTACCTTTATCCGCTCCATGAAAGAAGTGGCAGCAGGTGGTAGTGTGCGTGGATTTTCAGAAGCAGAACTAAAGGCTCTGGAAATAGATATTTGCGATAAAATAGCAGAGTCCGTAAAGAAAGACTTGCCGGATGGTGAAAACTCATATCGCCGTTTTGCGAAATGGGTGAGTGCTATTGACCGTGCAGTTCCCGTGGAGGTATTCACCACCAATTATGACTTACTGTTGGAGCAAGCCTTTGAAGAGCAATATGTTCCGTGTTTTGACGGCTTTTCTGGCTCGCGCTATCCTTTCTTTGACATTCATTCCGTGGAACGTAACGATTTGCCACCATATTGGGCACGATTGTGGAAACTTCATGGTTCAGTGAACTGGAAAGTGCTTGGAAAGAATGTGTCGAGAGTAACCAAAGATGTGGCTGGTTCTCCCGAACTTATTTACCCATCCAAATTGAAATATGACCAAAGCCGGAAGATGCCATTCTTGGCCATGTCCGATAGGTTGACGGCTTTTTTGTTGAAACCTCATGCAGTCTTGTTGATTTGCGGTTATTCTTTTAGCGATGAACACATCAACGACACTATGATCAATGCGCTGAAAGTGAATAAAAGCGCAAATGTCATCGCATTGATGTTTGGAAAGATGGCTGATGCGGCAGGGAATCCATATTCCCCGGAAGCTGTGAACAGAGCGAAGGAGAGGCCTAACTTGAGTGTGTGGTACGATGACAAAGCCATCATGGGAACCCAAGAATATGAATGGGCAGAATATGAAACAGACAATAAAGACTTTGCCGGATTTGACCTGAATATTGTTGACAAACGAGTCTCACTTGGAGATTTTGATGCGTTTACCTCATTCCTTAAACAGCTGATAGGAGACCATTCGGATGCAGACAAATAACAATCCAGCGGTGATAGGTGTTGTGCGTAGCATATCGGGCACTAATGTCTCTGTGCAACTGTACACTTCTTTGAATTCGAGTATTACCTACATCAATGGTAACGGATATAAGATTGGGCAAGTTGGAGGTTTTATAAAGATACCGCAAGGCTATCTGAATCTGTATGGGACCATAGTTCAAGTTGGAGCAGATGCGATTCCTGAAAGCCTAAGGGAAGGCGAAAACTTAGGTTATCGCTGGATGACAGTGCAATTGGTTGGAGAGGGCGCGCAAGGGCAACCTTTTGAACGTGGTATATCCCAGTACCCAATGATAGATGATGAGGTGTATATTGTTACCGAAGAAGATTTGCACAGCATATATGGACAAGAACAAGGAGCGGAATATGTATCTGTAGGCAATATCTCTGGAGCAGACAATATACCTGCATTGGTTGACATAAACAAGCTGATTAGCCGTCATTGCTCGGTAGTGGGTTCTACCGGTACGGGCAAATCCACCACTGTTGCGGGACTGATAAGCACATTGATTGCCAAAAACAAGTTCCCTTCATCCCGTATCGTGCTGATAGATATTCATGGAGAATATGGGAAAACATTTAAGGATAGCGCAAATGTGTTCCGTATCTACCCGGAACTTGAGCCTGGGTTGAAACTGGTTGTCCCATATTGGGCAATGAGTTTTGATGAGTTTGTGGATTTTACCTTCGGGGATATCAACGATAGCGACAGGGCTCAGATAGCAGAATATGTGTTACGACTGAAAAAACTGACTATCCGAGAAAATGCAGAACAGTACGCCTGTCTAAATGCTGACCTTATCTCTGCAGACACGCCAGTTCCATTCAGTTTAAAAAGGCTTGTATTATATCTGTACCGTTTGGTGTTCTCAACTCACAGCAAACCCCAGACTGGACAGTGCTATTGTGAGATAGATGAAGACTTTGACTTGACAAAAACAACCGAAGCGTTTGAAGAAAAGGACGGGAACAAACAGGCTGGGGGAATTGAACCGTTCTCATTGCCCGTTTATAAGGCGATTGTTGATAGGCAGATTTATCTTGCGAAGATCTCATTAAGCCTCAAACGGCAGCTTTTACAATTGCTTGCCCGAATGGCTGACCCTAGATATGATTTCATCTTCTATCCCGATGGATATGTGCCAAATGAAAAGGGTGCGGTGGAGAATGATTTGGATGCATTGTTAAAAAAGTGGTATGGAGAAAAGCAGTTGTCGGTTTTTGATGTTTCTGGAGTGCCAAGCAGTATCTTGATTGACATAGTTGGCATTATGCTTCGTTTGATGTATGATTCTCTTTTTTGGGGCAGGAGATTACCACAAGGCGCAAGGGAGCGCCCTTTGCTGATAGTGATGGAAGAGGCTCATAATTATTTGGGCACTAACAACAACAATCGAGCATCTTCTATTGTTAAACGTATTGTTAAGGAAGGCCGTAAATATGGAATGGGAGCAATGATAGTGAGCCAGAGACCATCAGAAATAGACCCCACCATACTGTCACAATGTGGCACGACCATTTCATTAAGACTTACCAATTCAAATGATAAAGGGATAGTGGCCGGTACAGTGTCTGATAATCTGTCAGGACTGGTGAATATGTTGCCCATACTGAAAACCGGAGAATCAATTATCGTGGGCGAAGCCGTCAGGATGCCCATGAGGACTAACATCTTTTTCCCGCCAGAGGCATTGAGGCCTGACAGTCAGGATCCGAAGGTGGCAAAGGAAGTTAAACCCAGGCAAGGGTGGAATAAAGATCTGTCTATTAGTGAGAATGATTATGCCAATATTACTAAAACGTGGAGAATGCAAAAAACAAAAATAGAATAAAATATGGATAGAAAGTATGTGTCATCATCGAATATTGCCTCTATAGGCTATGATTCGATAAGCCAGATTTTAGAGGTTGAGTTCTTAAACGGAGCCATTTACCAGTATTATGATGTTCCGGAAACCCTGTATGATGGACTGATGTCTGCTGATTCACACGGCAAATATCTTAACGAGTACATCAAAAAAGGCGGTTACAGCTATTCTAGAGTATAAGCAATGCGTATTGACCACAAACTACAACGTGTTCAGGTTGACAGCTTTGAAATATCGGACGAGCTGGTTTATAACTATTTTGACTCTCTGCCTGAGGCAGAAAGAGAACCTGCATTGTTGCGTGCCATCCGTATTGGTGTGCTCGCAATGATGGAAGATAGATTTTCTGCTTTCTTGTCAAAAACCACAGATGATCTGGGTGTGCAGTTGGAGAACCTGAAACTGCTTTATGATATGAAGCAGGAGGTTTTCCACAAGACGGCTATCAAAGGTGTAGCTGCTGAAAATGATATTCTGGAGTTCTTGGAAAGATACATCGAAGGGTATCATTTGAGTGATGTTGTGGCGTTGACCGGAACAATAAAAGGAACTATAAAGAACAATAAAACAGGTGATATCATTGCTTATGTAGGTGGCGAGAATGACAGAAAAATAGCCATAGAATGCAAGTTTGACAAAAGCATAAAGTTTGGTGATATAGATTCACCTGACATAGCTTCCAATAAGTACGATACGGCTTGGAGCCAATTGTTAGAAGCAACAGTTAACCGTGATGCCAATACAAGTATCATTGTATTTGACAAATCGTTGGCAAACGCTTCCATTCAACATGCTTTGGATGGGGTGGCTTATGTTGATAATATCGGGTTTATATGCATTATTGATTACGAAGCCTCTGACTACAACAATCTGGCCATAGCCTATAATCTGGCCCGTGGGTTGGCACTGCGCAAGGATGGAAAGAACGTAGAAGTGGAATTTGTAAATATGCTCATTCAACGTCTTTTGAAAGACATTCGCGATGTGCAGAACATAGGGATGTTGGTGAAGACAAATATCAAAAATAACCAGCAGATACTCAAAAACATAGAGAAGAGCCTGTTGTCAATTGAGTTTAATCAGCAATATCTGGCGAAGTACCTTGAAGACGGCTATCTGAATAAGGCGGACTTACTTGATTTCTACCAACGTGAGAATATAAGGGCTAAGTACAAGCTAATCTCACAAGAGATTGAAACAGAAGACGCAGAGTAGATTTGATTCAAGGTGAGCGTTGTACATCTCAATGGCAAGCCGGAATTGACTTCATGGAAAGCGAACAAAGTAGACCATCGAAGTTCGTGGACTATGAATGTGGTCTAAGAAGCCAGTGGAAACACCAGCAGAAACTCATAAATGCTAGAGGACTAAAGCTGGACCGGATGGGGAGATGTACAAGGAAGTTGTTAAAGTTAGAGGAGAAGTATAAACAATAGAATCAATACAAATGAGTGGGAAGGAAAGGCTGTGCTGCCATCCTATGGCAACATGATGCGCGTGCGGAGCTGGATGCTCTGTTGGCGATAGCCAACTGTGCCGGAAACGGGGAAACTTTCTGCTTCAAGGTTAATAATTAATGATTATGACTTTTGAAAATATACAAGAACTTATAGCAAAGGATGAGCACCGTTGTTTGGAATTGAAGAAAACGACGGGTGAGTTGCAAGATGGTATGCACTCTGCCTGTGCGTTTTTGAACACGGATGGCGGATGGCTGATTTTTGGCATTGCTCCGACATCGCTGAAGATACTTGGTCAACAGGTGACGGACAACACTCAGCGTGAGATAGCGCAGGCTTTGACGGGGCTCTATCCTGCAGTTGAGGTGAAGCCTGAATATATTGATGTGCCTGGAAGACCGGGTAACCAACTGATCGTCATGCATTTCAATGGATGGAAGTGGGGGCAAATGCCTTATAAATATCGTGGATGTCCTTATTACAAGAACGAGAGCACTACGCAGATTATGCCGCAGGAGTTGTACGAGGAGCGACTGCGTGCCGCAAAACCAGAGAAGTTTGCATGGGAGAGACAGGTGGCTGATGGGATATCGTTGGCTGATTTGGATGAGAAACGTATTCAAGGTGCGGTTCGTCTTGGTGTGGAACGTGGTCGTATGCCTGCAACAGCTGAAACGGAAAGTCTGGAGTCGCTTCTGAATAAGTGGAATCTGATGCGTGATGGGAAGGTGCTGAACGGCGCTGTCGCTCTGTTTGGTAGGAACCTGAGTGGATATACGCAGATGTCGCTGAGGCTGGCTCGTTTTCGCGGCACGGATAAGAATGAGTTTGTGGATAGCGGCCGGGCAGATGGCAATTTCTTCGATTTGCTGGATGCGGGTATGGCATTCCTGTTTAAGCATCTTTCGCAGAGTGGCAAGATAGTTGGATTCCAAAAGGAGGAGCAATTGGAGATTCCGGCTGCGGCACTGCGTGAAGCTCTAACGAATGCTCTTTGTCATAGACAATTGGAGAAGTATAATCTGACACCAAGTATTGCTGTGTATGACGACCGTTTGGAGATAGAGAATCCGGGACGTTTGCCGTTTGACCTAACGCCCGAGACTATCAAACATGCTCATGCATCGTATCCGTATAATCCACTGATTGCTGAGGTGCTGTTTAAATCTTCTTTCTTGGAAAACTGGGGCTCTGGGGTCGGGAGAATGGTGGATGCCTGCCATACGCAGGGTGTGCCTGAGCCAGAATACGAGGTGTCGGGGGGATTTGTGAGAATTGTTTTCAAGAGAAGTAACCCAAGTGTGGCGCAGACTGATCCAAATCTGATCCAGAGTGATCCAGAGGTGGTCCAGAGTGATCCAGAAGTGGTCCAGGCCGTATATGATTTGATAAAAGAGAATCATTCTATTTCCAGAGCGGCACTGGCCAAAGCTCTAGGAATTAGTGAACGTCAAGTGAGAAAGGCCATAGATGCTTTACGTGACAAGAGAATCAGACGCAAAGGCGGTGATTCTGGTGAATGGGAAATTATTGGATAGGGGATGGACGGCTCTTTGTGGGCTTAACTGCAAATGTGCCTGAAGCGGAAAGAAAAGAGGAGCAACCTTTACAATAAAACATAGAGAAGACTTTTATCACACAAGCCTGTTAGCGTATGCTGGCGGGCTTTTTTTTTACTTTGGCAGTTGACTTTTCTCTGATAGTACAATTGTCAAATCCAAAATACGCCTCCTTTCTAAAAAATGTTGATGGGTTCGGGTTCGATAATGGCGGCGACCATCACGACGGCGGCTTCCTCTGTTTTGGCAAAAGTTTAGAATATTTGACAAAAATGATGTACTTTGCCGTGGGCTAGCACATAGCCATCCTCCTCGCCCAAACTGACAAGATAGTTGTTGACGACTCTGTTCCCGAGATTGTATATCATTGTTATTTGGAATTGAACGTTCCTTTCGGATGCTCCGCCTGCCACTGGTTTTCAATCGCAGACCCTGGTCGGGTATAGAGATAATCGCAGACGGGGTCACCAGTGGCCAAGGTCTTGTTTCGGTGCAGGTTGGCGCCAATCATGCTCGCAACGGTGTAATCCGTGCGGCACATGATGGGGAGGATGTCCATGTGCCCGGTTCTTTTGGCGAGGGCGCACAGTCCGCAGGTAGTAAAACGCATCGTGCTAAAATCGGGCGCGCCTTTCCCATAGTCAGAAGTCCAGTTGTATTCCGACTTGAACCTGTTTGCCTTGTCAATCTTTCTTGCGTATTTCTCTTGGAACTCCAGGCTGAAGAATTGCATGTTCTGAAACTTTCTGACCATCAATGGGATGGCGTATGTGGCGTTACACATCTGGCTGTATAGCTCATCCGTCATACTGCCATACAATTCCTCCACAGCCTCATAAATGGCAAACCACACGGCACCACCGGTCAGGTTCATCTTCATACAATTCTGGCTGTGTGAGCCAATGGAGGGTGTCTCTTGCAGCATCTTCTTGAATCTCGGTTTTGCATTGCGCTTGATGGTGCGTCCATCCCATTCAGGATGAACTTTCACCAACTCCTTCACGCAGGTTTTGCTTACTACACTAAACGCAATACGGTCCATTATCTCTATTTGCATACTTCTCTTTTTTTATGCCGCAAAAGTACAACTTATATCTTGCAAGCGGGTTGCGAAAACACCAAATCATCTTCTTGTTCCACGACTAACGGCTTCCCATAAACGATTTGTATATGAAACAGATATGACGAAACAAAAGGTGATGCCTCCTGAAAAGATGGAAACCCCAGTTTCCGGCTATCACCTTTGCCATTGAGGAATGCCGCCGTAATTTTTTCCGCCGGATGGAGGAAAAAATTTTTTTTTTGGAAAATGGCACTAAAAAAGGCGCAAAAGTTCCGTTTTTCGGATCTTTGCGCCTTGTTGGGGCTTGTTCCCGTCCTTATTGGGGCGGCTGTATTACAATTCTTTTCGGGGCGTTCAAAGTAGCATAAACTACGTATTTTCTGAATGCCTCCACCGTGGCGGCGGGCGCGTGGTTGGTCTCCAGCATTTCCGCGAGTTGTGCGCCCGTGTACTGTCCGACTTTCGGCAGGTGGTATTTTTCCGCCGTGAGCGCCTTTGTTATTCTGTCCATCATCGCCGCGCCTCCTTTCTAAAAAACTTCTATCGGTTCGGGTTCTTCTATCGGCTCGGGCTGCAGGAACGCGGCGGCGGGTTCTTCCTGAGGTTCTGCCGTCTCGGTCGCTTCTTCCGCGCTGGCGGGCTGGTCGCGGCGTGTCACTTGCAAATTGCTGAACAAATAACACATATTAAAGCGTTCGCGCTCGCCGTGGGTGCTGTCCTCCTCGCCTGCGCCGTCGGCGTTCTCCATCAGTACGGGGGTTGGCGCGGGTGCGCTGGCGGTCTCGCCGTCCTGCTCTTTCTTCTCGCGCTTGGTGGGCTGGCTCCATACGGGGAACGCTTTGGAGCCTTTTTTTATGGTGTAGCCCTCTCTTTTCCACTCGTTGAACTTTTTAAACTCCGTTGTGCCCTCCTCGGCGGGTGCGTACACGAAATTTAATATAAAGTAGTTCAGCGGCTGGGAGAGCAAAAAGAACGTTTGCGCCTCGCTTTTGGCTTCTCTAATCATCATTTCGCGTATGGCTCGCGCCTCCGCGCTGGCCGCTAAAAGTCTGTCGAATTGTGCGGCGCGGTTCTTCTCCTTTTCGGTCATCGGGCGGGCGGGGATTGTCTCTAAAACTTCGCCCGTGTTGGTATCAATATTTTTCATACTTTTGCAAAGTTTAAATTTGGTTCTTGTGAATTAAATTTAGATGGTGAAAATAGGGCGGCGCGGTCTGACTTTGTGCGCCGCCCTTGCTTTTTGGCGGTGCGCTTACGCGGTAAGTAGTTCGTTTTCAATCTCGCCGACTTTGGCGCAAATTTCCGCGCTCATCGCCTCGCAGAACTTTTTAACGATTGCCGTATTTGAAACGGTCATCACCTTTTTGAACTCCTCGCGGTTTAAACCGTCTTTCGTGAAGCGTTCAAAGGAAAGGCGGCAGATACTTGTTTCAAATTCTTCTTCGTCCTCCAATTCGCCGATATAGTTTTCTATATCCTCGCGGCATTTGATGAACATTTCCCGCTTTTCTGCAATTTCGCGCTTGTGGTTGAGTTTTTCCAGTTCCTCGTCAAGTCGTTTTTGCATTTCCGCGAGGGATTCGCGGCGTTTGCGGTCGGCTTCCTCGGCGGCGCGTATCGCGGCGGCGGCGGCTTCCTCCGCGCTCATCGGGGCGGGGGCTGGTTCTGCGGGTTTCTGCTCCGTCTCGGCGGCGGGTGCGGGTGTCACCTCTTTCGGGGTTTCCGTCTTGGGGTCTTCCTTGGTTGCCTCGGTCGGTTTCTCCTGCTTGGTCTCCGCTGCTGGTTTTGTCTCCGTCTTGGCGGTTGTCGCGGGTTTCGCTTCCTCGGCTGCTGCCGAAATCGGGGGGACGATTTCCGACTTTGTGAGTTTCAACGCGGGGGCGGCGGGTTTCGCCTCTGCGGGTGTTCCCTTGATGGGGTCAACGACTGCCACCTTGGGCAGAAATCCGATTGCAGGGGCGGCGGGGGTCGGCGTTGTCGCGGCTGCGGCGGTCTTGGGGGTTGTGGTTTTCGCTGCGCTCTTGGCGTTGGCGGTTGCGGTTCTCGTTGCGCTGGTTGCGCTCTTGGTGTTTTTTTCCATTGTTTTGAAATTTAAATGGTGAATAAATAAGGTTATTTAATGCGGGCGGGGTCTGTTCCGCCCTTTCTTTGTCTTTTAAATAATGCCCTCTTCAACGAATGAAAAATAATTGTCGGCGGTTATTATCACGCTGTCGGTCAGTCGGATGTCGAAAAGTTCGGCGGCTTGGCGTATCTTCTCCGTCAGTAGTTTGTCGTTTCGGCTCGGGCTTGTGCTGCCGCTCGGGTGGTTGTGGCACACTATCAGCGCGGCGGCATTGGTCATTATTGCGCCCTGCATTATAAATTTAACATCTACGGGGGCGGCGGTGGTCGTTTCCTCTCCTATCTTGTGGAGGGCTAAAAGTTTGTTCGCCTGGTTCAGATAGAGGGCGTAAAACAGTTCTTTGTACTCCATATTCCGCGACATTTCGCCGTTCTCGGTCATTATGTTGTAAACATCGGGCGCGTTTTGGATTTGGGGGCGTTGCGCCGGCCTTACGGCGGTTTTGTAGTGGATTTCGATTTCTGGGGCTTTCGCCGTTTCCGGCTCTCTGTAAATGGTTGTTCGGTTCATTGCTTCGGGTTTTTGATGGTGAAAATTGGGCGGCTCTGCTGCTTGTTTGTCCGTTTATCAACAGCGGGCGGGTCTGAATCGCCGCGCCGTTTGGCTGTGTAGTTTTATTTTTCGTTTCTTGTTGCTAATCAGTTTTTTGCACGCTTTTTTTTTGAAAAAAAGCCGTTAAAGTGTAACGTGTCCCGCCTCTCGCCCTGCCCGCGCCGTTGATAAACGTTTCATCTTTTGCACGAAATATGAACGAGGGCGGCGGGGCTGGGTCATAGTGAAATTAAGTTGTCAATCACTTGTGTGTAGGTGTCCGCGCTCATTCGGGATTCAACGCGGCAAATATCCGCGTACACGTCATTTTTGCGGTCATCGGGGATAATGGCGTACAATCTCCAAAGGTTCTTTAATAGGTTCGTGAATCTCAAAACATCGTCAACTTGCATAATCTCTATTTTTAAGGGTTTGAAATTGTCGGGGTTTGTTATCCCCTTTGTTTTATGTCGCTAATATACAACTTTTTACGTAAACCACCAAATAAAAATGCACTTTTTTTTGAAAATTATTTCGCTGGTTATCAGATAGTTAGAAAAAGTTGAAAGAAAATTTGTTGATTTACAATAAATTAACGGAATTTTTTGCAGATTTTCGGCACTTTTGCCGCACCGTTATTCTATTGATATTCAGTTATTTACGCTACAAAAAAAAAACAGCATAAACGCGGCACGATGGCGGCGGCGGGCTGGAAATAATTGTAAACAAAAATTTAAGGAACGGCGGCGGCACGCGCCGCCGTCCACGTTGTAAATATCAAGCCGTCCACATTCAATTATCATTTGTTCCTTTGCGGCGGTTCAGCCGTTGGGAAACGGCATCATCACCACCGCCGTCCACCGTCCCACAGGGCGGTGTTTCGGGGCATTCATCCATATCGAAAAGGGCTTGTTTTGAGCGCAAAACAGCCCGTTTTGGCGGCTTTTACCCTGAAAGTATGTTGATGCCTGAAGCTATGTGTGTCCGTTATTTGTAGCTTATTTATCTTATTTATCTATTGAAAAAAGCAAAAACGCAACTGTGGTCCTTGGCGGTGTTTTTGTGTTCCTTGATGTCCGCGACAACGATAGGAGCAATATCCTTTTCGTTAGAAAAGATTTAACGGATAGCGTTCGTATCGCTCAAAGAATCATTTTTAATAGTGTTCTCTATATTTGTTAAACGATTTTCAATCTCTGCTTTTTCTTCTATTAAATTTTGATTTACTTTTTTCACATCTTCTATTTCTTTAGAATTGATGGTTGTTTTTACTCCAAAACACACTGTCACTACCAAGGTAAGAAAAGCAATTATTGACATAATAAATGACCATTTAGATGAATTTCTACCATTGGTTTTATTCACTTGAATATTTTCACTGATTTTGTCTACAATTACATCTTTCTTTTTTGAACTTGTCATTATTGTGTTTAGTTTTGATGTCTTAGTGTAGTTGTTGTTTCTTAACTTTCGGTAGACCTCCACTAAAGAGTCTGTGAGTCCGTATGAGTTTACGATTAGCTCTATCCTATCTTTCTGAATATCATTAGTCACGAAAAAAAAGCCACCATTTGTAAACGCTATAGCGCCTTCGTCTTCTAAATATTTTATCAAATTCAACACCTCAATAAATTTGGCATGATTATGGTAGTTTTCTTCGACAAGCCAGCTAAGTTCAGAAGAAGTATTATTGTTGATTTTATCCAATAATTCTAATTGAAATTCAGACAATTCCATAATATTTATTTTAACGCCGCAAAAATAATACGTTTTTTCATTTTCCCACCTTCGCAGGAACTAATTTTCTCCCTTTGCTTTCAGTCCTCTACTATACTTTGTCCAAACATACTTGTCGGCTGCATCGGAGAAGTGTGCCGCCTCCACAGACAACACGCCGAAACTCTCACGCTCCGACGATTCGTCCTTATTCAGGTGGCCGTCCACGTCCTTGATTATGGCATTGTCCGCCATAAGAAACGTGATGCAATGATTGTTAACGCTTGCTGTATGGAATTAATAAGGTAATCCATAACAGCTAAAAGCATTCATGCTGGTCGAATGAGTTTCGCTGTTTCCACAACACCGCGACAACGATAGGAACGGTTATGAGGACGTAAGGACGAAATTTGAGTGGATAGCGTGCCCGGTCGCCCAAAAGATTAGGAAAGAAGCAGTTGTATCATTAAAATATATTGTATTGAAAAAAAGCCTATTTTTGCCACCGATATGCCGAGGCATATTCACTTTAAATCACGGCACCGCCAAGCCCTTTTTGACGGTGCTTTTTGAACCTAATTTGTCCCCCGCGTATGTCAAAAATCGCGTATCAATATGAATATCAAATAGATGTAAAAGATATAGAATTAACCCCACACGAAACGAACGGAGTGAGTGCCGTGTGGGGTATGCGGCGGGTGCAGTGCTGGGACATGCGTGCCGAAGGTACGCTACCAGCCTAATCCTTCAGACAACGGACAGATAAGCCTACATAGTTCGAGGTTCCCGCTTCTTGAAAGTTCGCCAAATCATTTTGAATATTCCTATAAGCAGCACCGTTTACTCCTACTTCAGTCGTGCTCCAAAACCAAGCTTCCCTTCCCAAAACGGAATATCCGCCACCATAATAAAAACCTGCAGGTAAAGCACTAAAACCAGAGGCATTGTTGTACATCGGCAAATACCCTGGTGAACAATATATGGTACTACTCTCCCACTCTGTGGTGGAGGATAACGCTTTGGCTATCAAATCACTCCTGTGTCCGCATTGACAATCGTTTTGCGTACCTACATAATTTTGCATAACAATCCATTCCGCAGCGGAGGGAATGTGCCATCCTGTGGGACAAACACCTTGCACATTGCTCGGAACAGCAGTGGATGAAGAATTCCCATTCATAACCGCCGCCCAGTTATAGAGACAACCGTAAGTGCTGACATTGCTGCTGTCACCTTCAGGGAAATAACGATAAGAAATACTATCACTAAGGGTGCCGGCAGTCGGAATATAGGTGCCATCAGCATAATGTGATGTTTTCAGATTCTCTTTCATCCAACATTGAGTACCGATTTGAACCGTATTATAGACATTCCCATCGTAGTCTGTTACTGTGGGATGTTGCGGGCAAGGTTGGCCGCCGGAATGGACGCTGTCCGTCTCGTTTCTAAGGCATCGAACCGACAAGAAATTTTGCCACCCATAATTCCAATGAGATAATGAAGCTCTGTCATACATCAAATATTCTATTGCCGCCATATTATTGTACAAGGATTGCGAAGAAGACCAATAAAACGCTTCGTAACCAAAGCTTTCATCATCGTAGTATCCTTCATAAACGCCAGCCGGCATAGCAGAAAAGCCAGATGCATTATTCGTGGAAAGGTCATTCCCCACCGTGCAGTTACCGCCACAGAATTGCCAACCCGATGTGGAAGCCAACGCTTTGCCTATGTTGTCAGGTTGGTTATCACATTGCAAATTACTCTGTCCCATCATGTAATATAGCAGCGTGTACCATTCCTGTTCACAGGGCACATGCCAGCCATCGGGACAAATGCCCTGAATGTCGGATTCTCCGCTGTTGAAATCCATTTGCATCACGGCAGGCCAATTGTATAGAAGACCGTATGTCGGTACTGTAGATGCATCGTTGTTTGGATAGCAACAGTAAGCATTCGTAGTACTGTTGGTTGTCGCTATCGGGATAGGAGTTCCATCGGCAAAATGTGTAGCACGCACATTCTCTTTCATCCAGCACTGTGCACCAATCTGGACAGTGTTATACACATTGCCGTCATAGTCGAACACAAGGGAGGTTCCACAAACGAAAACATCCGCTTCGGTGAACTGAAGTTCAATGGTCTGCGAGGAGAGTATCTGCTTTGTGACCGTCATACTGGTGCAGACTGCACCTGCAATCGTGGAAAAGCCTATGAACGATAAGGTATCCCCCAAAACAAACAGCTCATCCGTACTGCCTCTCCCGGATTTCAACAAGCCTGTCTCCAATTCCCCGTTTCCTACATAATGAATCCGGTCAACGCCAGCATTTCCTGTGTTTACCATCTTAATTGAGCTGCTCTCCTTCCCTATCTGCACATTCAACAAATAAGTTTGCGGTTTGGAAAGCTGAATCCGGTACGTATGGCATCCGGCACCCAGATTTTGGCTGAGGTGTGCCACTTTTTCGCCCTTCAAGGTGAATATTGCAATGTTGACCATCCCCGATTTCATCAACTGCACCGAAAAATCTGTGATTCCGTTGAAAGGATTGGGTACATTTTGAGACAAAACGGGCTGTAAATCATGTTGTTCAACCCCTGAATTGGTCATCGTCAATGTAAGATCGGAAGCGTAAAGCACCTCTGTCCATCCACGGCTAAGATTGCATACCCGCACGCTATCGAGTTGCACCGGCTGTCCATTGGCGTCCTTTCCCATGAATGTCAATGTGGTTTGTGCCATTACGGGCATAACAGTCATCGACAAAAAAACGATGGCCATAATTTTTCTGAATAAAGTGTTCATTCTTTCCATTGTATAATATTTTTGATAAACTGTTCATTTACATTAGTATGACGCAAAAAGTGCAAAGGGTTGCACCTTGTTGAAATTTTTTCAGATGGGTCTTATGCATCATTCCTCTCTTATTTCCGCCGCAAAAATACCATTCTTTCGCCCGTAAATATTCCGTCATTTCCAAAATATGTTCCATCTCAGCTAAAAATATGACGGACAGGGTGGATTATGAGGGTTAAAAGACAAAATGCGCACTGAAAATCAACGCATTAAGAAAATAGGCCGATTTGAGAGTTGAGACGGAATAAAGTGGGGATTTTGAGAGGGAATTAAAGGAGATAATGATATTTTTGGATTTTAAAGTGAGTGCCGTGTGGGGGATGCGGCGGGTGCGTGAGGCTTGCAGTCCAGTGGCAGTAGGCAAATTGGTAAGATGTCAAAATATCTCGCCATCCCAAAGCATCTTGAAGAAATCGGTCACGTAGATGAGTTCTATCTCTCCGGAAGGTCTCGTTATGGGGTCGAGGGAGACCAGAATCAGCCGGCAGTCGGGATGTTCATCCTTGAATGCCTTGAGTCCAGCTTTGTGCCGAGTTTTCACCTCCTCGCTGGATTTGATTTCGATGGCCACTTCGGCATCGCCTATAATGGCATCCACCTCCTGATGGTTGTAGGTGTGCCAATAGGAGATTTTCTCACGACGACGATAGTATCCGCGATATGCGATAATCTCCTGCATGACAAGATGTTCGAAGGCGTGGCCGTAGTCGTCAGAGCCCCGTCTCAAATGGTGTCGCCCCATGAGATAGTTTGCCAATCCCACATCGAAATAGTAAAACTTAGGTGCTTGCACCACTTTGCGCTTGACCGCTTTTGTGTATGCCGGTATCTCATAGCCCATCAAAGTGTCTTTCAGAATCTGATAATAGGTCTTGACGGTCTTTGCAGAAACACCACAGTCGCTCGCGATATTTGAATAGTTGATCATTTCGCCGTCGGAAATGGCGGCAGCCTCCATGAATTGCTCGAAAGCTTCGACATCCTGAACGGCGGCCTCGTCCCGAATCTCTTCCCTGAGATAGACTTCCACGTAAGCCTCCAGCCGATCGGTGGCGTCATCAACAAGATAGTGGCGGGGAATCATCCCGTTTTGGACTGCTTTGTCTATCTGGTAGTCAGGCACTTCTTTCCAAACCAATGGAAACAGTGTCCTTGGAATGGCTCTGCCGCCAAGCGTATTGGCTCCGGAACGTTTCAGTTTACGTGCACTCGAACCGCTGAGGACAAACCAAAGTCCTTTGTTGGCCATCAACCAATGGACGCTGTCGAGCAGTTCGGGAACTTTCTGTATCTCATCTACGATGACCAGCGTTCCGGCCGGTTTGTCAAGCAAGGCCTGACGGAAAGAGTCGGGATTACGCTTGAATGCTTTCCTCACGGTGGCTATAAGCAGGTCGTAATAGACGGCATTTGGAAACCGCTCCTGAAGAAGCGTTGATTTCCCTACCTGACGGGCGCCAAACAAGAACATCCCTTCATCAATCTGGTTCTCAATATCATAGATTCTCTTGTACATATTTTAGTGATTTCTGAATCACATTCCCGATTTTCATACGAAATTCAGGAATGTGGGTGCAAAATTACTAAAAATTTCAATATGTTAGAGGTGGTGAAAAAAATTGTTTCCGTCACAGTCGCGCTTGGTGACAATGCGGCGAAGATGTCGTTTTTATTCTTTCAACGACTTACGTTCACAATGGCCTCTTTCTGCGCCTCGTGCCAGCGGCACGAAATCTTAATAACCCCACACGAAACGAACGGAGTGAGTGCCGTGTGGGGCATGCAGCGGGTGCGAAAGGCTGTGTGTCGGAGACACACTACTATCACCATCGATGGACCACTTCCACTGCTACACATATAGTGGCGTGCCTCTGGCACGCTAGTATTCGCGGGTGATCCCCAAGCCCCACACTGCGGCTGTCGCCTTATGTGGGGTTACTGAGATGGCGTGCATCCTGCACGCGGCGCAAGTCATCGGTACGTACTACTTAAACTTCACCAAGTCCCCTTCCGCGTACGGAATTCCTATCAGCAGGGCGGGAATGTACGAAAACCTGACGTTCACGATGGCGTCCGCCTGCTGCTTCTGCGCCTGCTTCTGCAGGGCGTAAACCAGCTGCTTGTTCGAGGAGAATACAAAGCCGCTTGCCTCCACATGGCCGATCACCTCGTAGGCTCTGTCGGGCTTCTCCGTGGAATAGTAGCACTGGATGGTCTTTGTTGAGGTGTCGTTCTTGGCTTTCGGGGCGGTTGACACGAAACTCCCCGTCGCGCAGGAGGAAATCAATATCGCACAAGCGATAAAGAACATTACTCTTTTCATTGCTTTTTTCATTGTTGTTTTTGATTTTGATGAATGTTGCTTTTTCGGTTGCACAACGGTCTAACATGCCGTCTTATTATTTCATTAGATATGTTTTCCTCAACTATCTTGAGTCTCAGCAACTTGCGCCGCGTGCCAGCGGCACGAAATCTCAATAACCCCAAACGAAACGAACGGAGTGAGAGCCGTGTGGGGTATGCGGCGGAAGCGCGAGGCTGTGTGCCGGAGGCACACTACTATTCAATCGCGGACACAGCGGACAGAAAATCCGGATTTTATACTGCTGAGGTCTCTGTTTACACGCGCTTCGTTGAAATACAGGTCGCGACACCATGCGGAATTGTAAATATTATCCCGCGTTGCACTCCAAAAGTGAGCGAATTGTCCCATATAATGAGGCGTAGGAGAACCGTAACCGTTGTCAACAAAACCTGCAGGAAAGGCGGAAAAACCCGAAACGTTGTGGTTGGGATCCGACTCATTGCCAGGGGCCCCCACCTTGGAGGAAGCGTCCCAACCTTCGCCTGCTAGCTTGCCCGCATGGTCGCCGCGCCATTCGAAATCAGACACCTCCATCGCGGTCTGTGTTTGCTCCATCGTTGTCCACTCCGCATCGCTTGGCAAATGCCAACCCGACGGACAGACACCCTGCACGCCGCTCGGGCTGGTACTGCTGGAAGCCTCTCCATGCATCGCCGCCGGCCAATTGTAGTAGTGGCCCAGCTTTTCCAGCGGATGATAAAGGTCGGAGTAGCTATAATAGTATGGATCGGTCAAACTCGAGTTAAGATAGTCAGCGGGAATTTCCGTGCCATCAGCATAATGCGTTGTACGCAGATTCTCTCTCATCCACAGCTGGCTGCCTATCCACACAGCGTCATAACTGTTGCCGTCGTAATCTGTTACCGCATTGTGTACGATGGTGCCTGTTTTGTCGCTGAACATCGCGACGTACTCGGCATCGCCGCACACCACAATCTGGCGCGGATTGGTGGCATCGCCGTCGTTCCAGCGGATAAAAGAGTGCCCTTCCGCAGGTACAGCCGCAATAGTGACCGTTTCGCCATCCTTATAACTGCCTGATCCTGTAACAGATCCCCAGTCTGTGTTGTTGGATTTCACCATGATGGTGTAACTTTTATTACAGCCCGTCAAGGACAGGAGGAGCACTATGCCCAACATCAAAATTGATCTTTTTTCCATTGTATGAAAATACTTGTTTAACGTTTTTTCCGCTGCAAAAATACCATTCTCTCACCCACAAAATATTCCGTCATTCCAAAAATATGTTCCGTCTCACCAAAAATATGACGAGTGGGATGTTATTTGAGGATTAACGAATGAAAATATTGTTGAAAATCAATATGTTATCGAAAATTGTCAATCTTGAATGTGAGACGGAATAAAGCGGGAAATTGAGACGGTTTGGGGACTGAATCAGGGCTTTGAACGAAAATATTGTTTATTTTTGCCTCCTGATTTTAACACTTTTGGTTATGAAAAAACAAACGCGCACCATTATCATCGTCCTGCTGAACGTTCTGTTCTGCGCCTACATGCTTTGGTTTTCCGCCCGCAACACCTATCTCCGCCCGTATGCAGGTAGCACGACTCGGGAACTGCTGGCGGGACTGATTCTGCTGGTTACTCTCTATACCAACTTTTTCCTTCTCTATCCGAAACTCCACAAAAAGCACCCGCTGGTTTATTGGGTGGTATTGGTCAGCCTTTGTATCATAGCCGCAGCAATGGACTTTGCAATCGCTTATCACCATATTATGTATTGCAATGGTGCGATAATTGGAGAAATCGGAGCTTTCCGTTTTTTTTCCCATTATTTTAAACTTTTAACGATTCGAAACGTGGCCTTAAACACTTTCCCGTTTATCTTCCGCGAAAGGCAAGAGCTACAGAAAGCGCTGGACAAGGAGGTGCAGATTGTCTATCAGGATGCACGGCTGCTGGACGTGTCCGACAAAGAGCACAATGCGCGCCTCATTCCCAGGGACAACATCTACTATTGTCAGCAGGACGGGAACTACACCCGCATCTATGTGACGCAGGACGACCTATATTACACCCGCTACGGCTCCATGAAGTATCTTGAGCAACTGTTTGGTTCTGAGGAGTTTGTGCGCGTTTCCAACACATTGCTGATCCCTTACCGATATATCCATTCCTGCAACGGCACCGAGGTGTTCATGAAACAGCTACCTTGGCAGAATGAGCCACTCTCCTTCGCCATCGAGCCCAAGTACCTTGACCAGGCTCCCGGACAGATCGCCCTCTACCTCCTCACTTCCAAGGGACAGGAGACCATGAAATCTCCCAAACAAAACCGTAATAGACGGAAACCCAAACCCTCGCAGGAAAAGACAGACACTGTGCTTCAGTACATTAAGGAGCATCCGGGCAACCAAACCAAGGAAATTGCCGAAAACACCCAATTCTCCCCGACCACGGTGGAGCGCTGCCTGGCCGAACTCCGCAAGCAGGAGCTCGTCACGTACAAGGGGAGCAAGAAGACGGGAGGGTACTGCGTGGTGGGCGATTCGATGGAAAGTATGGCTGAGGAGACTGCGCAGGGGCAAGGGAAGATTGCGGGGAAAAAGGTGTTAAAAGAGAAGTCGGCCAAGAAGAAGCTGACCGAAGGAAAGCCCGCAGAACCGTCTTCTAAGGAATAGGTCTCTTGCGATGCGGCAGCTGTTTGGTGCTGTGTTAGTTTTACTACTGTTTCTTTACTCCGAAAAAGTTGACCAGGCACTCGTCACCCCAGAACTCGGCGGCGAGGTCGAAGAGGCGTTCCGCATTGCGGTCTATGGGTTCGTCTAACCAGTCCACCATGGAGCGGCGGATGTGCGGGTGCGGGTTCACATACTTGCCGGGAACTCGCGGCTGGCCATAACCCACCACCCACTCCCGCCATATCCCGTGGATGGGGATTCTGAAGCTCACGGTCTCGGGGATTCCGCCGTCGTGCTCTATCTTGTACTGTATGCCGTTGCGGAGTTTGCGCTCCACCTTGCCGCTCTTCTTGGTTATGGAGGTCTGCTGTAAATAACCACGTTAAAATACACCAAAGTGCCATTCAAAAGTATACCACTTTGGAGACTGCAAAAATACAAAAACTATTTTCC
>Ga0247608_10001126_pt1 | contig 38593 bp, 22 predicted proteins | sample 176DNAGHGlowgp2_FD_193490 | JGI IMG/M metagenome (GOLD analysis project Ga0247608, IMG submission 193490) | Sheep rumen microbial communities from Palmerston North, Manawatu-Wanganui, New Zealand - 1766 DNA GHGlow gp2 | ecosystem: Host-associated > Mammals > Digestive system > Stomach > Rumen ...
CTACTCTTTGTCATCCACAACTTCGTGCTGGCTCCGCTGTTGATACATCAGCACAAACGTCTGCTCTACTTTAGTATTGTGGGAGTCATCCTCGTAGGATTTACGCTCTATCAATGTAATCATCGTCCCAAGCATCTGGGTGAGAAACATCGTATGGAGAAGTTCGACAAGCGTCCTATGAAACCTCACGACGCTCCCCCATTCATGGATGGCGAACGGCCATTCACGGATGAAGGACACCGTCCTCCGGAATTCGACGATGAGCACAGGCCCGACAGGCAGATGCGCAAGCACGTTCCGCCAGCAATCATTGGCGAACACGACATCATAGCCATCGTCTTACTTCTGCTGATGTTCGGCGCCAATCTAGGCTTCAAAGGCTACTTCAAGAGCCGTGATGACCGCAAACGTCTGCTGGCATTGGAGAAGGAGAATCTGGAACAGCAGTTGGAATATCTGAGGTATCAGATTAATCCACATTTCTTCATGAACACGCTGAACAACATCCACGCACTGGTAGATATCGACCCTGAGAAAGCAAAGGATACAATACTGGAACTGTCGAAGATGATGCGTTTTGTATTGTACGAAGGTGACAAGAAGGGTGTTCCACTTACCAAAGAGTTCGAATTCATCCGTAACTACATCAAATTAATGAAGTTACGCTATACCGATAAGGTAAAGATACAGGCCGACCTACCTCAGGATGTACCTGTTCGACAGATACCACCTCTGATGCTTATCACCTTTATTGAGAATGCCTTCAAGCATGGCATCTCATATCAGCACGAGTCGTTTATCGATATCAAAGTGGAAATCAGCGATAAGCTCCTCTTCACATGCCGCAACTCCAAGGCTGAAATGCCTAATCAGGAAAAAGGCGGCGTAGGACTGCAAAACGTAACAAAACGATTAAACCTGCTCTATGGCAACAACTATACACTAGATATACAAGACGCTTCTGACGTCTATAATGTTAAACTTGAAATACCACTGACATGATTAGAGTATTGGCCATTGACGATGAGCCGTTGGCACTCCAACAGATCGTTGCATATATTAACAAAATTCCATTTCTGGAGTTGGCAGCCCAATGCCAGAGCGCTTTGGAGGCCAAGGCCTTTTTAGAGCAGGACACGGTGGATGCCATCTTCTGCGACATCAACATGCCCGACCTTAACGGTATGGATTTCATCAAGTCACTCGCTGTGCCGCCCCTCGTCGTCTTCACCACAGCGTATTCGGAATATGCCGTTGAAGGCTTCCGCGTCAATGCCGTCGACTACCTGCTGAAACCCTTTGGTCTGCAGGACTTCCAACGAGCAGCCAATCGCCTGAAGGAGCGCTTGGAAGGTAGCGCCTCAACAGGTGATGCTCTAGCAGGCGCCCCTGTGGTCGGCAGTCCTATAGCCAGCGGTATTGCTGACGACACGATCTTCCTCAAGACTGAATACCGCATCGTCAAGGTCTCGATTCCTGACATCTGCTACGTCGAAGCCATGAGTGAGTACCTAAAGGTATGGCTCGAAGGTGAGAAGAAGCCCATCGTCACCCTGCTGTCCATGAAGAAGATAGAGGAACATCTGCCAGACTATTTTATGCGCATTCATCGCTCATATATCGTCAACCTTACTAAGATTCAGGAGGTTAACAAGAACCGCATTATCATGGATCAGGACACCTACCTGCCTATTGGCGACATGTACAAAGAAACGTTCCAAGCGTATTTAGACACAAAATTCCTTGGCAAATAAACAAATTCTTCTTACCTTTGCAGTCGCAAAGCGAAACAAGTAACACTTAAAGAAGATATGAAAATACTACTGTTGGGCAGTGGCGGACGTGAGCACGCACTGGCTTGGAAGATTGCTCAGAGTGAGAAATGTGAGAAACTGTACATCGCCCCAGGCAATGCAGGTACAGCCAATTGTGGCACGAACATTCCAATGAAGGCCGACGACTTCGAGGTCATCAAGCAATTTGTCGTGGCCGAAGAGATTGACATGGTTGTGGTAGGTCCTGAAGACCCGTTGGTAAAAGGTATCTACGACGACATGAAAGCAGACGAGCGCACCAAAAATGTGCCAGTTATTGGTCCTTCGAAGGCTGGTGCCGTACTGGAAGGCTCCAAGGATTTTGCCAAGAGTTTCATGATGCGCCACCATATTCCCACAGCACGCTATCAGACTTTTGACGGCGAACATCTTCTAGAAGGTCTAGAATTTCTAGAAACTCTAGAGGCGCCCTATGTCCTCAAAGCCGATGGTCTCTGCGCAGGTAAGGGCGTACTCATCCTCCCCACCCTGGACGAAGCCAAGAAAGAGTTGAAAGAAATGCTTGGCGGTATGTTCGGTAACGCTTCTGCACAGGTAGTCATCGAGGAATTCATGAGCGGCATCGAGTGTTCGGTATTCGTACTCACCGATGGTAAGAACTACAAAATTCTGCCTGAGGCCAAGGACTACAAACGCATCGGCGAGCACGACACAGGTCTGAACACAGGTGGTATGGGTAGCGTTTCTCCTGTACCTTTTGCCACCAAGGAGTGGATGCAGAAGGTGGAAGATCGTATTATCCGTCCAACAGTAGAGGGATTGGCCGCTGATGGCATTGATTACAAAGGCTTCATCTTCTTTGGGCTGATTAACAGGACAAACACACCTAATGGAGAGGCTGAGCCCTACGTCATCGAATACAATTGCCGTATGGGTGACCCTGAGACGGAGAGCGTCATGCTGCGTCTGAAGAGTGACATCGTCGACTTGTTTGAGGGTGTGGCCGAGGGCAATCTCAACCAGCGAAGCATTGAGTTTGACGAACGTGCTGCAGTTTGCGTCATGCTGGTATCTGGTGGTTATCCCCAAGCATACAAGAAGGGCTACCCCATCACAGGCATCAAGGATATTGAGGGCAGCATCGTCTTCCACGCAGGTACAGCTCTGAAGGATGGCGAAGTCGTGACCAATGGTGGTCGTGTCATTGCCGTTTCTTCTTATGGCAAGGACAAGGCCGAAGCCCTGCAGAAGTCGTTCGAAGAGGCTCAAAAGATACAGTTTACCGATAAGTATTTCCGTCGCGACATCGGAGCAGACTTATAAGAGATAAGAGGTAAAAGTGAGAAAACTGATTCAGAATATTGTTGCAGGCAGCAGATTGACATTGCCCATAACCATTGTCTACGCGGTGTGTATATGGCTGTCATGCGGTCTGATAACTCAAAATCTGTGGCTACAGTTTGGTTGTTTTGCTGTCACCAGCTATTTGATGATGGTGCTCAACAATCAGAACGCTCTGATTCGTATTTTCTCGCGTCTGGTGAGTTGCGCCTTCCTCGTATTATCATGCGCGGCATGTTTCCTGATGCCAAGCACTCGCGAAGGCATCATGCAGATGTTCTTAGTAGGCGCCTATTTGTTGCTGTTCCAAGGTTATCAGAGACGAGACGCAGCAGGCATCATATACTATAGTTTCCTGATGTTTGGATTTGCGAGCCTTGTCTGTCCGCACATCCTATATTTCATACCATTACTATGGCTTCTGATGGCAACCAATCTGCTAGCCATATCGTGGCGTACATGGACGGCATCGCTATTAGGACTGCTAACACCCTACTGGTTTATACTTGCTTGGGTGTTATATCAGCAAGACTTCTCACTCATCACTTCTCACTTTTCGCCACTCTTCGACTTCCAGTTCCCCATCCGCTATGAGAGACTTGGCATAAACGTCCTGTTGACATGGGGACTGCTGGCGATATGCGCCGTAACAGGCATCGTCCACCTTATACGTAAAAACGGCTACGACAGCATCCGCATCCGCTTGCTGTACGGAATCTTTATCTGGATGGATCTATTTGCTTTCGCTCTCATGTTCTTTCAGCCACAACACTACAACATGCTGTTGAGAGTGATAATTATCAACACGTCGCCGTTGATAGCCCATTTCTTGGCGCTGACATCTACCAAGATTACTAATGTGGCATTCTATGTCCTCACAGGCCTCATACTGATTATCACAGCCTTTAACGTATGGAGTATATTATTTCCCTTCTAATAAGCTATGGCTATTGGGGCATGCTGATAACAGCATTCGTGGCAGGTTCCTTCTTTCCGTTCAGCAGTGAAGCCGTGATGACAGGTCTGCTGGCAGCGGGACTCGACCCATGGGGACTCATCATCTATGGCACCATTGGCAATGTGGCTGGCGGAATGTTCAATTACTTCGTAGGACGCATGGGCAAATTAGAATGGATTGAGAAGTACTTACACGTCAAACAGAAAGATCTTGACCGTGCCACACGGTTTATGGCTGGACGCGGAGCGTGGATGGGCTTTTTTGCCTTTGTACCTATCTTAGGTTCAGCAATAACGATAGTGCTGGGACTGATGCGAGCCAACATTCCCATCTCGCTCACCAGCATTTCAATAGGAAAGTTCCTGCGCTATGTAGTACTTATCTATAGTGCAAACCTCTTTATTGGTTAAAAAAACTCAATTCTCAATTCTCAATTCTCAATTCTCAATTAATAGTAGTACCTTTGCAAGATAATTCATAAACAACGACAATGAAACAATTCAGACTTGTAGACAATATATTTGGTTGGTTGGCCTTTGCCATTGCTGCCTTCGTATATTGCTCTACCATCGAACCGACAGCCTCGTTCTGGGACTGTCCTGAGTTTATTTCTACAGGTTACAAACTCGAGATTGGTCACCCACCTGGTGCACCGTTCTTCATGCTGACAGCCAATCTTTTCTCGCAGTTTGCCAGCGACGCTACACAAGTAGCCCGTATGGTGAACACGATGAGTGCGCTCCTTTCTGCCGCCACCATCTTGTTCCTATTCTGGACTATCTCGCATCTGGTACGCCGATTGCTCATCAAGCCCGAAGACTTCCGAAAAGCTACCACGCTGGCCGACCTCTCATGGTATAAACTTATTGCTATCGAGGCCTCTGCATTGGTGGGTGCACTCATCTACACCTTCAGCGACACTTTCTGGTTCTCGGCTGTCGAGGGTGAGGTTTACGCCTATTCATCAGCCTTTACGGCAGTGGTATTCTGGCTGATTCTGAAATGGGAAGACCAAGCAGACCAGCCTCATGCCGACCGTTGGTTAGTATTAATCATGTATATGACGGGCCTCTCAATTGGCGTTCACCTGTTGAACCTGCTTTGTCTGCCCGCCATCGTACTCGTTTACTATTATAAGAAATTCCCTACCGACGACCCAAAACGCGATCTGAGGGGCTCACTCATAGCCCTGTTTATCTCAGTGGTTATACTGGCTGCCGTACTCTATGGTGTCGTTCCTGGCATCGTACAAGTTGGAGGTTGGTTCGAACTGTTGTTCGTCAACACTCTCGGCTGCCCATTCAATACGGGTGAGATTGTCTACATTTTCCTGCTCATCGGCATTACCGTTTGGGCTATTCGCGAGACCTATCAGAACACGAACGAGAAGCGCCAGAACATAGCCTTCTTGCTGGCTGTTGCCATGTTGGGTATTCCTTTCTACGGCCACGGCTGGTTATCAGTTATCATAGGTATCGTGGTACTGGCCATCATGTGGTTTATTCTTCAGTACAAGGTAACTGCCAAAGGCCAAAAGCCAAAAGCTTTGGTAACGGCTCGCATCAAGAACACATCGTTGCTCTGCATGTTGATGCTGATGATTGGCTACTCGACATACGCTCTTATCGTCATCCGTTCGGCTGCCAATCCCCCAATGGACCAGAACTCACCTGAGGATATCTTCACACTGGGCGAATATCTGGGTCGTGAACAGTATGGACAGCGTCCCTTGTTCTATGGACAGGCTTACACCTCGCAGGTAGCGTTGGAGAAAGACGGTGAATACTGCAAACCCGTCATGACCAAGGGTGATCCCGTATGGCAGCGTAAGGAGAAGGCTTCACCAGACGAAAAGGATGAATACTTCGTGGTTCGCACCAAGGACGAATACAAATACGCCCAAAACATGCTGTTCCCCCGTATGTACAGCTCTGCCCACCGCAGCAACTATGAAAGCTGGATGGGGGAAATCAGTGGTCATGAGGAAATGTATGACCGCTGTGGCGAGATGGTAAGCGTAAAGGTACCCTCACAATTCGAAAACCTGCGTTTCTTTATCTCCTATCAGTGTAACTTCATGTACTGGCGTTATTTTATGTGGAACTTTGCCGGACGTCAAAACGACTTGCAGGGCAATGGCGAACTGGAGAAAGGCAACTGGATTACTGGTTTCGACTGGTTCGACAACTGGCGTTTAGGTGACCAGAACAAGTTACCAGACGAGTTGAGAGAGAACAAGGGGCATAACGTGTTCTATTGTCTGCCCCTTATCCTTGGACTCATCGGACTCTTCTGGCAGTCACTAGCCAAACATTTCAACAATGCCAAAGACCAGACTGGTATCCGACAGTTCTGGGTAGTGTTCTTCCTCTTCTTCATGACGGGTCTGGCCATCGTCATCTATCTGAACCAGACACCTTCACAGCCTCGTGAGCGCGACTATGCATACGCAGGTTCGTTCTATGCTTTCGCTATCTGGTGCGGCATTGGTGTAGTGGCTATCATCGAAATGCTGAAACAGTATTTGAAAAAGGTCAATCCGACAATTATAGCAACTATAGTAACTATAGCTACTATATTCGTCCCCATTCAGATGGCATCACAGACTTGGGACGACCACGATCGTTCTGACCGTTACACCTGTCGTGACTTCGGACAAAACTATCTCATGACATTGCAAGACGAGGGCAACCCCATTATCTTTACCAATGGTGACAACGACACCTTCCCCTTGTGGTATAATCAGGATGTAGAAGGCGTGCGTACCGATGCCCGTGTATGCAATCTGAGCTATCTGCAAACTGACTGGTATATTGACCAGATGCGACGTCCAGCCTACGATTCTCCCTCTGTGCCTATTACATGGGAACGTATAGAATATTGTGCAGGTACTAATGAATATGTACGCGTGGAACCCAACATGAAGCAAGCTGTCCTCGATTTATACAAGCAAAATCCACAGCAGGCTCGCGAACAATTCGGCGAAGAGCCCTTCGAGTTGAAGAATGTACTGAAAAACTGGGTTCGTTCCAAGAATCCGGAATTGCACATGATTCCAACTGACACGCTTTATATGACTATCGACAAGGAGGCCGTACGCAAGAGTGGCATGATGATGGCTACCGACTCTATCCCTGACAAGATGGTTATCTCGCTGAAGGATAAGAGCGCGCTCTACAAAGGCGACATCATGATTCTTGAAATGCTGACTCAGTGCAACTGGACGCGTCCCATCTATGTGGCTGTCAGCGTAGGCGATGATAACTATATCAACCTTGGCAATAATACTATTACCGAAGGTTTGGCCTATCGTATCACGCCGTTCACTACCAGCAATGGCGGTCGTCCTATCGAAGGCGCTAAGAATTTCGATACTAAGCGTACTTACGACAATATCATGCACCGTTTCAAGTTTGGTGGTCTTGAGAAACCCAATCTCTATCTCGACGAAACAGTGATGCGCATGTGCTATACACATCGTCGCATTATGGCCAAGTTGGCTGTCGAGCTCATCAACGAAGGCAAGGACAAGGAGGCTCGTGAGGTATTGGCTTTCACAGCTAAGAAGTTGCCGACCTACAATATTCCTCACAACTATTCTTCTGGTTCTCTAGATATGGCTCGTGCTTGGGCCGCCCTTGGTGACAAGAAACAGTCTTTGGAGATAATCAAGTCCTTGTGGAAAAATTCTGCCCAGTATATGTTCTATTACAACTCGCTCGAAGGTTTCCGCTTTAAGTCGGCAGAGAATGATGCCATCATGCATTTCTACATCCTCCAGCAGTTAGCAAGCTTGTCTCAGAATCTCGATAAGACATGGACTGAAGCCCGCATGTTAGAACTTAGCGCGTTAGTCAAGCAATTCGAGGACAAGGGTGGCAATCTAGGATATTAAGAAGACAGAAGAAATTAGAAAGAGTTAATATAATGTTTATTGAGCAACCCTCCAAGTGGTTACGCTGGCTCTACCCAAAGGCACTGTGGCGTATGGACCCTAATGACAGGTCGGTATATCTAACCTTTGATGATGGTCCTATACCTGAGGCTACGCCATACATCCTCAATGTGTTGGCACAATACGGTGTAAAGGCTACATTCTTCATGGTAGGCGACAATGTTCGTAAATATCCTGAACTCTACCAGCGCGTAGTCAGTGAGGGACACCGCATTGGCAACCACACGCACAACCATATAGGAGGTTTCCGTCATAGCATCAAGGAGTACAGCTACAATGTGGAGAAAGCTAACGCCTATCTGCATACTGACCTTGTACGTCCGCCACACGGATGGATGCGCTTGGCTCAATACGCTTGGCTTTCACGCAAATTCCGTATCGTGATGTGGGATTTGGTGACACGCGACTATTCTAAATGGATGACTGCCGATGACGTGTTGGAGAACGTGAAGCGTTATGCACGCAACGGTTCTATCATAACCTTCCACGACTCACTGAAGAGCATCGACAAATTACGAACCGCTCTACCCGCCTCTATCGGCTGGTTACAACAGCAGGGCTACAAGTTCAAAACGTTCGAATAAAAATGAAATGAGGATGTGTGGCACATCCTCATTTCATTTTCCATCCATCAGCAAGCGCAGCTATCATCTAAGTCTATCAGCGAGCGCAATTGCTGGACGCCTTGATGATTGTTATCAAGAGTTTCAACTTCCGCAAGATATTTCAAGGCCTTTTCCTTATTACCCATACCATAGTAGCCTAGGGCAAGCATATACTTACAGTGTATGAGGTTCTTCATGTCGAGCGAATCCTCCCAAATGAGCAGGTCAGGCAGCGAAACTGCGAAGTAGTCCATTACCACCTTATCGTAAATATGTTGCTTACCGTAGTTGATAAGTTTATTGAACAGTCCGCGTGCTTTGTCCTCCTGTCCCAACTTGCGATAGCAGAGGCCAGCATAAAATATCTTATCGGGCTTGGCATCATTGTAGTACATGGCGGCAGTAGGTTCGATAGGCCCTGCAGTACCCTCCTCGTAACGCCCAAGGAAGTAAAGGAAGTCATTGTCCTGCGCACCATAGAGTTTACCTTCACCCAGCGACTGAGGAAACACAAGGCATTCTTCCAAGAGTTTTTGAGCTGTTGGGAACTGGCTTTTGGTCTTTAGCAATTGCTTCGCCATCTCTACACGACAAATTTGATACTGACCACTTACCTTGCCTTCGCCACCCTCCCACGGATGGAAGATGCGGTTGTCAATGATAGCTTTGGATTCCTCATAACGTCCTAGCTGATTAAGTAGTGTTGCTTCCTCTAGTACAAGATCATCGCGTTTGACTATCAGATCAGGATACTTCTGCAAGAAGTTAAGACGTTCCTGATGCGGACGATGCAGACGCTTATACAGCTGGTCGAGTTCCATCAATGTACGTGCATCACTCTCGTCCAAGTGGAAGGCGCGTTCCATATATTCAAGAGCCTCTTCCTGACGATTCTGCTTATTGAAGCGAGCCAATGCCAAATTACGCCATACACTGGGGAACCTAGGGTCGAGCTTGGCCGATAGCTCCCAATTCTCGATAGCTACATCGTATTGGCGCTTGTCGTAATAGAGACAACCGAGATAGTATGGTGCTTTGGCACCACTGGGGTTAGCCTCTTTGGCCTTCTCCAAGGCAAGGACGGCCTCCAAGCGGTTGGGGAAGCAATAGCTGCTGTCGGCTTGTTCGGCCTCAGCATCTCGGCCCATATAATAATAGGTCATGGGCGAGATGGCATTCTGCTCAATAGCCACCTGCCAAACGGACATCGCATCTTCGTTAAGACCAGCAGCGCAATACTCAAGGGCGGTTTCGTCATAATTGTCGGAAGAATTATGCATGAGGCTAATCATTCGTTCCATAGGTTCTTTGTTGCCTGTAAGCAAATATTCCTCCATCATGCAGACATAGTTGAAGTGGTCAATTTCATAGGAGGCACGAATCCATGCCAATGCCTCGTCCTTGCGGCCTAATTGACGTAACACGGTGGCTTTCAAGGCCCGTGCCTGATGGTTGTGGGTGTTAGAAATCAGGCAGCGTTCCAACTCGTCGAGTGCATCGTCGTAGCGGCCTTGAGAGACGCTGATGCATGCAGCCTGATAGTAGCCAGCATCAGCCCACGCCTTGTTCCATGTTGATTTCCAGAACAGTTCATAAGCTTCCTGTGGACGGTATTGGTATTTCATACAAAGGGCGAGATAGAAGATAGCTTCACCGTCGTAGGGGTTCGGATTGCGTTTCTGCCAAGTCTTCACGGCCTTTCTCAGATACCCTTCAGCTTTATCGAAACGTCCACGCCGAAGATACCACAAGCCTGTCTGAGTAAGACAGCGCACGTCGTTGGGGTCGCGACGCAGGGCCTCTTCATAGTAGTCGAGAGCCGACCAGGTAGCGTGGCGGTACTGCTCAAGGTGAAGGCCAGTAAGATACAGTTGATCATTGGTCTTCGTGTCCTGTGGCGACAAAGCAGCCTCAGCAGCATCGGGGATAGGACGAATTTCGTCGGGCTCGGCCTGCCAACGGAGATTGCCGACAGTGAGGGTGAGGTTCTGCAGCCGGACTGCAGAACACTCAATCGTTTCTATAAGAACAGCCTCAGGCGTCAGCATCACCACTTTATTATAATACTGATGACCTTTATCATCTTCGAGCGTTATCCTTACCTCTTTCTTCGATGTCGCCAACACTTTGAAGCATACGCCATCGTCGGTCTCGTCGATATTCAAAATAAAGTCCTTTGATGCCTGCTTCACGATACCCACCTCACGATAGGGCATAAAATACTGTACAAACTGTTTCTCCTCGTAAGGCATGAGCCACGTGAAATCGGGCTGATTCTCAGTATAGACGCCTGCCATCAGTTCAATATAGGGGCGGAAGCCCGGCCGTATGTTGCCGAAGGTTTTGCCTTCGGCCTCTGTGACCTCATCAGTCAGGTTCCTGTCCCAAGCACGACCGAAGTTGCCATTACCCCACGTCCACTGCTTCTTGCCTGGCGACAGGTGGTGGCTAGCCACATGTAACATACCGCCCTTGGTGTCGTTCTCATAACCACCTTCGAAGTTGTACTTCGAGTTGACGGCCATATACGACGTCGGCACGTAGATGTTCTTATAGTTCGAGATATCCACACCTGCCGAGTAGTCCATTTTATAATAGGTACCCGTAGCGATGGGGAATGACGACACGGCGCGCTTGCCATGATCGAACACGGCATTCACATCGGGCGGGAACACGCTCTGGTAAGCATCGTTCACCTCAACGGCGGGATTGGCCCACCATAGGAAGGTTTGAGGCAATGGGGTACGATTGCTCACGCGCCCCTGAATCTCCAGATAGGCACAACCTGGTCGTAGCGTAAAGCCTGCCATACCTTTTTGGTGGAACATACGCTCCATTTCGTTCACCCACACCGTCACTGAGCCGTCCTTGTTCTCCACGATGGTAGAATCAACGGGCATATAGGTCGACGGACGGTGGTGCTGGGGCCAGTTGAACTCGATACCACCTGATATCCAAGGACCCGCTAAACCTACCAATGCAGGCTTGATGACGTGATTATAGTACACAAAATGGCGCTGTTTGATTTTGTCGTATGCCATCTGTACACGACCACCCAACTCAGGCAGAATCATCACTTTAATATATTCATTCTCCAGCCACACGGCATGCCAATCTTTGTCCACCTTCTCGTCCGAGATGGACTCGATGACAGGATAGGGATACACCACGCCGCTCGAGCCCTGATACACACGTTTCTCCAAAAACATTGGGTTCTGCTCAGGCGTTCCCACCTCATAGGTAGGAATCGTCACTATTTCTTTCCATGCTTTAACCATTTCAATTTTTATAATTTGACGATTTACTAAATAATTCCCATTAGCTTTATTTTACCAATTCACGTTCAAGTTCCTCCAACGACTTACCCTTGGTTTCTGGACAACTACGCCACAGGAAGGCAAAGGCGCAGATGCAGATGGCCGAATAGATCCAGAACGAACCGCTTGAGCCTAGTGCAGCATTCATAGACGGGAACGAGAAGGTCAGCGTACAACAGCCTACCCACAGAGCAAACGTACAAGTGGCCATCGCAATACCCCTAACACGGTTAGGGAATATCTCGGCCAACAGCGTCCACGTAACAGGTGCCAGCGTCATGGCATACACGGAGATGGCAGCCACAACCAGTGCAACCATCAGCACGCCCTTCACTTCAAAGAAGTAGCACGTGCCCAGCGTCAAGTATATCAGTCCTAGTCCGCCTGCACCCAACAAAATCAGTGTCCTGCGCCCCCACTTCTCAATGGTATAGAGTGCCACGATAGTAAAGATAACGTTAGCAATACCCGTTACAACAATATTAATGAACATGCCGTCCACATCGAAGCCTGCACCAACGAAAATTTCCTGTGCATAGTTGAAAATAACGTTCGTACCACACCACTGTTGGAATACGGCAATCACCAATCCCAACAACAATACGCGGCTATACTTGCTTTGAAACAGTTCTCGTAATCCAACCTCCTGCCTCATATGCTGCGATTCTGTTACAACCTTCAGTTTCAAGTACACAGGGCTCTCCGGTATCGCAAAAACCATGACCAAAAACAGTGCCGCAGGCACAGTTTCGGCCCAGAACATCCAACGCCACCCCCACTCTACGTTCCACGCCTGCTCCGCGGATATGGACGTATCACGTGCCAATAGCATATTTACTATCTGTGCAGCCAATATTCCCAGTACAATGGTCATCTGGTTAAGGCTTACCATGCGTCCGCGAATCTCCGTAGGACTAACCTCAGCAATATACATCGGCGCCAAGGCTGACGCTACACCAATGCCTATACCTCCAATAAAGCGCGCAATATTAAATAAGGTGAAGTCCGAAAACAGCCCCGTGCCAATAGCCGACACCGTAAACAGCATCGCAGACACCATCAACAACGGCTTACGACCGTATTTATCGGCTGCCCAGCCAGCCACCATCGCGCCCACCAAACAGCCAATCAACGCGGTAGTCATAGCCACCCCCTGCATCACGGGAGAATCACCTATGCCGAAGTAGAGTTCATAAAACGGCTTAGCACCGCCAATGACCACCCAGTCGTAGCCAAACAGCAAACCACCCATAGCCGACACGGCACAGATGAAATAGAGAAAACCTTTGCTCATTTCTTGCATATTATTCGTGTTTTAGTTATTCTGTCGATTAAGTTTATTGCTTTACTTGGCAAAGTTACAACAAAAAATCGAGCCAACCAAATGTCAGCTCGACTTTTCATCATGGTTTTGCTAATACGGCTTAGCAGGGACGCTTCTTGGGCAGATTAAAGACGTCTTGCACTTCCTTCATCTGCTCGTCGGTCATGCCATCGGGTTCGCTGCCCATAGCACGGGCGCACATGTAGATGTTGGCAGCCTTACAGAGCACGTCGGTCTGGTCGAAGGCGTCCATAATGTCTACGCCTACAGCTACAGTGCCGTGCTTCTCCCACATCACCACGTCGTGAGTCTTAATCTGCTCGAGGGTTGCCTCGGCAAGCGCTACACTGGAAGGCAGAGCGTAAGGAACGATGCCAATGCCCAGAGGGGCAAAGGCCAGCGTTTCAGGAATCATTGACCACAGCACACGAGTCATCTCGTCCCCCTTCAGGAAACGCTGAATATGGCTCATGGCCACCAGTTCGATGGGGTGTGTGTGGAGCGTAGCCTTGTAGCACGAACCTGTCTCGAGCAGATAGTTCTGCAGGGCCAAGTGGGTAGGCAACTCGCTAGTAGGTACGACATTCTCGTCGGCAATGACAACGTAGGATGCGCAGTCGTCGAGAATACGGATGATAGAACCATTCTGCATAGGCTCCTTAGCCAAGTCGCGCATGCGCTTGCCCGTTCCCTTACAATAAAAATACTTACCCTTCAACTGAGGCAGAACCATACCAATCTGCTTCACTTCCGAAATGGGCTTCATGGCCTTGCACTCGTCATCCATAAACTCAGTGACGTTCACAGTGATGTTACCACCATTACGCTCAGCCCATCCTTTCTGCCAGAGGTAACCAGTGACCTCCGCAATCTGACAAACAACCGCTTTCAAACCATCGCGGCCTTCTAAAATTGATTTCATATTATTTCATTTTTGAAGCAGCGGACTTACACGGACTATAACGGACCATCCGAAAAAGTCCGCGTAAGTCCGCTGCTAATAATTATTTCTTTAATAATTATCTCCGTAACGTTCTTTGGTGATGTCTTCCAAGGCACGACAACGCGTATTGGGAACACCAACGAAGCCCACGATGAGCGAAATGGCCAACAGGGCAATCATACAGAAAGCGGCGATGGTGAAGCCCTCACCGTTCTCACCATAAATCATCGTAAAGATGAGTCCCCAAACAGCTGACAGACCACGTACAATGAAGAACATTAAGCCCTGCGCGCCTGCACGGAACTTGGCAGGGAACAGCTCTGAACCCCACAAGGCATAGAATATCTGTGGCGATGAACCGCCCTGAACACCCCAAAGGATTGCAAACAGCCAGAGACCAACCATACCATTAACACCAACAGTAACGATGACCAGCCAAGCTGCAATAGCCACCAAGAGTCCGAAAGTGTAGATGGCTTTGTGTGATGTCTTGTCGATGAGTTTAGAGACAACGAACGTTACTGCAACAATGATGAACCATTGGATGCAGTTCATCCAGTTTGCCATCTCGTTGCTCACGCCACCTGCCGTCTCGTAGATGTGCGGCTGGAAGAATCCCATCACAGAAGCCACGAGGTTCCAGGTAAGATAGATGGTAGCAAGGAAAATAACAGTACGCACGGCAATCTTGTTGGAAAACAGCACCTTGATATTATCAAGCAGACCTGTTTTCTCGGCAGAATCCTTCTGAGCAGTAAACTCGGCACTCTCCTGAAGCTGACGCTGCAAGTTCCATGCAATGAAAGCCACGATGAACAGCGTAAAGAACACAATACGTGACGAGAAAGCATTAACAGCTTCCTGCGACATGTCGGCTCCACCAAACATGTGTGCCACCGACTCTACCCATCCAAACAGGTAGCCACCAGGGGCAAAGAGCATACCAAACAAGAGAATGCACATGGGGCCAAAACCCCACGACATCTGCGAGATACAGATATTGCGTCCACGATTGTTGACCTCCGATGACTCAGAGATATAAGTCCATGAGGCAGGAACACCCACACCCACAGAGATACCAGTCACAAGGAAACCAGCCAACAGCATGGGGAAATTCATAGAGAACATCACCAGCAGCACACCTGTCATGTAGACCAGTAGGTTGTAAGTAAAGATAAACTTACGTCCATACTTGTCAGCCAAGAAGCCACCGATGATAGCACCAATGGCGGCACCCAGACAGTTGGCAGAGATGAAGTTGAGCCATCCTAAGTGTACCTCAGACAGTCCGAGATAGTTCTGCCATAAGGTCAAACCAGATGCACCAGCTACAATAGCACCAGCATCGAGATAATTGGTAAGAGACACGGCGATGGTGCTCTTCAAAGAACCAGAATTTGCCATATCCTTATCTGCAAACAATATCACACTCAATGTTAAAGATCTTAGCCACCTTCAAGATGGTGTCTATATGATGACCAACGGCAGCTGCCATGTGGTGGGTTGGACCAGCCTCACTCCACTTGTTGACAAACTCGCGGCAACTTAAAGAGAACTTGGTGCGCATATTGGTGTCACCAAAGGTAAAGATTTCGCCTTCCTCGTTGACACCCTCAGCAACGACAAATTTGAAGACGCCGTTCTTGTCCTGCGTAATGGCAAGATAAGTAACAGGACCTACAGGAGGATAGAACTGTGTGAGATAGCCGCCACCTGTCTTTCCGTGGAATACGGGTACTATCTTCATTGTCGGTTTCTTGGCCTGTGAGATGTCGAAGTCGCCAGAGCCAGAGTGACCTATGATACAGATATCCTTCGGGAAGTCGATAGAGTACATCTCAGCCAACGTACCTGTGCCTGAGATGGTCTTCAGGATAGACATTGCCATAGCAACCTTCATGTCACCCTCAACGGCACATGCGGTATGCTGCTTGATGAGCATTGAGAAAGCAGGAATCAGCATGGAGTCAAGCTTGCCTGCAACGCCTTGTGCGAAGCCTGCATAGTGGGAAGCTATCATGCCCAGTTTCTCGTCCTTCACCCACTGTTCAAAGGCAACGACATACTTGGCCATGTCCCATACCTTCTCAATGGTACCGCCACCCTCAATATCAAATGTGTCGAGGATATCTTGGGCCTTAGCTTTGATGGCAGCCTCATCGGTGATATTGTCGGCAATAGCCCACATCTGTTCCCAGTCAAACTGCTTGGTATAGACAAACATACGGTGGTATAGGTTGGTCTCATCGATGTAGAGGTCCATCATACCCGGATACGGACGACCAATCTGTGCGATATTGGTATCGCGGAAACGACGACGCACCTGAGCAGCACGACACCAGTCCTCGATTTCTGCCTGAACACCAGGGTCGCCACCTTCTACAACGCCGGTAATGACAGCCGAACGCTTACCGGCACGGTTGAGGTCGGCAACCATCTCACCGATTGCACCACAAGCATAGAGGTCGCCCAACCAAGTGGGGATGTCGGTCTTGGCGTAGTCAGGAGCCAGTTTCTTCTGCAGGTTCACAATAACGACGGGCACGTCGAGGTCGCGAACGGCAGGTAGCATATTATAAGAGGTACAGTAGGTCAACATTTGGAGGATGACGATATCTACATCAGCTGCACGGAATTTGTCACCTGCAGCCATCGACTGCTCTTTGGTGGTCACCATACCACCATCGATAATTTCGATAGTGTCTGGCAACGTCTTCTTGAAAGCCTCATACTGAGCCTCGAAATTAGGAACTAGTTGTGGGAACTGTGGTAGGTATGCCTGGAGGGCAATGCTGAATACACCTACCTTTGCTTTGGTTTCTACTAATGGTTTTGCCATAATACTCTTTATTTTTGATTTGTTATTGTTAAATACTTCTCATAAGCTGCATCCCATGCGGCCTTGTCGCCAGAGGGATGATAAGGCACCATCTCTACAGAGTTGGCAATGATAGCACGCATCTGCCATATATCAGCTACATCGCCTGACGCCTTCGCCTGCAACATGATATTACCAATGGCGGTACACTCCTGTGGACCAGCCAACACCTCTACGTCACAAGCATCGGCAGTGAACTGCGTCAGATATTTATTCAGCGAACCACCGCCAATGACGTGCAGCACATTGATGTCGAAGTCGGCAAACTCCTTGAGCCAGCCAAACACCTGGCGATAGCGCAGAGAGAGCGAATCGAAGATGCAACGGCATATCTCTGCCGGCGTCTCAGGCACGGGTTGATTCGTCTCACGGCAGTATTGCTGAATAGCCCCAATCATTGATGGTGGATTAGCAAAGGCCTTGTCATCAGGATTGATGATGCTTCGGAATGCCTCAACCTGCATCGCAGAGCCCTGTAACTCAGGATGGCTTAGCTGACGGACCTCTTCAGGCCATTCCTTGCGGCAACGCTCATAGAGCCACATACCGCAGATATTCTTCAGGAATCTAGTCGTACCCTCGATACCACCTTCATTGGTGAAGTTCAACTCGTATGAACGATTATTGATGATAGCGTCTTTCGTCTCGATTCCCATCAAGCTCCACGTACCGCTCGACAGGTAGGCAAACTGCTCGTTCTTGGCTGGTACGGCAGCGACGGCAGCACCCGTATCATGGCCAGCTACGGCAATGACAGGGACTGCACCAAGGCCCGTTATATTCTGAACTTCCTCAGTCAACACACCAATCTGGGTACCAGGCTGTACCATCCGCCCGAACTGACTGCGCTTCATACCGACACTCTCGATCAATTTCTCTGAGAGGTCACCAGTGCGTGGATCTAACATCTGTGAGGTAGAAGCGATGGTATATTCGCATACGGCCTCGCCTGTCAGCATCCACGACAGGGCATCAGGGACGAACAAGACCTTTTCGGCCATCTTCATGGCACTATTAGCGTCCTTCCGCATGGCATAGAGTTGGAACAGCGAATTAAAGTTCATGAACTGGATACCCGTAATATCGTAGACTTCGCGTTGCGAAACTACCTCCTCCAAATATTCCTCCATCCGTCCAAAAGTATGCGGATCGCGATAGGCCATAGGATTGCGCAGGATGGCACCGTCATCACCAATGAATACAAAGTCGACACCCCATGTATCAATACCAATACTAGTCAGCGTAATACCACGATGGGCCACTTCCTTCAAACCACGAATCATCTCGAAGTACAAAGCATAAATATCCCAATAGAAGTGTCCGCCCGTTTCAATCAGGTTATTAGGGAATCGGGTCAGTTCCTCCTGTTCCAGTCGCCCGTCGGCCAACGTACCTAAGATGGTACGTCCACTCGTTGCGCCGAGGTCGACGGCAAAATAGTATTTCTTACTCATATATTGTTTGCATTGGTTGGTTATTACTATTCTTGGGGGCTGGGCCGAAGTCCAGCGGTTTGCCGTCCAAGGTAAAGTCGATAAGCTCGTACTTGTCCGACGTCTTCACGTCAAGCAACTTGGCCGAGCACTCTAATTGGATGTTGCGCATCGTAATATTATTACAGCGCGATAGGGGCATCTGGCGGTCACCTGGTTTGAAGAACTGTGTCCACGGATTGACGAACAGGAAACGTCCGCACTTGCCCGTCATATCCTCGACCGTCACATACTCATAGTGCTGGGGCGTATCGGGACGCATCTTCAGCCATAACACACGTGTGGCGTTACCTACATGACAGCGACGCAGAATGATATTGCGGTCGTGCAACGACTCAGAACCTAAGGTCAGACAGCCATGCACCTTGCCGTATGTGCAGTTCTCTATCAGGATACGCTGGCAGTCACCATTGGTCGAGTCTTTATCGGCCCAAGTACCCTTTCCACCCTTTAGTACGACAGCATCGTCGTTCACATGCATATAACAGCCCTTAACTAGCACATCGGTACACACATCGATATCAATGGCGTCAGAGGACGGTGCGCCACGCTTCGGGTCGCCCACCCAGATATTCTCCGTGGGAGCAAAGATGTAACAATCCAAATAACGTACATGGTCGCTCTTGTATACGTGATTCGTCCAGAAGGGCGAATTCATCAGCCGCACGTCCTGCACCGTCACGTTCTTGCAGTTAGAAATATACGTCAGGCGCGGACGCTGCGCATCCTTATTAGTACACTGCGGATTCCACTTGCGACGAATCCAGAACTCTTGCCAATACGACAAGCCGTTACCATCAATGGTACCATTACCCGTAATGGTAAAGCCGTCCAGTCCGTTGGCGTTCACTAGCGCACAGAAGTAAGTACATGTTTCGCCCTCAATGCGAGTTTTCATGTAGGGGAAGTCAATGATGCGGTCAGAACCTTTCAACTTTCCAATAACATGCAGGTGCGTACCTTTCTTAAAAAACAAAGCGCCTGAAAGGTATGTACCTTCTGGAATCACCACAACGCCCCCACCCTCTTCTGAGCAGCGGTCTATCACAGCCTGAATCTTCTGAGTCTGCACAATGGTCGAGTCCTTCACTACACCATAGTCCGTCACAACATACTTACGTCCTAGCGTCCCGACATCTACTTTAGTGACGTTCATAAACCAGTCATCCATCGGCGTGCCGTCAGGCCACAACTCCTGTTTTTCCATTTTAGCCTTCTTGGGCTTTTTTTTCGCAGCATAAACGTCCGTGGTACCAACCATCATAGTCAGCGCCACAGCCACTAGCATCAGCAACGTTTTTCTCATCATGTTTGTTTTAGCAGCTACTAATTTGTCTTCTCTTATTTGTTTGTGCATGCAAAGATATAAAATATTTCTTGAAAAGAATCTTCGCACAAGAAAGGATTAAGAACATTTAACGCGTTATTCCTTTTACATAACGTAGCAGAGACATTGTACAGACGTCACAGAAGCGTTGTTTAAACGTCATAAAAGGGTCAGAAGTCAGTATATAAAGTTCATCCCTCGTCGAGGAACGAGAAATCCTCGACAAGGAACAAGAATTCCACGTCGAGGATTTAACTTTTCAATACATCTTCTATATACCGATGGATTAGCGCTCTATCTGCTGAACCTTCTGGTCTCCAGGTTTGAAGAGCAAACCAGTGCATTTCTTGGCCTTAGCCTTATAGGTACGCAGTTCCAACTTATCCCAACGAATCTGGTCAGTACGCTGAGCCAGAGGAGCATGAGGAATGACGCTACCATCGCGAACAAGGATGATGACTGGAATACTGCCAACCTGAATAGTCTGATAGCCACTAACATAGACCTTACCCGTCTGATAATCAATCCACTGGCCACGAGGCAGATATACAGTACGGCTGTTACCTGACTCTAGGAGCGGAGCGACGAGCATCTGTGAACCAAACATATACTCATCCTCGACGAGCCAGGCACCTGGGTCGTCGGGGAATTCTACGAGCAAAGCGCGCACCATAGGCAGACCACGCTCCGAACAGTCCTTGGCTTGGGCATAGACATAAGGCATTAGCTTGTATTTCATCTCGGCACAGTCGCGGAAAGCCTTGGTAAAAGACTCACTGATGAGCCAAGGCTCAGTAGGCGGCGCACCATGGGCACGTGTATGACTGCTGAGGAAACCGAAGGGCAGCCAGCGACGATAGATGTCCTCGGGCGAGGCAGTGACGAAGCCGCCCATGTCGTGACTCCAGAACGAGAAGCCACTGAGACCGAACGACAGTCCACCACGTAGGTCGCCCAACATACCAATATTATTAGTAGCCGCATCGCCACCCCAGTGCAGAGCATAGCGCTGAGAGCCAGCCCAGGCGGAACGTGCCCAGATAACACCTTCGTCAGGATGTTCGCGCTCGACGACCTCCCATAGCGCTTTATTATAGCGCAGAGGATAGAGGTTGTGCTCGTACAGTCCGCCACGTCCGCTATGATAAAAGCCGTTATAGGGAGCCGCCTCACCAAAGTCGCACTTGATGGTCGAAACACCCTGACGCAGCAGTCCAGCAATCTTTTGCTGATACCAAGCGACGGTTTGTGGATTGGAAAAGTCGAGAATAGCATCCTCGACAGGCATACCACCATCGGCATTGCGAACGTGCAGGCCTTGTTGGATAATCTCAGAGAAGAAGCGGTTCTTAGGCGTGAAATATGGCAACTGCCACAGACAAGTATGGAAGCCGTCGTTCTTCAACTGCTTCAACATACCCACTGGATCGGGGAAACGATCGTGGGCAAACTCATAGTCACACTGCCAATCGGTGCCAAACCAGCCAGTATCGAAATGGATGACATCCGAAGGTATCTTATGGGCACGCAACTGGTGGGCAATGTCCAGCCCCTCGGCTTGTGAGAAATAGGTGATGCGACTCATCCACGTGCCGAAGGTCCACAAGGGCAACATAGGACTCTTGCCCGTAATTTCCGTATATTCATAGAGAATGTCTTTGGGTGAACCGAAGAATACGAAGAAGTCCATCTGTTCGTCAGCCATAAATAGGCGCTGGGCACCGATGTACGAAGCACCAAAGTCACACGTAACAGGGGCCGAGGTGTGCATGAAGATGCCATAGCCGCGATTGGAGAAATAGAAAGGCACGGGCTTGTACTGGCCGTCGGTCTCAGGTCCCTGAGGGTCGGTAACAAAGAGGTGTACTTTCTGACCCACCTTGTTCAGCGAAGTAAATGACTCACCACAGCCATAGATGCGTTCGCCAGGAGCCAGCGAAAAGACGGGGGCGATACTACGCGAATTATCAGAGCCACGTTTGATAAAAGAAAACGGCAATAGTTTCACCTGAGTTGAATCATTATCAATAATATGGCGCGTCTGGGTGAGAATCTTGCCTTTGGCGTCTTTGATGACAATTCGAAAGGGATACGGCTGAATCTCAATGCTGCCATAGGGTGACTTGTTGATAGTAGTTCCCCTGTCACCTTTCTTCGCCTTAAACACATCACAGAACATGACGTCATTCTGATCATTATCCTTGGGAATAACGGGTGTAGTCAACATACGGATGCGGGCCGTACGTGGTGTTATCCACTCAATGCGAATCTGCAGGTTGGGGTCGTTATCGTACGCGGCATCTGGGAAGTCGAGCATCTGCATACGTACAGGCCAGTAGCCATTAAGATTGAATGCCTGACGGGGACTCATACGATAGCGTTTCCATTGCACTAGACCCTCGCCCTTCACGGCATCAAAGCTGACTAGCGAGTCGGCAAAAAAATAAGTATTGGAAAGGTCGTAGAAGTCGGTCGACATATCCTTTTGCATACACTGCAAGTACTGTATGCCAGCATTGGTCTGAATCTGTGCATTTGACATAGAACAGCCACAAATGACGCAGATAGCAAAAAAGACTTTTTTCATATATCTATACAATTACTTTATTTCTATCCATGTAGGTTTCAACGTCGTCGATTTAGCCGTGATGGAGCCTTTGCCCTTTGCCACGACAAGACACTTGCCGTGAAAGGCCCGACGCCAAGGCGATGTGAAGCGTTCCATCGAGGTCTGACAACCATTGTCCGTTCCCAAAATACCACCTTCACCCTCATAGATAAAACAAATCTCATCGTCAGCCCACGGACAGAGATTACCATCTTTATCGACAACTTCGGCGGTGATGAACGTCGTCTCCTTACCCTTATAATCTACAGACATACGAATATGGTCAGGGGCACCAGCGGTCATGATAGTATGCTCACCAACCTGCTTACCATCCTTTCGTGCAACGACCTTGACCTCACCAGGATCGAAAGTGACACGCCACATGACGTGATACTGATGGTCATCGGCTTTTCTGCGGATGCCCTTACTCTTGCCATTGACGAATAACTCCACCTCGTCGGCATTATTATAGTAGCACCACATATCGACATAGTCGCCAGCAATCCAGTTCCAGTGAGGGAAGAGATGGAGCACAGGGTTCTCGGTCCACTCGCTCTGATACATGTAGTAGACATCCTTGGGGAAGCCTGCGAGGTCGATAATGCCGAAGTATGAACTGCGAGCAGGGAACCCGTACGGCGTAGGTTCACCGATATAGTCGAAGCCCGTCCAAATATACTGTCCAGCAACATATGGTGTATGCTTCACCACATCCCATGTTTCCTCATGGGTACTCGACCACGATGCATGCATATTGTCGTAGGCAGAACACATGAACGAAGGATCAGTATAGGGCAGCCACCATTGCTTCGGCGCAGTATAGACAGAGTCGGATGGCATCATGTAGTACCCACGAGTCTGCAATGCACTGACACTCTCTGAAAGAATAAAAGGTTTGTCGGGGAAATTCTTCGGCACGTCCTTTATCCACTGATGATGATAGTTGAAGCCAATCAGATCGATAGCCCCACTCTCAAAAAGATGGTTATTGGGCGATGGCTCATTACAACCTGCCGTAATAGGACGGGTGGTATCATAGCGTTTCACTATCTCTGCCAAATGGCGGGTGAGAAGGGATTGCACAGAAAGTTCGCCTTCCTTAGCCAGCGTCGACGGATCGTGCCCAGCATTAAGAATAAGGTTGGCCTGTTCGAGCGTTAATGTATCAGCCTCAGCATTAGACCACTGTTCTAATACCTCGTTGCCGATAGACCACATAAGTATGCAGGGGTGATTGCGGTCGCGAAGCACCAAATCAGAAAGGTCACGCTCGTGCCACTCGTCGAAGAAACGAGCATAGTCGTTCTCTGTCTTTCGGCGTCGCCACATGTCGAACGATTCATCCATGACAATGATGCCCATCGTGTCGCACATATTCAAGAGTTCTGGGGCAGGAGGATTATGAGACGTTCGAATCGAATTGACACCCATAGCCTTGAGCTTTACCAATTTACGATGCAAGGCATCCTCGTTGAGGGCGGCACCTAGACACCCAAGGTCATGATGTTCACAAACACCATTCAGTTTCATATTCTTACCATTCAGCCAAAAGCCAGTTTTGGCATCAAAACGGAAATCGCGGAAACCTGTTGGAGTTTCTACTTCATCCACAACTTTACCATTAACCAACAATTGCGTTTGCACATTATATATATAAGGATCATCGCACGACCATTTACGAGGTTTCTTAATGTTGGCAACCTTTCCATCAGCATCAAGCCAAGTATTTTTCACCTTAACCTTCTGACCTGTAGGGTTGTCATAATCCACCTCGACTTTTCCATCGTGCACATATACGCCCCAATGCTTGACATGAATAGGATGTGTCCTTGTGATCCACACGTGGCGATAGATGCCACAACCACTATACCAACGGCTGTTAGGCTGGTCACTATTATCCACACGCACAGCCACCAAATTGGAACCTTCCTTCACGTAAGGTGTGATATCATATTCGAACGAACTATAACCATAAGGACGATGTCCCACCTTCTGTCCATTGACGAAAACAATGGAGTTCATATAAACACCATCGAATTCTAGAAAGATTCGTTCATCATTCATCTTCCTGACTTCAAAGGTCTTACGATACCAGCCAATGCCGCCAGGTAGAGCACCCCCGCCCGCTCCACTGGGATTGCCTGCATGGAAATCGCCCTCGATGGCCCAGTCGTGGGGCAGGTCGATACGACACCAAAAGCTGTCGTTATAATCTACTTGCGACATCTGGGCGGTGTCGGCTAAAATAAAAAGCCAATCAGCGTCGAAATTCTGACGCTGACGGGCTTGTATTGCTGTCAGTCCACAAAGGGCACAGACGAGACAAAAGATTTTTTTCATAACTTCACGCTAATAGCTTTTCCATTGTAGTCGACCAACTGCCCCTTAGGATTATCGAGATTAAGAGCCTGGGGAGCATCCTTCGTAATGAGAACAACATTGAAACGGCGATTCTTTAACATGCCAGGGAACTGGCCCATGCGAGCAGAGAACGTTACCTTCTTTGATGCATCATCATAGGTTATGTCGATAGTGGAATACTTGCCTTTCTCGTAGTTATAGTTTGTACCCTCGTCTTCATATAGTTGGAACTGTCCGTCCTTGCCTGCATAGATGTACAAGTTAATGAGTTCCGCAGGCTTCTCGTCACAATACTGAATCTCGGGACCAAATGGAATAATGCTGCCCTCACGGACGTATACGGGAATCTTTTCATAAGGCGCATCGACTATCATACGCTGACCACCCTGAATATATTCGCCCGTATACAAATCGTACCAACCGACCTGTTTGGGGAAATAGACACTGCGATTGCGAGCCTTGTAATAACCTACAGGGCAGGCCATCAAAGCTGGACCAAACATCCACTGATCTTTGACATTGTAGATTTCATTGTCACCATTGAAGTCCATCACGAGGCCACGCATCATGGTGTAATCCTTCAAGTGAACCCAGCCCGCCATCGAGTAGAGATAAGGCATCAGACGATAGCGCAGTTTGTCGTAGTAGACAAACGAACGGTAAGCAGGATGATTCTCAGGGGCAATGTTCCAGATTTCGCGCGTAGGCCACTGACCATGTACACGGAACAGAGGGATGAAAGTACCGAACTGGCTCCAACGAGCCTGCAGTTCGCGCCACTCCTTCAGGTCTTCATTCTCGACCTTTGTACGGTCATACAACTGTTGGGCAGCCACATAGCGGTTCTCCACGCAGAAGCCTCCCTGATCCATACCCCAGAAGGGCAGTCCGGACATTGAGTAGTTAAGACCTGCAGTCATCTGAGCACGCATATCCTCCCAACGGGTACCAATGTCACCACTCCATGTAGCAGTGCTGTAACGCTGCTCGCCAGCAAATCCACTACGCGTCAGCAGGAATACGCGCTGGTTAGGATTGACGGAACGCTGTCCATTATAGATGGCATCAGCATTGACGATGCTGTAGGCATTGAAATACTCTGTAGTCGTACCCAGAGCGGTAGGTCCGCTGAGTGCCTTGCGATACCACATCGGTGTACAGTCACGCACATTGGGTTCTGAGGCATCCATCCACCAGGCATCTATACCAAATTTATATTTAGAGTAGAGGTTGTCATTCATCTGACGCCAGAACATCTTGCGGGCGCCAGCATCGTAGGCATCGTAGAACGAACCCACATAGCCCGGACCTACCCAGTCGTGGATGTCGTCCGTGACAGCCTGGTGGTACATCCATCCTTTCTTGTCGAGTTCCTTGTAGTTATCGGTATTGCAATAGAACTTAGGCCAAACAGAAATCATAAAACGACCACCCTTGGAATGAACACTGTCGAGCATTGCCTGCGGATTGGGGAAGCGGGATGCCTCGAACTGATGTGAACCCCACTGATCCTCCACCCAGTAGTTCCAGTCCTGCACAATGTTATCACAGGGAATCTGACGCTTACGGAACTCACTGAGTGTGCCGACGATTTCGTCGGAGGTCTTGTAGCGCTCACGGCTCTGCCAGAAGCCCAGCACCCACTTTGGATAAACAGGAGCCTTACCTGTCAGTGCGCGATAGCCGGCAATAATCTCGTCTGCATTCTGTCCAGCAATGAAGTAGTAGTCCATATCCTTCGCCATCTCCGTCCAGATGCTCAGACGTTTCTGAGTACGGGTACCGGCAGAGGCACGCAAGCCACAGTAGCTGACGCCTCCGTCAGGCTTCCACTCCACGCGCAACTGGTAGCGACGATTCTTCATCAGCTGCTTCTGGAACTTATAGGTGTTGGGATTCCATGCCGTACGCCAGCGCTCGGGCACTACCTCTTCGCCACCGATATATACCTTAATATATCCGGCATAGTAGAGGATGAAGTTAAAGGCAGAGGTGATGGAAGGCTCGATGAAACCCTCATAGACCACAGTTGCCCCATTGAGGTTGAAGCCCTTAGGCAGGTTCTTGATGCCGCCAGCCTCCGTCTGCTGTGCCAACTCTGATTTCTCTGGGGTGTCGAACTCATAATAGAGTGAATCCTCCTGACGTACCAGCGTCTTGCCATTAGCATCGGTATAGGTACCCGTCAGGTGACCTTCTACACCTTTCTTATCATAAAGTTTAAAGATACGGTTCAGCTGGCTATAGTCGTCGGGATTACCAAAGCGGCCATAGGAATAGGTGTCCCACAGCACACCATAGTTATTGCTGGACATGACGAACGGTACGCTGACCTTCGTATTATATTGGAAGAGATCTTCGTTCTTACCATACATGTTCAACTCCTCCGACTGGTGCTGTCCCAGACCGTAAAGATTGCCTGGAGTACCATCGAACAAGAGATGCCACGACAGACCGTTGCGCTGGTCTTCAGGAACCTTTGCAACATCGACACCGATCTCACGATCAGGAACACGGAAGGGCTTGAAGGTCTTTCCCTTCTCTGCCTCATGGATAATCATCTTACCCGCAGCATCATAAAAAAACACCTGTCCTGTCTGCTTGTCAACACGTGCCTCGATATTGGCAGCCTTGACACGTACCAGTTGACCATCAGTGACCTCAAACTTGGGTTTAGCAGTCTGCTTAACAATAATAAGACTTTGTTTCTCTGGTAAGGCATTGGCAGATGTAGCCTGTACGCGGATAATATTGTCTGTCACGACTTGCAAACGAACGACCTTGGCACCGTCTGTCTGTGGCTGTTGAACGGGAATAGTTACATACTGTCCACTTATTGTGTAATCGACAGCCAACATAGTCAATGATGTCGCAAATACGACACCCGTCATCATCATTTTAAATAGTTTCATTAGTTGTTTTCTATTAGTTTTTTAGTTCCACTCATTTTTTCTTAACAATTCATTCATCATCCATGATGACAGCCTCCTCTATCTCAGGCTGGGCAGGTAATGAAATAAAGAAAATAGTACCACCACCCGGATTATCCTCAATACGGATTGCGCCACCATGGGCATCAATGATACTCTTCACATAGTCGAGGCCTATACCCTCACCATTCACCATCGGGTCAAAAGCATGCTCTTTATATTCGTCTTTAATACCAATACCATTATCAGCCACCTGTATCTGAGCCTTATTATCACTAGTACGAGCAACGCCAACACTGATAAGTGGGGCATATGGTGTAAAGTTGATGGAGTTACGGAACAATATCATGAAGACTTCTTTCAGCTTAGCTTCATCAAAATCTGCGGTCAGTTGATTGACAGATGACAAGAAGCTAACCTTAACCTTTTTACTGGAATCAGGCGATTCGTAATGTTCACAAATATGACGTGTAAAGAATACGAGGTCCTCTGTCACAAGATCCAAATGCACCACCTCCGGCTCTGGCTTAGACGCGCTACGGCTGTTTGCATGATCATTAGCCATTTTCAGGCGCATCTCATTCATCCACTGCTGTTTCTCAAGTTCACGTCTCATTGTTTCAACATCCATACGGTACTCCTGACGTTTCATGTACCACTTACGCCAGACAAAAGCCATACCAACAATAAGCATCATGTACAGCAAAATCATCCAACGTGTTCGCCAAAAAGACGGACGAATTGTGATTTCAAGTGTAGCTTCCTCTTCGCCAAACGTTCCGTCATCGTTCAGTATCCTGACACGGAGCGTGTAATCGCCAGCACGAAGCGAATTATAGGTAATATTTGGATTCAATTCTGATGTCTTCACCCAATTTTCATTGAAACCTTCTAACTTATAAACAAAACGCTTGCCATTATGGATAGAACCATCCGTACTTGCCAACTGAATTGTAAACTGGTCATCAAACTTCAACGACAACTCACGACAGATCTCTAATGCCTCGTCAAGCACCACACGTCCGTGCAATTCCTGTCCTACAGACACGTCTTCATCAAATATTTGCAAGCCACTAAAAATTGGGCGTTCTGTCCTATTCTCCGCACTAAGATTGCGTGTATCAATGATGTCTAAGCCGTCTTGTCCACCCACTAACAACAGTCCCTTGCGAGTCATACACATAGAACGTTGGTTGAAAGGACCAGGCTGCAGTCCGTCGCGATCATTGAAACTACGCACAGAGAAGGTCCAATGTCCGTCATCTTCCATTTTGGGTGTCACTTTCGATATACCATGATCAGTAGCTGCCCAAATAGCACCATCAGGATCCTCAATCAGGGCAGACACACTCGACCCGTGGAATCCCGATCGCATGTCCAGCAGATTGAATTGTCCACGTTTGCGATCGTAAACTGACAATCCAGAAGCCGAAGCCTGCCAAATCAGCCCGTTCTTTCCCCAAAGTGCTTGTACCGATGCTGAAGCAACAGTAAAAGTACTCTCGTCATGTGGCATTGTCAGATTAATGACCTTCATATTCTTTGGGTTGATAAGCGAACAATATTCTGAGTTACCCAGAAGGATCCATCCGTTAGAAGCACATTGAACACTGTTTGTCCATACCGTCTTCAATGACGAATTCTGGTCATTGAAAGCACGTTGCCTACCCGTACGTTTGTCTATACGCATGGCTCCACCACCCAATATACCTAACCAAAGATTCCCCCAATAGTCCTCTGTGATAGCCCATACATTATTAGTAGTCAACGCACAATTAGGCATACCGACACGCCAGTTAGTCCATTGGCCGTTTCGAAAACGTAGCAAACCACCTTCCCAGGTACCGAACCATAGCGTGCCTTCTCTATCCTTATAGCAACACACTATGACATCGCTCGTAGTACCCATCTCTCCTTTTTTATATTCGGCGACAACTTCATATGTCTGTGGGTTCACCTTCTTAACACCACCGCTATTCATACCCAGCCAATAGTATCCGTCTTTATCCTCCACGACAGCATTGATATCACCTAGAGGCAGACTCGAAAAACTCGTCATGGCATCGGCATTCATAGCGAGGCCATTCTTATAGGTGGCTATCCACATGCGACCCATCTGATCGAGATATAAGTGTTTAGCTGTGATATCGGGTAGTGAGGTGTCGTCACCCTTCACATTGGTAAACTGTCGCCACTCCTTGTTTTTGAAATCTATCACAAGTACCCCCATATGGTCTGTTGCCACCCAGAGGTATCCCTTTGTATCGTATCTCACATCCCATACGACGATGTCCTCGGGAGCGTTAGCTATACCCTTCGCTCTCATCAACTCCGTTAACGAGCGGTACCACTGTTTGTTAGAAGTATCATATATATAGGTTTTAGTTGAATTCGAAATAACCCAACGCATGCCATTAGGATCCCAATAGGCCGAAAATTCAGTAAACTGTCCTAGCTCGTTTTTTACAATATGATCAGTCCAAGCTACAACACCTTTTTTCCCGTTAACGCATATCTGGTCTCCCTGATTTGAAGTCATTAACATGCCCTCTGGCGTTTCACAGAACGACGTGATACCAAACTCTTTGGGGAATTCGCCCTTACCATATCCAAAGTTCAGCCGTTTCAGAATTTTGTTCTTCGGATCGAAGAAAATAAAGCCGTTGGAGTATGTCTTTATCCAAAAATTCTTGTCTGAATCAATATGTAACATCTCAACGCCACCCGTGACACCTTGTTTTGCAAGCCATATGGAAGGCGAACGGTCCACTTTCTCAGTTACTGGATCATATACAGAATAAGTCATTCCATGATCCAACCAAAGTTTGCCATCGAAAGCTTCCATCACACGGTCTACACGATTATTACGCAATGTCAAGGTGTCACGCTCATAAGAATAAAAATTATGGCACCTGTAACCATCGTAACGACATAGTCCAAAAGACGTAGCCACCCATATGTATCCACGCGAATCACGCAACACACAATTTACCTGTGAATTAGACAACCCGTCTCGTGTATCAAGTCGTTTGAACTTCATGTCGGGTATTATCCCACGCTCTGTAAAAGCAGTATAGGGGATGCTGTCAGCGAATGCCAAGGCAGGCAACAGCAGAAAAACCAATAATATGAATAATGTCTTACGAGTGAACATGTATAAGATATTAGTTAATTCTGTATTCAACGAATTACTTCTTATTCTTGGCAGAAGTATCTCTTATCACAAGTTGCTGGGGGACAATCTCCTTATAGACTTTGCTGTCGCCATTGATATTACGCAACAACAACTGACAGACTTTAACGCCCATCTGATAGGACTTGTCTTGAATGACCGACATCCGAGGTGTGACATAAGCAGCATGCACATCATCTGTGAATCCTATCAATGCCACATCTTCTGGTATACGCAATCCGCTTTCCTTGATAGCTGTGAAAGCTGCAAACGTAATAATATCATTAAATGCCAATATAGCATCTGGACGATGATCGCTTTTCAATAAAAGTGTTGTTCGTTCAAGAGCCACCTGATAATCTATCTTGTCACAAATCACCAAATCACGATCAATAGATATATGATTTTCGCGCAATGCCTCTAAATAACCATGCTTTCGACGACGTACCATATCAAGATGATTAGGTCCACCAATAAAAGCAATGCGACGACTACCTGTATCGATCAAATGTTGAGTAGCCTGCTGTGCAGCCTCATCACCGTTAGCCGTCACACTGGAGAATCGATCCGTCAGACAAGTACGTCCAAAAAACACCAAAGGGATACCCATCTCCGCAATCTCTTCAAAATGATGATAGTCTGTGGTATTTTGCGCCAAACAAGCAACGATACCCTCTACATGCATCGAAATAAAATTATCAACTGCATGTTCTTCATCTTCGTAACTCTCATGACTATTAGCACTAATAACACTATACCCCGCACGACGAGCCTCGTCTTCAATTCCATCAAGTACTGCAGCATAGTAGTGCGTTACCAAGTTGGGCACCACAACACCTATGATTTTAGGAGCTTCCCTACGAAGGCTTTGGGCAAACGGATTAGGACGATAATTGAGTTTCTTAGCCAAATCCTTCACACGTTGCTGCATTTCCTTACCAATTTCTGGTGAGTTGCGCAATGCACGACTCACTGTGGCAATGCTCACCCCTAACTCACGGGCAAGATCCTTCAGCGACGTTCTGTGTTGTTTCTTATTAGTCATAATAATTAGTTATCGGCTACAAAGATACAAATTATGTTTGAAACCCGCAAACGTTTACGTGAGTTTTTTATCGTTTTTAGCATCAATATGGCTAAAATGTGCGTATCTTTGCACCAGAAATTCAGAATGAGTAATGAATAGTTGATAATAAGTTAGTTAGAAAACAAAAGATGAAGGCTGTCGTGAGACAGCCTTTTTCTCTTCTTATAAATTCCTTTATGTTCTTCTTGGTTTCTCAAATATAGTATTCTGCTGAATCAACCAAGCCTGCACGCAAAGCATATTTGGTTGCTTCATGGACCGTATTGACGCCTAACTTACGAAAAATGTTCTTACGATGCGTATTGACAGTATGGAAACTAGAAAAACGACGATCAGCTATTTCCTTTGTTGTTAGCCCTAGTGCAATATCCTTCAGTATCTCTATCTCAGTCTTGGTTAAACGGACATCCTCCTCTACTCTTTTTGTTTGTGGTGCCAGCAACAGCTCTGTTACTCGCTGGCAAATATAACGTTGTCCACGGCTCGCATATTGCAAGCATTCACGAATCTCATGCATGGACGATTCTTTCAACAGAACACTAAAGCAAGGACTAACTGCAACAGCACGCCGCACAAAATCGAGCGACAATTCAACACTAAACAACACCCATTGAACCCGAGGGAAACGTTCCGTCAGGATTTCCAGTTCATCAATGTCATTGATGTCAAAGAGCGTATAGTCAAGTACAACAATAGTGTTTGGTCTCTGCTTCAGCAATTCTATTAATTCTGTCTTGTCTTCTGCAGAACGGCACACAAAATCCTGTCCACTTATCTGGGAACTGATATACATCACTCCCGCTTTAGTTATGTCTTGTTTGTCTGCTAATATAAGTTGTGTTGTCATCGCCTAATTTTATGTTGTTATATCATCTCTAAAACATCAACGTAAATCCAAATCGTACACTGTTCTTATGAACATGCGGATGATTATTATAGTTCATACGCCTCACATATTCTATTTGGAAGAAACGGAATATACTCCGAATACCTAATGATATTTCCCAATAAGGAACTTTTGGATCTAATAGATACGAATCTTCTGGGAAATACATCAGCACATTACTTTGGGCATTGCGCTCCAAAAATGGATTATTCTTGTCAGACAAAGCACCCCATAACATCTTAGCCCCAATATACTCTCGCCAACGCAACTTCTTGATAAGAGGAATACGATTAAATAGCTTGCCCTGCATGTCCCAGTTCATATCCACGCTGACAAAGCGATCATTCAGAAACTCCATGTTTGTAAGCAAATTGAAAGCCTGCTTCTGACTAAAATACGACAAGTTTGCTGCTGGCATACACAATAGAGGGAAAGGCACCTGGCTCCACTGAACACCGCCACGGGTGTAGAGGTCGATACGCCCCCAACTATTGAGCCATATACGTTTAAAGATACTGGCTTCAGTATAATGATAGTCATAGTCACCACCTAAAAAGCCCTTGATGCCCATCGTGTGACTGAGAATAAATATGGGAGCTTCGCGATTGACTTTCAGACGGCGTTGTTTGGAGTTGGTATATAAAGCACCTGGTGAATATTCTATCTCTGCACGCAATTCTGTCGTCCTTAGACCAATAGACGCAAGTGATTCATGGTAAGAGAGAGGTGTAAACCGCATGTTACCCGCTGCATCATTCTTTTCTGTTTTTATACTAAATAATGTACGCAATCCATACATTTGTTCATATTCAAAGGTTAACTGCTGACGATTGTAAAACATCATTTTGTCAACCTTAGCCCATTTAAAGGCTGTAAACACATTATCCTTATCTGTAGGCAGGAATTTATCGGATGGCGATATAACATCATACGTAGAGAGGAAAGACAAGTTGCGTTTAGGAAACTCGTCAGGCAGGTACTTCTTTTTATTCAATGCCCACGTCAGTTGCGAACTATAGTAAGTCTTATGGCTTTTCCATCCTCGAGCCACATAGCCTTTCCAAAAAACATGGCGGTTAAGGTTAGCCGTTGTCTGCAATGATATACGAGTGCGCAACCCATCAATAAAATTAGTACTCAACATCGAATTGACGGGTCCGACATCCACTTTGCTGGGATTACCGGTCTCAACATAGTTCTCTGCCAACAATTTCAGCCCCCATAGGATATATTTGAAACCACCAACGGTTTTCATACCATTGAGAAAATTCTCCATTCCATCCTCACTTCGGGTCAGTTCCACCTTACGGTGCTTTTGCCAAAATTCATCATCTACCAGTTCCGCATCCGGTTCAATAACGGTTTTAGCTTTTCCTTTAAAAAGTTTGGCAGGAATTTCAGTAAACTGATAGTCGGAGAGACGCGTTGTCCGGATAGCCACACCTTTTTGTAGGAAGTCAAAGAGTACCAACTCCACTATCATGTCATCAACGCTAAGCACCCATTCTCCTGTAGGAAGCTTTGTAAACTCCTGCATGACTTTCAGTCCTTCCACAAAGTTGACATCCGTCTGATTAGGCAATATCAATTCGCAACGTTTCACCTGATGACTAGAATCTTTCAGTACATACAAGTCCCCACGGAATCCAAAGTCTTGCTGGTTATTGGGCAGGAAATGTAAATGAATACACGAATCCCTATCAACCAAAAGTGTATCCTCAATATAATAGCGATAGAAAGAGATGGCACCATCACTGATAGGCGAAGTAAAAGGGTGTTGCAACAATCGTACCTGATCATCATAAATGTTGACATCTGTAAAGACATCCTTCGAAACTGTGTTCAGAATATCACCCGTCTGAAAGAAATCATTAATACCAACCGATCGCTGTCCTATCACAATATCTTTCTCAGTACGTGGAGAGCGACGGTAAATCTTCTGTGTCACTGTCTCATCAACACTGGCTGGCAAGATAAGTTTACCAGTCTGCTCACACGTTTCCACTTGGTCAGTAATCCACTTATATTTACTGATTTTAGGAGACTCCAGTGTCTCTTTTTTCATGTCGTTGAGTGCCAGTGTCAACTTCTGATACTTTGTGTACTGATAATAGTCACGTCTCGATAAGTCAGTAGCCTTTTTATTGGCAATAACCTTCCTCATCAAATCTACTGCCGGATTATTCTTTCTTTTATAACGACTGCGTTTTGAGTGTACGGTGACCTCTTTCAGTGCACGATTGTCTTCGCGCAACGACACGAACAGCTTCTCCATATCGCCATCAACAGTATAAGTACGCGACTTATACCCCACTGCACTGACAGTCAGTTTCCATCCCTTATGACGTTCAATCGTAAAACGTCCATTAAGATCGGTTATTGTTGCCACATGACGGTCTTTATATTGCACACTGGCAAAACCAATATTCTCGCCTGTAGCCTCATCCACGACATGACCGACAATGGTTTGCGCATGCAATGCCGAAGACAATATAATAAAAAAGGAAATAAGTATATGACGCATATCCTAAAACAATTACACTAAAGGTATTTCTACCCAGAAGAGTGAGCCAACATTCTGTTTCGACTCTACACCGACCTTACCACCAATACTTATTGCCAAACTGCGACAAATACTAAGTCCCAAGCCTGTGCCTGGAACAAACTCATCAATTTTTACAAACCGTTCAAAAAGGTGATCGTTACAATGACTAGCAGGAATACCTTTACCAGTATCGCGAACCCAAACGCGCAATAGTCCATTGTTCACATGATAGCCCAAAGTTATAACACCTTCATTTGTAAACTTCATGGCATTGTCCATATATTGATTTAGTATTTCACCCAAGCGGTGACGGTCGGAGAAAGGTTGTACTGTATTAGCCAATCCTTCAACTTCAATCTTAATACCTGTTTCTTTACTCTTATCAGCAAATTTATCAGCAACCTCCATCAACAACTGGTTAAGGTCGAAGCGTTCCTTCTTGACGGCCTCTCCACCAGCCTCCAGCTTTGACATGTTAAGCATATCATCGAACAAGCGCAATAAACGTACATTATTCTGTTTGATCAGGTTAACCAATTTTGTACGCTCGTCATCGCTTTGAGCCATTGACAGAACATCACTGAAACCAACAATAGCATTCAGCGGAGTACGGATTTCATGCGACATATTGGCGAGGAACGCAGACTTCAGACGATCGCTTTCCTCTGCTTGGTTACGAGCTTCGATAAGGGCACGTTCAATACCCTTTTGATGATCGATAAGCATCAATGTTCCAACAATAACTAATGTCCTACCATTCTTATCTCGCTTCTCAATGGTAGCATATGCTTCCTCCCAGTGCACCTGCTCTGAATGAGGTAATCGCACCTCGAACTGCTCATACGCCTCATCTATGCGTCCTTCCATCAAATCCTTAATTGCTTGCTGTATCCGACTGCGATACTGAGGCAACATCAAATCATAGAATTCCTCCAAAGGTGTATTAGGTGAAAAATGAAAACTGCCTACTACATCTCTGAAATCTGATTCAAAAGTAATGGTACGCGACTGCACGTCTATTCGCCAAATAGCCAGTTTCATAACTTTCATGACCAAGTCGTATTCCACTGAATGGCGTTGCATTTTCGACAACATTGACAATTCTTCCGTCAATTGTCTATTCTGTCGTAGCTGATAAAACAACCACAATATAGCACAAACCAACAATGGGAGACCCGCCATCCATACCATAATATCGAGTCTCCATAAGTTGTGCAATGCGAAGATAATTACATTGTATGCCATGCCCATATGGAATAAGTTGGCGCAAAATTACATAAAAGAATTGGAAAATGAAAGAAAAAGTTGATTTTTCTTTGCTTTTCGCCTAATTCTCATTACCTTTGCAGCATATTTAGTACGTACACATAATGACACAGCAATTTGAAATCATCGCTAAGACCTTTATGGGCCTTGAGCCCGTCTTGGCGAAAGAACTGACGCAATTGGGCGCAAACGACGTTCAGATAGGTCGTCGCATGGTATCGTTTAAAGGCGATAAAGAACTTCTATATCGTGCCAACTTCCAACTGCATACAGCCATCCGCATTCTGAAACCGATCAAACACTTTAAGGCACTTTCGGCCGATGATGTCTATGAAGGTGTCAAGGACATCGATTGGAGCGAATACATTGGAAACGACAAGACCTTTGCCGTTGATTCTGTGGTATTCTCCGAGGAGTTCCGTCACTCTAAGTTTGTTGCCTATAAGGTCAAGGATGCCATTGTCGACCAGTTCCGCGAAAAGACAGGACAACGTCCAAACATCAGCATCACCAATCCCGACATCCGTCTGCATATCCATATAGCCGATGACCAGTGCACGCTATGCCTTGACTCCAGTGGCGAATCCCTACATCGTCGTGGCTATCGTCAAGAGTCTGTCGAAGCACCTCTCAACGAAGTACTCGCAGCTGGTATGATACTCATGACAGGCTGGCATGGCGAGACCGATTTCATTGACCCTATGTGCGGTTCCGGCACACTGCTCATCGAGGCTGCACTCATTGCCCGCAACATGGCACCAGGCTTGTTCCGCAAGGAGTTTGCCTTCGAGAAATGGCCTGACTTCGATCGTGACCTCTTTGACGAGATCTACAATGATGATTCTCAAGAGCGTGAGTTCAATCACCACATTTATGGCTACGACGTTGATATCAAGGCCGTCAACACTGCCCGTCTCAACGTAAAGGCCGCTGGTCTGTCAAGCGACATCACTGTTGAGGAACAGGACTTCAAGAACTTTACCCAGCCCAAGAACAAGAGCATCATGGTGACCAATCCACCTTATGGCGAACGCATCTCGACACCAGACTTGTTAGGAACCTATAAGATGATTGGTGAACGACTGAAGCACCAGTTTACAGGTAACGAGGCGTGGATACTCTCTTATCGCGAGGAGTGCTTTGCCCAGATTGGTTTGAAGCCCAGCATCAAGATTCCCGTGTTCAATGGTTCTTTGGAATGCGAATTCCGCAAATACCAGATGTTCGACGGTAAGATGAGTGTCTTCCGTGAAGAGGGTGGCGTCGTCAAGACAGAGGAAGAGAAGCGTCAGATGGCTGAAAAGCGTCGTTTCAAGCAAAACCGCGAATTCAAAAAGCGCCTTGACGAAGAACAGGAGAATGCCGATGCCGACATTCGCTCGTTTAAGTTCCGTTCGTTAGAGAAAAAAGAGCCCAAGAAAGCCCGTGAACCAAAGGAATCTAGAGATTCTAGGGATTCTAGATATTCTAGAGATTCCAGGAACTCGCGTGACTTCAAAAAGCCCTTTAATAAAAAGAACAACCGACGCTTCCGCGATGATGATGAAGATTAAGCATTTCATAGCATTAGCTATTCTCTTACCTCTCACCTCATACTTCTCACCACTTGCAATGAGCGCTCAGGAGAAACAACTCTTCACCCTTGAAGAACTCAACTATGGGGGCAATCGCAATCACATCTTGCAGCCCGAGAACAAGTGGTTTGCCTGGTGGGGAGACCAGTTAGTTCGTAACGATGTTGAGGAGTGTTATCTCGTTGACAAGAATACAGGCAAAGAGAAATGTCTTTTTACCCTCGACGAGGTGAATGAATGGCTGAAGA
>Ga0247608_10001127_pt1 | contig 38551 bp, 41 predicted proteins | sample 176DNAGHGlowgp2_FD_193490 | JGI IMG/M metagenome (GOLD analysis project Ga0247608, IMG submission 193490) | Sheep rumen microbial communities from Palmerston North, Manawatu-Wanganui, New Zealand - 1766 DNA GHGlow gp2 | ecosystem: Host-associated > Mammals > Digestive system > Stomach > Rumen ...
CCATGAGAGAGTACCTCCAATTTGATATGTTTATTTTTCGTCACTTAAACAATATCATTTTTGGTACTCTCTTTCAATATTTTCTTTTCAATTTACATGTGACATATCTATTTTAAACCTATAATTGTATTTAAATTGTGAAAATTTGTGTAAAAAAGTTTGAAAAATTTTCTTAATATAAAATACAATATTTTATAAAAATATTCAATCATTTAACATACAAAACCCTTGCATTTTATGTAAAGTTATGCTATAATATTATAGATATAGGCAATATCCTATGTCTTTATTCCTTTTTTCACTAATTAGTGAGAGGAAGTTCCTCTAACTTTTTAGTTTAGCATAAATGTATTAATCAACAATAAAAGTTATTAAGGAGGGAAAATTATGCTTAGCTTACTCTTTGTTATCTGCATCGTGGTTTTCATTATCTGTGCAAGAAAGAAATTCGAGGTGTTGCCTGCGCTTTTCGCAATAGCGGCTATAGGATTATTTATTGCTATATGTATTAGTGTAGCAACGCTTGGCACTGCTTCTAGAATTGACCAGAAGATTGAGATGTACGAAAAGGAAAACTCTGTCATCGAAAGTCGTATTGATTCTGCTGTGGAAAATTATATGAAGTATGAAGCATCTACATATACGGATATAAAAGATAAGGATGCTATAACTCTTGTATCTCTTTTCCCCGAGCTTAAAGCAGATGAATTGGTTCAGCAGCAGTTGTATGTGTATGTCACAAATAATCAGAAAATCAAAGAGCTGAGAGAAACTAAGATTGATCTGTCACTGTATAAATTTTTATTATACTTTGGCAGTTAACAAACAAAAAGGGTAGGAAAAAAATCTTCCTACCCTTTTACATATCTTCAATATTTGTATAATTATGTAAAATATGATATAATATATATAAATGGAATAATCCATATATTAAAAAATTGGAGGTATTAAACGTGCAACGCTTGAAAGAATGGGCAGTAATTTTGCTATTTCTTGTCTTAGCACTCGTCATTGCTTTCATGACCCGAGGTGGAACAACAAGAGTGTATAGTGGAGCAACAGATGTAGCAACCGAATTTGCAAATTTCAAGACTATCGATGGAGAAGAATATTTAGTATATAATTTAAAAACTCGTGTTATATACTATATGTTCAGCACAGTAGCTTCTGATAACCATGCTGGATATGGTTTTAGCTATTTTGCGCCATACATCAGTGAAAATGGCAATCTCTGCCGGTATATCGACGGTAACATAGTCGAAATTAAAGCCGAAACATACCACTAATTAAAACAAAGAAGCTGGACAAATGTCCGGCTTCTTTGCTTTAATTAAAAGTGTAAATTTTCATCTTTCATATTACTTTTCTAAAAACTAATAAATTTTAGTTCATCTAAAATCTCATCTCCTAGTATCTCATGTGCTAATTCCAATAACTCATTCCATAACAAGATGTGTCCTTTATGGTGTACATCTAATCCATATACTACCTTTATATTATATTCTTTTGCAATGTTCCAAAATCCTTTGCAAGGATATTCTACTCTTGATAATCTTTTCTTTTGCTCTTCTATTGGTAAATTATTTAACTTGTCATTTTCATAATATGTTTTTCTAAAAATTTTATTTAAGTTTATTTCTAATGGTATGTTATACTTCTCAGCTGCTTTACAAATCAAATGTGCAACTTTCTCTTCTATTTTTCCAAACTCTTTTTTCTTTAACATATATAAATCAGGGTGTGCAATTATATCAGGAATACCAAGTTCCATTGCCTTTTCAATATATTCTGCATATGTTAATAACTCATCATCATTTAAGCTATCTGGTTGTCCTATTATTTTTAATTTTCCTTTATCATCATATACAAAATGTTGTCCCAAAACTAGTTTGTCAGTTTCGTCTTTTAGCTCTTTTAAATTTTCTTCTTCTCCTGGTAAATACTCAACTTCATACCCAGTTTCAATTTCTATTTTATTTGCATATTTTTCTCTTAAGTTTTTAATACTGTCTAAATACTCATTTCTTTCATCGTATTTCATTCTCATATTAGTTCTTTTGTCTATACCTGATTTTTGTGGACAATGGTCAGTAAATGCTATCTTCTTAAATCCCATTTTTATATATTCTAATACATATTCTTCATCTGTGTAGTTCAAATCTGCATGTCCACATCTGTACGTGTGTTGATGATAATTAAACTTTTGCATTTTTACTTCCTTCTTTCTATCGATTTTTATATATTCTCTTTTTGCACCATCATATACAATTTATAATTGATTGCAAAGCTGATGCAAGCAAGTGCAAGCAGTGCAATTATTACATATATAATATCTAGTTTTAAAAGCATCATAGAAAATATAAAGCTCATGCTTGTCTCTCCTATTTTTCTTGAAAGGCCTAAATATGAAATTCCCGATTGCTGTTCAGATGGCTTTAAATTTCTAAGTAATAAATCTTGTGTATAGTTGCTAAATACATCTCTTATTCCAAGTATTATGCAAAATCCAAAGACCATAAGTATAAGCTTTAGTAATAATACTGAAATAAGACTACTTAGTATAATTAGAAAAAATGCTATACCACACAAAATTGCAAGTCCATATCCTGTTTTATCTTTTACCCTGTGATATATTTTCTTAAATATAATGTTACCTAATACCCTTGATGCTCTTGAAGCGACTAGAATGTATGAAAAATATGTTGCAGTTAGCCCTATATCAAAATGCTTTTCAAGTTCATATTGTATAAATAATTTTGAATTTGCTTGACCAGTTTGTATTGTTGCATAGAATATTCCGTAAGAAATCATAATAATAAATATGATTTTGCTAAAGCCGATTTTTTTATTATTTTCTGTTTTATCTATAATATTTTCTTTCTTTTCTTCTGTTAACCTAAAACTAACAAGCACGTTTAAAGCACATACTGCAATGCAAAGATACATTGGCAAATAATAATTTATGTTAAAAAGCTTTCCTGCAAATAGTGCAATAATCATTGTAACGCTTGAATAAATTATGCTTGATTTGTTTTTGTATTTTATATATTCATCATTTTTATCTAAATACTCTAAATTATTCTTTAAAATAACATTGTCCATTATTTTAAATAATAACGATATTGTATATAATACTTGTCCTAGCATAAGGATATAATAGGACTTTCCAAATGTTATTATTATACTTCCCAAAAGCAATATAATCGTTCCTATCCTAACTGATTTTATATTACTTATCTTTTTTGTAATCTCTAAAAATGGTTTTTGCAAAAGTATATAACATAAGCATGATATGGTTGTAAGAAATGAAATTTGTGATGCCGTTAAGTTTTTGACTGTTGTTAGAAATAGTGTGTTTATAGCAATGTAAAACATTAAGTCATTAGAAAAACCTTGAAACCACGGTATAATTTTTATACTAGATAAGGCTTTATTCTTTTTTACTTCAATATTTTCTTCCATTTATTTTTCCTTTTTTCTTTGATTATATAATAAAAACTCTTAATCCTCTAGTAACCAATCTATTACATTTTTATGAATTATACCATTTTGCGAAAAATCATATTTATCCATTGTTAAAACATATTTTGGATAATTATCATTTATTGCATCATATGCACCAAATTCTCTATTTACAACAGATTCATCTGCCAAAACATATGCAACTTGTACATATATTTTTTCATTAAATCTTGTTGCAATAAAATCTATTTCTGCTTTTTCTAAATTTCCAACATTTACATCGTATCCTCGAGATATAAGCTCATTATAGACAATATTTTCTAAGTACGCACCAAGCTGTGGTCTTTTCCCAATGTTCATTATTTGTCCTATTCCTAAATCTGTCAAATAATATTTGTATTTACCATTTAATATTCGTTTTCCTCTAACATCATATCTATCAGCCTTATTTATTATCATTGCTTTAGTCATATATTCCAAATAATTATATAGTGTTATTTTTGAAACTTCTCTTCCATCATTATTTAAGAAATAATTTGATAAGCTCTCTGCCGAAAAGTTCTGAGATGGAGTTGTAACAATATATTCTACTATTCTATTAAATAAATCCAAATCTTTTATATTAAATCTAGCTATAATATCTTTCACAATAATAGAATTATATATATCAGCTAGGTATGTTCTTGTTTGCATCTCATCTGTCATCATAAATCTTTGGGGTAATCCACCCCAAGTCAAATAGTCGTTAAAGGCTTCTTCTAATTGATTTTTATCATCTATTTTTTTAAGCTCGCATACTTCACTAAATGTAAAAGGATATACTTTAAAACTTACATATCTTCCTGCCAAATGAGTTGCAAGTTCTCCTGATAACAAGTCACTATTAGAACCAGTTATAAATATTGATACATTCATTGAAGCTTTAAATGAATTAATTGCTTTTTCCCATTTTTCCACATTTTGAATTTCATCAAAAAACATATAATATTTCTTTTTATTTACAATTTTGTTTTTTATATACTCATGCAAGTCTAAATCATTTTTTATAAACGAATAATCTTCAAATTCGAAATTAATATATATTATCTGAGATTCTTCTATTCCTTTTTCTTTTAATTCATCAATTATTTGTAATAAGATAACCGACTTTCCACATCTTCTAATACCAGTTATGACTTTAATTAAATCTTGTTCATAAAATGGTCTTATTTTTGATAAATACTTCTCACGAATAATCATATCTCATTCCTCTTTTCTAATTTTATTATACGCTTTTTATAGATATTTGTCAATATTTTGTTTAGTGTGCTAAACAAAATATTGATTTTTTTATGTTTTGTTTATTTTATTATGCCCAAACATAAAGAAACAATGCATAATTTATTTATTAAATCTTTGCATTTTTAATTTCTTCTCTCTTCATAATATGGGTTAAGTGATTTATAATATGGTATATCTGATTTTGAAAATATATATTTTTCTCCTTTTTTTGCTTCATTGATTGGAATAGTTGCTGGTTCCATAATAGCATCAATATGGTCTGCAAAATTAATTATAACTACTTCCAACATCTTTGTAGATACAAATACGCCTTCTTCCATAAATTGTTTCATATGATTTCCTATCATATGAAGGACTTGATTTTTAAATTGTTCATCTATATCATATTTACTAAGATAACTATCTATAATATGTACTCCTTCGTAAGTATGACCTAATAACTCTGCTCCATTACCATGTCTTGCAACATAATCTTCATCTTCTAAAAAATCGTTATAATCATTAGTTTTTCCAATATCGTGTAATAGTGCTCCGAATAATACTAAATCCGAATCCACATTTAGGTTTGGATACATACTTACAATGCTATATGCATTTCTTGTAACAGAGTACATATGGTAAAGTAATCCGCCTTTAAAATAATGATGACTGCCGAGATGTAGCAGGTTTATTTATTAATTTCTCTTTGTAATCATTGTAAATCTTCTGACAACATTCTCTAAGTATTGGATTTTTTATCTCATTACTATATTCGATACAATTGTTATAGTATTCTTCTAATTCATTTTTCATTTTATTAACCCCTTTTATTATAATACTTCTCTATATATTCTTTTAATATGTACTCTTGCCATTCTCGGCACATCTTTCCAACATAATCATTCGGATTTACCCATAGTACTTTGTGGTCTTTTTCAATAGGTTCTGCAACTTTTGTGTTAAATTCCGAAATATAAACATATGCTTGTACTTCTAAATATCCTTTTTCATTAGCAAAAATATATGAGCCAACTTCATCAAATTTCTTTACATTCTTTATTGTATATCCTGATTCTTCTATTAATTCTCTATTTAGTGCTTCAATCTGTGTTTCTTCGTTTTCAATTCCGCCACCCAAATAGAAGTAATCATGTCCGTCTGTTACAATTCCTATCTTGTTATCTTCTTTTCTTATTATAATAGAATACGCACCCGGTCTTTTTCTATACTCAATATTGTTATCTTTATCTCCTACATACTTCATTTTATACACTTTCCTTTTTTCTTAAATAATAAGCTATTCCGATTATCATTTTTCTAACTCCTTATTTCAGTTCATATGATTCCTTTTTTCTTTGATTATATAATAAATATGAAAAAAATACTATAATATTGCCTGATTTTGTTGCAAAAAATAATGGAGTTCCCAAATTTGAGAGCTCCACTTGTTTTGATTTCCGATTAAGCCGCCTCCTGCACAAGCCAACCAACGCCGTAGTCGTCATTATCACCTTGAATGTTCCAAAGTCCAAGGTCAGCAAGCGGATAGCAATCGCCATAGTTACCGTAAATACCACCAGCCAACCAGAAGCCACCGGCTTCTTCATCATATGCCAAAATCTTGTAGGTATTGATAAGGTCAAAGAAACCACAGATTTCTCTGCTACCGGTGTCTTCAAATGCATGCTTGGCATTTTGAGAATTCCAGTAATGTCCAAGCTCTCTGGAATCGTTGCAGACAGCACTCCATGCTTCTTCTACTTCCCATCCGCTTTCGACAAGCTTCTTGATAAGAACTCCGAGGAATGCGACATACTCGGATTTGGTTCCGAGCCTACTATGCCGTTCGGGGCAAAAGGCTTTTGCCACCTTGTTCCACCAGTTGTAGGATTTCCCTACAGCAGGTCTCTTGCCTTCCACATAGCAGATCCCCGTTCCTTCTTCATTGAAAGAGGGATCATACTTGGGCCGCCAAAAATCCTTGATGCCATTTTTGATTACCTCAGTCAGCTGTTTATTGAGCTTTTCCTCCCTTGCTGTCTTGGGCTTGTACTTCATGAACTCATCCTTCAGGCTGAGTTTGGAAGCTTCCACAAAGACGAAGGCATCTTGCGGATTTTCCGCCGCTGTATTTTCCTGTGCAACAACTGCTGCGACAGGTTCATTTTGTGCCACTGTTTCGATGGTCAGTTTGCAGATGCCGTCATCTAGCACTTTTGCATTGGTAATCCGTCCACCGGAAATCTTGATTTCAAGCTCTGTAGTTGCTTTGTTCATAGATGTATCCTCCTAAAAAAAATAATTTTTTTGCAGACTGAAATCATATCCAAAAATAGATATGCAAACATTATATCATACATTATGTAAAATCTCAAGTAGCATTATCTCTTTGTAATAGTTAAAAATTCGGTATAGTATTTATTGCAAATTATGTAAATATATGGTATAATATTAGTATTCTTCCTTGGTACAGGGAATTATAATGTACAAGTTAATAATACTTCGTATTAGTAACTACTAAAAGGAGGTAAAAATGCGTAGCAGAGGAGTTCCTGATAAAAAAATGCTGTATGAGCTAAAGAGATTTACAGCAGGAGATTTGAAGCGGATTTTAAACGAAACAGGATTCTTTAAAGTAGCATCAATTATTTCTATAGGCGAAAAAGAGAGGGAGGCTAAATATACCCATGAAGTATGTATTGTAACCGAAAATGGAGAACAAATCAAAATTAATCTTAGCTTTGATAGATCTAATTCTGTCAGAGATGGTTCTGTATATAGAGTGGCATGGATAGAAATCCCAAGAGACAATATGAAAATGCGGTATATTATTGAATATAATCATACAGGAAATGAAAAGTTTGAAGGCTTTGGAGGTGGACTAGCTCTTATATTATTAGGTGCAACTCTTTATGAAGATGGAGAACATGTTGGAACAATACAACTTGCAAATGAATATATAACGGCTTGGAAAAATTTTTCTGATCAAACTGTTATATCATTGCATGCAGATAAGTCAGGATATGCATTACAAATGCGTAGAGAAGGCTTTTTTAAATTTGAACCATTGAGAAATAATACAGATTATCAAGAATTAATCATGTACTTTTCTAAATTAAGCGTTCCAATAAATCTTCAAGAAATATATGAATACATTACAAAAAAAATTAAACTTGCAACTTTTTGCGATATAAAAGTTGTTCATTCTCAAAGCGTATCAACGTATGATTTTAGGGGTATTAATAAGTTTATATCAGATGAAAGAATTGGTGGTGCTGAATTTGAAAATCGGATAAACTATGTGTATATAGAAGATGGAATTATTAAAGCATATACTACTACTGAATGTGGAGAAGCTTTTACTGTTGTTCGAGATAGTGATGCTTGGTTCTATAGTAATGGTAATGTCATAATAAGAAATTTGCCCTTTGAATTTAGTTGCCCGATAGTATCAAATTTATCCATTTCTTTCATAGATGAAAAAACTGCAAAGAGCAATATTGGAAAAATTGACCTTGAACATATCTTTACAAGAATTGCCGAGTTACAAAAAGAATTACAAGAAAAGTGATACTCTGCTCAAAGAAAAACCTTCAGCTGAAGGTTTTTCTTTTTCATCCTAAATTTTTTTCCTTAAAATATATTTTAATCTACTTATCTTTCAAAGCAAAAACCAATAACCACCATACCTAAATATAGATATGGTGGTTATTGGTTTGATAAAGCATTACAATGCTTTATTAGGAGATTTTATAGTGTTCCTTCAGGTATTTTGCAGAGATTGAGAAAAATTGTGTTGATGTTATATCCTTGTTGCCAAAAACCTCTTCGAAAGTTGCAGTATGAAGAGCTTTTGCCTGTTTAAGGTCATGATATACAGGAGTAATAATGCAAGTTTTATCTCTCTCAAATTTTTCGCAAAGAAAAGGATATACTCCTTTCCGTTTCTTGGGTTCATTATCCATATAATACAAAATAGCTTCAATAGAATATTTAAACCCTATATGCGAAATCGGATATCCAACACTTGCGAGATGTTGAGTAATTATACTGCGTTTTTCTTCTTCTGTCATCTTGTGACGTTCATTGATTTCTGTTGAATGCTCTTTAGAAATTTCTTTGGCAACTTCGCCAGCGATTTCTTTGATGAACTCCGCAAGCTCTGCATCGGTCCATCTCATAGTTTGTTTAAGTTCATTGAGCCGGTTCTTCATGTTTTCTATCTCCTTTATATATCGTAGCTAATTTGCTACTTTTAAATATATTATACTATATTTGCAATATTATGTCAAATTAAACATTTTTTTACTTTCTTCATCTATGACTTGCTTTTATACTCATTTAACTTATCTTTACTCATTAAGTTCTAAAATTTTCTTTTCTTCTTCTATTGCATCAATTAATTCCTGCTCTGTTGGCATATGCAGTTTATATTCAGATGAGAATATTGTTTTGTTGTCTTCAGGAAGTGTATACTTTACTATTGTTTCATTTTTATCAGTGCTTAAAAGTATTCCTACTGTTGAATTTTCTTCATTATTCTTTATATCTCTATCATAATAATTTACATACATTTGCATTTGTCCAATATCTTGATGTGTTACTTTTCCTATCTTTAAATCTATTATTACGAAACATTTTAATATTCTATTATATAGAACCAAGTCAGGATAATAATGTTCATCTTCTAATGTTATCCTTACTTGATTTCCAACAAACATAAAGCCTTTCCCTAATTCCAATAAAAATTCCTTCAAATGTGCTATTATATTCTTTTCTAAGTCTGTTTCTAAATATTCAGTATTTTCTTTTATGTCTAAAAATTCAAGTACAAATGGGTCTTTGACTAAGTCTTTACTTTCTTTAAAAACTTGTCCTTTTTGAGAGAGTTCTAAAATTCTATCTTTACCGGTAGATAGAGTCAATCTTTCATATAGTAGTGAATTCTTTTGTCTCTGGAGTTCACGAACACTCCATCTTGAATTAATACCTTCTTTTAAATAAAAGTTTCTTTTGGGCTCTTCTTCAATTTTAATAAGTTCTAGATAATGTGACCAACTCAATTGCGACGACACTGTTGTCGCAATTGGAAATAAGCAATAGAATTTTCTCATTCTTTCTAAATTTCTTTTAGAAAAACCTTTTCCAAATTCAGCAGTCAATTTTAGTGATATTTTTTCGAGCACAGTTTCGCCATAAGAAGCTCTCTCATCTCCTTGTTGTATTTCCATTATTGCTTTTCCAATATTCCAATATAAACTTAACATCTCAGTATTAACAGCACTATAAACTCTATTTCTGCTATTAATTACCAAATCCTTAATATTATCAAATATGCTATTGATTTCATCATCCTTAATGATTATTTTATTATTCAATACAATCACTCGCTTTCTTCAATTAAATTATTTAATAAGTTTCATTTGTTACTCCATTTTGGGCATGAAAAATAAATCCAAAGTTTTTCTTTAGTTACAAATTTCACTTCCTTTCATTTTAATTTTAAAATCTTGATTTTTCTTAGGAGAATTCCTAAAGATTTGTTTTGCTAATACTAAGTTGCATTTATATAAAAAAAGATAATGTATTTAAAAAATCATACATTATCCTATTTATACAATATTTTTCGCTAATTGTCAATACTATTTAGCCTGTCCTATTTCTATCCTTCCTCCCTTATAATGTTTTGCAATTTGATTGAATTTCCTGCAAATAGTATTAGGAATAGCGCAAACACTATCATTATTCATCTTTCTTCTCCGTTACTTGCTTTATTAGCGCAGATACGCTATCATATTCATCTTCTGCAATTTTCTTTAATTCTTCTATTGAATCTCTCATGCAATATCCATTAAAATCTTTTATCATCTCAATGTCACTATGTCCGTCTCCGATTGTATAGATATTCTTTTTATCTATACCAAGTTTGTCCATTAGCAGACTTATGGCATATGATTTATTTGTTTGTCTTGATATAATTTCAATCGAATTAATTCTAATAAAATATGCTTTGATATATCTCGAATATTTGTCATTTAGAATTTTGCTTATTCTCATTGCCTCTTCTTCTGTTTTGTATGTGACTGCAATTTTTGTTAAATCAGTATGGTCAAAGTCTACTCTGCTTTCTAATGTACTACAGCAAAAATGCTGAATAGTCTTTTCTAACTTAACTTCTTTCTTTATCTCATCAATGATACTGTTTTCAATAGGAAAATTATATATGATATTTCCTTTATTGTCTAGTACCGTTGCTCCATGATTTAAAATAACATAGTTATATTTTATATCATATTGTTCTTCTTTTCTCTTAAAGTCTTGAAAGCTTCTACCTGTTGCAATTACAAAAATATTGCCTTCATTCATAAACTTCTTTACTTCTGTTTTATTTTTTTCTATATCTTCATCGCTTATATAAAATGTTTGGTCATAATCGCTTACAAGCATTATTGTATCTATGTTCATTTTACTGTTCCTTTCTATTTTTGCATTTGTAACTTTTACCATTTATATTTTGTAATATATCATAAATAAAATTAATAATCAATCATATTGTAGTTTAATAAGGTAAACTTGCAACAGAAAATCTGGGTTTTCCACTGGTTATGAAACCTTTTACTCTTAAATTAAAGATAGGAGCCCAAATCAGGCTCCTATGTTGTTATTCAAATTTAGGATTCTTTTTAATGAAATCATATAGAGAATCGATGTAACGATTATGTCCTTTCTTACAATATTCAGCTAACGCTATATATACTGGCTCTTTCCTGCACTTAATATGATTATAAACGCGAATATACACTTCAGGATGTTCTTCGGCAACTTCATTCAAATCGTCTATAAAAATGTCATAGTCGCGACTTGATTCGGTTGGATAGCCAGAATGCCATGAAGGCCGCTCATCATCTTCAACATGCTCGACCCAATATGAACTCACTTCACCACCTTCATAAAAACTAATTATAGTGCCATCATTTCCCTCAATTGTTGAAAGCTCTTTTAGTTCATTCATTTTTTTTCCTCCTATGTTTTAATTGAATAACTATATGCTAGGCAACATAATTATTGTACAATAATTAAAAACATTTGTCAAATTGTTTTTTAATTTAGAAAAAAATTGGAGCTCCCAAATTTGAGAACTCCACTTGTTTTGATTTCCGATTAAGCTGGAATGATAACCCAACCAACACTGGCATGGTGATTGTAACCTTCATTGTAATATTGGTCATAACAATTAATGACAGCAAGCGGTTTGTTGTAGCTGTAATAGCGGTAACAACCGCCAACTGACCACAACATATCACAGTATTCATCATCATCTGCTAAAATCTTGAAGGTATTGGCAAGGTCAAAGAATCCACAGATTTCTCTGCTTCCAGTGTCTTCAAAATCATGCTTTGCATTTTTTGAATTCCAGTAATGTCCCAGTTTTTTGGAATCGCAGCAAGCTGCTCTCCATGCTGTTTCTACCTTCCAGCCACTTTCGACAAGCTTTTTGATGAGTACTCCAAAGAATGCCACATACTCAGATTTGGTTCCGAGTCTGCTATTCCATTCAGGGCAAAAATCCTTTGCTGCCTTTTTCCACCAGTCGTATGATTTCGATAAAGCAGGTTTCTTACCTGCCACAAAGCAAATTCCCATCCCATCTTCATTAAAAGAGGGATCATACTTAGGGCGCCAGAAATCCTTGGCACCTTTTTTGATTACCTCAGTCAGCTGTTTCTTGAAATCTTTTTCATCTACTGTCTTGGGCTCATACTTCATGAACTCATCCTTTAAACTGAGCTTAGAAGCTTCAACCAAGACGAAAGCATCGGAAATCATTGTTTCAAACTCTGTTGTTGCTTTGTTCATAGTTGTCTCCTCCTAAATAAAAAATTTTTACCACAGATTGAAACATATCTAAAATTAGACATGCAAACATTATATCATACATTATGTAAAATTGTCAATTGTTTAATCTCTTTATCTTCTCTTTCTCTAATTCTTTTAAACTCTTTTCGGGTGTTGGCATATCTTCTGGCATTGTACCGCCATTTTTCTGAATTACTTCTCTTATATTTTTTTCCTATTCTATAATGTACATCATTGGCCTTGTTTTCTGTTTTAATATTATCTTTTTTCAGTTTTTGTTCTGTTTGAGAAATCCTAAATAAATTGGCGATTAGTTCGTCACTTCCCATATTATCTAATATTTCTTCTCTGTATCTCAAACCTTTTCTTTTTGCAATGTCGTCAGCAGTTTCTCCATTATATAGCCCTTTATATCCAGCATTGTGAAATTTATCAAAGTTTTTTACTCCTGCATTTTTTGCTGTTTGGTTAAGTGAGTAGTTTCCTTTTCTTGTCAAGTCTCTTTGATAAAATCTCTTTTCATCTTCTGTTAGCATACTATACTCTTTTTCAGTAAGTTCTTGTTTTCTTGTTTGAATTGCAAAATATGTTTGTGCAAGAGCAATTGATTTCTTTCTTGAATCACCATTTTGTGCTATTAAGTAACACGCATATCTAGTTAGTTTATAGTCTCTTACTTCATCTACTCTACCTTTTCCAGAAATTATTGGCTTGCCAACATTGGCAAAGCAATCAATCACTTTTAAATTGCTGTTTTTACAAGATTCTTTTGCTTTTTCAATTACGCTTTCAAATCTTCTCCATTGCTTATACTCTAAAACTTTCATAAGTTCTCTTGCATACCAAAATTCATTTCCGTTTTCGTCGATATGTTTGATGTCTTCAAATGTCTGGTTACTATAATTTTCTTTGTCTATTAATTCGTTCATATATATAATCCTCCCTTAATATTTTATATTGTTCATTTGTTAACTACTTTAGAGCATGAAAAATAAATCTAAAGTTTTTCTTTAGTGTCCAGCTTCACTTCCTTTCATTTTGAATTTAAAATCTTGATTTTTCTTAGGAGAATTCCTAAAGATTTGTTTTGCTAATACTAAGTTGCATTTATTTTTAAAAAAGTAATGTATTAAAATCATACATTACCATATTTATACAATATTTATATTTAATTGTCAATACTATTTAGCCTTTTCTCATCCTGTCTGTAAATTTACATAAAATTTGACTTTCTTACTAATAAATGCTATAATAACAATTGGTATTTAGTGTAATATATCAAAGGCAAATTGACTTTGATAGCCTAAAGTGTATATACACAAATACACTCTTAAGAAAGGAGATAATAAACTATTAATTCAGCACAAATACAGACAGGAGGTAAAATGTCGTGAATCGGAAACTTTTGGATCTTATACCAACGCACTATTTATGCCCGTATTGTGGAGAATGGCACGAATGGCCTTCAGTTATGAATTTAGGATGGTATGATTTTGATAAAAGGTCTCATTTCGAATGTTATAACGCACCAAATAAGTGTAACAAAGGTGATTACAGCATTTATTTCGAAGATGATTACTGTTATTACTCTACGGAACCTCAATGTGGCAGAGGAAACCTGAATTTATCTGGAAGTATTGAAATAGATTCAATTACTCAAAGTTCAGATGAACCTATTGTTACCTTCAACGTTCCATTTAATCCAGCAAATCGTGTGAGACATTCCTTTTGTTCAGGCTGTATGACAGAAAATATATGTAATCTTTTAAAATTAACTTATAAAGGCTATGATGACCACATGGAGATTACATTGGGGTTTAAATTCGAACAGTCTGAATACGATAAGATTACAAAGAGAGCGCGGAGAACACGCAAAAAAAATGAATCGCAACAAAGCACAAGTAATCCAAGCGAGCAGCAGCAAGCGGAGCAATCAGTGAAAAAAGAAATTAAGGAGGATAACAACATGGCAAAGACAACTATTTGGGAGCAGCTCTATGAGCATTCTCCGAAGGAAAATATCGACATTGCAAAGGAGTGGGTATCCAAATATAAGCCCACACTTAAATGGGTTGTGCCTGTTTTGGCGATTTACTCTGCCTATCGGATTCTGAATTCTAAGAATTCGGGATTTGATATCAATAACATCTATTCCGAAGCGAAAAAGAAGCTCGGCTTCGGGCTGGAAAGCCTAAAGGACAAGGAAGCACTCAATCAGCTGATGGTTCTCGGCGGCCTGTCTGCTACGGCATACGCTGCGATCAAAGGCATCTCCTCCATTTATGGAAAAGATACCGGAGAACTCGGCGTGGACGACCTTGAAGAAGGCATGGAAAAACTCGACGGAGCAAGGAAAAAGTTCGGCTGGATTCAGCCCAAGACCGAGGCACTGCTGCCGGTAGCAGTTTCTGTAATCATCGTTTATGTGATGACGCAGAAACCTGCCTGGTTTGAAGCAGTAAAAGAAAAGGCAAGTGCTCTTACTGGAAACTTCTCCAGTAAGATGAACGTCTACCTCGACATGGCGAAGCTCTTTATCGCTGACAAATTCAAGCTGGATTTGGAAAACGATGAAGAGGTCAAGAAAATGAAGAGCTTTTTCTTCCTGGCCGCGATTGTCGGAATTGGAGTTTTCCTTTATGGAAAGAAAATCCTTGGGGACAAAGCAGCTGAAGACGGCAAAGACACTGGCTTGAAAAATGAAAAGCTTAAGGCTTTCATGAGTCAGCTTCTCTCCATCATGAAGAAGCTTATGCCCACTGCATTTTCTGGGTTTGCCACTTTTCTCATCACAAAAAATGTGATGAAAGATGATGTCATCGATGCAGAGTTTTCTGAGGTAGTTGATACCGAAGAAATGGCTAGCGAAGGTGACGTCGATGCAGAGTTTTATTGTGATGAAAGATGATGTCATCGATGCAGAGTTTTCTGAGGTAGTTGATACCGAAGAAATGGCTGGCGAAGGTGACACTGGCGATGAAAAATAATCTGATATTGGCAGATTAAAGCGATTTAATAGCAAATATCTCTAATCGGTCCCTCAAGGCAATTAGCCTTGAGGGATTTTTATTGTGAATGCAACAAGTTTTGCATGCACCCACCCACAAGCTTTGCTTGTGTAGGTGTAGTACTTACTACAGAAAAACATTAAAGCCATTGACATATTATGTAAATTTTGATACAATATCAATATGTCTTTATGACATGTAAAAAACGAGATAACATTAAGGAGGAAATTCAAAATGAAAAAAATCGTTTTTGCAAGTTGGAACCCTAAGAAAGCTGCTGAAATTCAGCGCATGGCACCTGAAAATATTCAGGTTGTTTGCTTGAAGGATATTCCTGAGGCAACTAATGTACCCCAAGCAGATGAGAATGGGAAGAGTTTTTTGGAAAACGCCACAATCAAGGCAAAATACTGGGCAAAGTACCTTAAAATGCCTGTTCTCGCAGAAGACTCTGGGATTGAAATCGATGCTTTGGATGGATATCCTGGTGTTTATACTAAGCGTTGCATTCAAGAACTTCGCCCGGGTGCAAATGTTGATGCTGACAAGCCTGGGGAACTTTATCCACTTCTTTTGCAGCTTATGGAAGAGAGTGGCAATCCCAGTACACAGGCATGGTGGTTTTCTGCTATGGCATTTATCGACTCTGACAAAGGTGTATTTGTCACAGAATGCTTGCCTGGCAATATGTGTTCTTGCAAGGGGGAAAAAGAGTTTGGATTTGATCAGTATTTCAAACCGGAAGGATATGAAAAAACTCTTTCTGAACTTACCCCTGTGGAAAAGGACAACATTGGTCCTCGAAAAAGAGCTTTTAAAACGATTTTGAAGCAGATTTAATTCTTAATTGTCTCGCAATAGACACGGTGGCAAATGCCACCGTGTCTATTTTTATCTCCATTCTGTTAATTTACTCACATCTAATTTATGTCTTGTATAACTCTTCCAACTTCTTAAATTCTTCATTTTCAATTCCACCACCCAAATAGAAGTAATCGTGTCCGTCTGTTACAATTCCTATCTTATTATCTTCTTTTCTTATTATAATGGAATAAGCTCCAGATCTTTTTCTATACTCAATATTGTTATCTTTATCTCCTACATACTTCATTTTATACACTTTCCCTTTTTCTTTAATTATATAATAAATGTCAAAAATTTGCTATAATAATATGTAATTTTTAGCAACAAAAACAACCACTATATCCAAATATGGATATAGTGGTTTGTTCGAGTATTTAGTTTTGTTTGATAATCCTTAAATTACTCAGCCTTAATCAAGCTGCTGTCAAGAAGAATGTAATTTGCTCTATGTACATAGAGAGCTTTTCCATCAATCGTCAGCTTTGTGGTTTTAGGTAAATTGCTGGGGATTTCCCAGTATACTTCTAAGCCACCGTACACTGCAATTGGAGTTCCGAGCTGTGAGCATATGACAATTACTTTCGGTGTTCCGAGGACATTTTTAATCTTGTTCAAATTCCGGTCAACCAAATTGATTGAACCTCCGTCTGTAACGATATTTTCCATAAGGCTGAAATCTTCGAGTTTTTTGATACCATCTTCGACAAAAATAGCTGTATTTCCTGTTTGAACAACTTGATGTCCATCAACAGTAATTGTAACAACGCTTGTCATATCATACCCTGTCTCAGTTTCTCCATCTGAGTTAATGGATTTTGTTTTGACATAGTTGGCTTCCAATCCCACTTTCTTGCCATCAATGTTGAGAATATTCTCCCCATTGTTGTCATAGAATTGGATATCGAAATGATTTCCGACAAGCTCACCCTTGATGCTCTTCATCTGGCCGGTGAACCATGCACACCCTGTAGTACTCATGCAAATAGCCACAATGGCAATGATGATGACTACATTCCGTCCAAGCTTAGTAAAGTTTTTCATGTCTATTCCTCCTAATGTTAATAAATTGATACTCGAACTGTTGCAAATTGCTTGTGCTTTAATTATACCATATTAATGCTAAAAAGTAAAATCTGATTGAATTTTAGTTTTTAATATTTAGTTTCGTTAAAAAGCTTATACCAGCTATAAATGAACGAATTTTCGTATCTAGTTTAACATAATATCTTTAACTCTGTTATAATTAAATTACATATATTTTTATAAATACAGGAGGACTCTATTATGATTACAACAAATGCAACGATTACCGATGTTCGGTTTAATGAGATAAAACTTTGGATCGAGTTTCATGTAGAGTGAAAATACTTTCCTTTACATCATGAATTCGATGTAGGATACCTTGGCGATTATTATAAAGTAGCAGCTATTCTTGGTTTTACCGATTCAGCTAATTTTAATAACCTGAAAGGTAAAACTGTAAGAGTTATTGATACTGAGGAAAGTCACGATTCTCTTATTGCCATCGGCCATCCTAAAAGGAATCGTTTCATTGATCTCCACAAAGTAGATGATTTTACTGTTTGGGAAAAAATCATCTATTGGAGATATCGTAAAAAGAAGTAACCTGTAAGAGATGGACTTAGGATTTAAGTCCATCTTCTTTTATTGTGAATACAAAAAGGTTTTCCATATTTTAGGACATCTTCTATTGTGAAAAAAAGCATAAAATTTAATGGAGCTCCCAAATTTGAGAACTCCACTTGTTTTGATTTCCTTTTCAGTATCAAGTAGCTACATCAGTAATGCACAAGCCACCCCACGCCGTGGAAGAAGTCATGATCCCAATTGCTGTAATGTCCAAAATCCGCAAGCGGAAAGTTTCTGCTATCGCCGTAGTAACTACCACCAGCCAACCAGAAGCCACCCGCCCTTTCATCCTTTGCCAAAATCTTGTAGGTATTGGCAAGGTCACAGAAACCACAGACTTCTCTGCTTCCGGTCTTTTCAAATGCATGCTTGGCATTTTCCGAGTTCCAGTAATGTCCAAGTTTCTTCGAATCATTGCACACTGCATACCAGGCATCTTCCATTCTCCAGCCGCTTTTGATGAGCTTCTTGATGTACCATCCCAAGAATGCTACGCGTTCCGATTTAAGCCCCAGATGGCTCTGCCGTTCAGGGCAAAACTCCCTCGCAGTCTTCTCCCACCAGTTATAAGATTCGCCAACGGCAGTTTTTTCCCCAGGTACATAGCAGATTCCTGTTCCGTCTTCATTGAAAGAAGGATCGTATCTGGGTGCCCAGAAATCCTTTACGCCTTTTTTGATTGCCTCTGTCAGTTCTTTCTTGAACTTTTCTTCCCTTTCTGTCTTGGGCTCATACTTCATGAACTCATCATCAAGGCTCAGTTTCGAAGCTTCCACAAAGACGAAAGCATCGGAAATCATTGTTTCAAATTCTGTTGTTGCTTTTTCCATAGATGTATCCTCCTAAATAAAAATATTTTACCACAGATTGAAACATATTTATAATTAGACATACAAGCATTATATCATATATTATGTTAATTTGTCAATTGTTTTAATCTCTTTATCTTCTCTTTCTCTAATTCTTTTAAACTCTTTTCGGGTGTTAGCATATCTTCTGGCATTGTACCGCCATTTTTCTGAATTACTTCTCTTATATTTTTTCCTATCTTATAATGTACATCATTGGCCTTGTTTTCTGTTTTGACATTATCCTTTTTTAATTTTTGCTCTGTTTGAGAGATTCTAAATAAATTTGCAATTAGTTCGTCACTTCCCATATTATCTAATATGTCTTCTCTGTATCTCAAACCTTTTCTTTTTGCAATGTCATCAGCAGTTTCTCCATTATATAGCCCTTTATATCCAGCATTATGAAATTTATCAAAGTTTTTTACTCCTGCATTTTTGGCTGCTTGGTTAAGTGAATAGTTTCCTTTTCTTGTCAAGTCTCTTTGATAAAATCTTTTTTCATCTTCTGTTAGCATACTATACTCTTTTTCAGTAAGTTCTTGTTTTCTTGTTTGAATTGCAAAATATGTTTGTGCAAGAGCAATAATTTTTAATCTTGGATTTGCATTTTGTGTTATTAGATAGCAAGCATATCTTGTTAATTTATAGTCTCTTTGCTTTCTCTTCGCACCAGAGCCTATGTCTACCATTTTGTTGTCGACAACAAAATGGTCAACGTCTGTTATTCCAGAGTTTTGACAAGCTATTTTTGCTTTTTCAATTACTCCATCAAAATATCTCCAATCTTTGTAACTCAAAACTTTCATAAGTTCTCTTGCATACCAAAATTCATTTCCGTTTTCGTCGATATGTTTGATGTCTTCAAATGTCTTGTTACTATATTTTTCTTTTTCTATTAATTTGTTCATAAATATAATCCTCCCTTAATTTTTTTATATTGTTCATTTGTAAACTACTTTAGAGCATGAAAAATAACTCCAAAGTTTTCTTTAGTGTCCAACTTCACTTCCTTCCATTTTAATTTTAAAATCGTGATTTTTCTTAGGAGATTTCCTAAAGATTTGTTTTGCTCATACTAAGTTGCATTTATTTTTAAAAAAATAATATATTAAAATCATACATTACCATATTTATACAATATTTTTATTTAATTGTCAATACTATTTAGCTTATTCTTATCCTGTCTATAAATTTACATAAAAATTGACTTTTCACCTAATAAATGTTATAATAACAATTGGTATTTAGTGTAATATATCAAAGGCAAATTGACTTTGATAGCCTAAAGTGTATATACACAAATACACACTTAAGAAAGGAGATAATAAACTATTAATTCAACATCTGCAAACAGGGGGTTATATGTCGTGAATCGGAAACTTTTAGGTTTGATACCAACGCTTTTTTTATCCCTATTCGGCAGAAATAAACCAACAGCACATTCATTGGATATTCATAGTGATAATGACAGTTCGGCTGTCGAATCGACACATGATGAACAACAGACTGAAAGGAATGTCAAATGAAAACATGTATTTTATCTTTGGATTCCTTGGTTCTTATTAAAGGAACTGAGTTACAAAAAAGTCAGATTGTCGATGGTTCAACTGGGACGTTGCTGTCATCAGATTCGAAGACCATGTATGACCAGATTGAGGAGAATCGATTTGGAATTCGGTCAAAATATAAAGCTTTTCCTGGTTGGAAAGACGAAGAAGACTGATGTGTTGTAGAAAGGGGATAATCCATGAGGCTTTTTGAATGTTCGACGATGTTGAACGGGTCTTTATATCACTGCCAATTTGTATTTGCTAAGAACCGTAAGCAAGCGAAAGAACTTTTTGTGCGAGATTATAATGTGCATCCGTATCGTTTCAGTCCTGAAAGTTCAGCAGCAGGGCTGACGAATATTGAAGTGCATGAGCTGAAGAAACCAATGGTTTTTGATAGTCATGGTGTGAGAGTATATAAATAAGAATGAATACTGAATGGTGTAGAAACTAAAACAACTTAATAGCAAATATCTCTAATCGTTCCTCAAGGCAATTAGCCTTGAGGGATTTTTATTGTGAATGGAATTTCATTATTTTACCTACCAAGTTCTTGATACTTTTTGTAGGTTCTTTAAAAAGTTCATATCAACTATAAGTGAATTGACCATATTTACAAAATTGAGTTACTAATTTGTATAACTTTTATGAATTTTTACACATTATAAGAAAAGTGGCTTCGCCACATGTCACGATTGCTTCGCAATTGGATGAATCAAAGTAACTTAACCTTTTTGTATAAGAAATAATCAATCTAATTTTTTCCTATACAATAAATATACATTAAAATTTAATGGAGCTCCCAAATTTGAGAGCTCCACTTGTTTTGATTTCCTTTTCAGTGGTCAGTGCTACGTTAATAAAGCACAAGCCAACCAACGCCGTAGCCGTGACTAAAGTCTTGAATGCAGTCATGCCAAAGGTCAGCAAGCGGATAGTTGTTGCTACCGCCATTGTAATTACCGCCAGCCAACCAGAAGCCACGGGCTTCTTCGTCCTCCGTCAAAATCTTATAGGTATTGGCAAGGTCAAAGAAACCACAGATTTCTCTGCTGCCGGTATCTTCAAAGGCATGCTTGGCATTTTGAGAATTCCAGTAATGTCCAAGCTCTCTGGAATCGTTGCAGACAGCACTCCATGCTTCTTCTACTTTCCAGCCGTTTTCAACAAGCGTCTTGATGAGAACTCCCAGGAACGCGACATACTCGGACTTTGTGCCAAGATGGCTCTGCCACTCAGGACAAAATGCTTCTGCAGTTCTCTTCCACCAGTTATAGGATTTCCCTACAGCAGGTTTCTTACCTTTCACATAGCAGATCCTTGTTCCATCTTTATTGAAGGATGGATCATACCTAGGTCGCCAGAAATCCTTGACTCCTTTTTTGATTGCCTCTGTCAGTTCTTTCTTGAACTTTTCTTCCCTTTCTGTCTTGGGCTCATACTTCATGAACTCGTCATCAATGCTAAGTTTCGAAGCTTCCACAAAGACGAAGGCATCTTGCGGATTTTCCACCGCGGTCTTTTCTTGTGCCACAACTGCTGCCACAGGTTCATTTTGTGCCACTGTTTCGATGGTCAACTTGCAAATGCCGTTCTCAAGAATAGCATTTACATTTGTAATCCGACCACTGGAAATCTTGATTTCAAATTCTGTTGTTGCTTTTTCCATAGATGTATCCTCCTAAAAAATATAAATTTTTTACAGACTGAAATCATATCCAAAATTAGATACATTTTCATTTTACCATATTTTATGTAAAATTGCAAATTTTACATATCAGCCTCCTAATCTTCACTACTTTTATCAATCGATACCTTTGCTAATTTTCGTTCTGATGCTTTTTCGCAGATTATGTAAAATGAAGTTGACTATTTAACATAATTGTTGTATAATTTATCTGTAGTTTATCAACTTTTTTGAAAAAATAATTAGGAGGCAAAAAAAAATGATTACAGCAGTAGAGCTTCGCGAACATTGTAAAAAACTACGTATCCAACGGGAGGAAGATTTAAAATCTGTACTCAGCAATTACTTTGAATATGCTTTCATATCACGTCATAGACCATGGAAAGCAATACTTGGAAACAAGAAGTGTAAACCAATACCGATACACCGAGATTTATACTACCCTATGAAAACTGGTTTTGTGTGCAAATTTGAGTGGCCAAATTTTTCTGAGGAAGCCCTTCGGCAATGTCTCACAAATTTAGGTTTCTACGTTACCGAGCACAGAATTAGTCTTTGTGTTCCGCCCTGTGAAGAAGGTAAAGAGTTAACCTTTGCACAAAATTGGGTAAAAAAAATCAATACTAGTTATTCAGAGTACTGTGCAAACGAAAAGGAAGTTGCAAAAAAGAGATATTCCGAATTTCTCTCAAAATTGTATTCTACACCTTTAGAAAAAACTAAAACTTTTTCTGAATACACACTTTTTTGTGATTTCAAATTTGACACTGAAATCAGTTCTGTATGCAATAGATACATGCTTCGATTTATGTCTCGCGATGGAATTGCGCAATACTTTGAAGATGGCAAATACAAGGGAATTATAGTCTCTACAAAAGCCACCTAATAAAAAAAACATAGTAGGTAGTTATTTCTATCTACTATGTTTTTTCTTTACAACTTCTATTAGCTATGAAGTCATAACTGTTTTCTAAATATATTGGTTCATAGATTATACTTAGTTGTTGTACAATCTAAATCTTTTTCCTATACAATAAAAAAAAGGGAGAGCATTCGCTCTCCCCAGTGCTTGATGTATCCCTATTTTTCCCTAATATTTAATCCCAATACGTTGAAAAATATACATTTATATGATATAATAATATTAAACTAGTAAATGCTAGATTCAATTTATACTCCTTTTTCATTATATAAAAACTATCTTGTAAAATACTTATTTTAGGAGGATATAAAAATGAATTTTGCTAAATTTAAATTATTCTTTAACTCTCGGGATTATAGAAAAATGTGCCTTTTGTATGTGAAACTATATTTCATAAAATTCATTATGAAACCTTTTATATTCATTAAGGCAGTTTTTGAAACATTTAAGTTTAATCATGATTATCCAAACAGCTGGGATAGATATGTAAATCTCAAGGAAATTGAACATAATACAGAAGTTAAGCAAAAAAATAAAGCAAAAGCGACATCATATACCAAGCTTATTGGAGCAATTTCTAGATTTGATATATGTATTCTTTCATATTCTTCTTGCAGTAATAGAAGCGATATTATTAAAGATGATTATGAAGTTGAATTTGATGCAGCTAAAAAAGAAGTTAAAGCTTATATAGAGGAACTTGAAAAATTAGAGGTTGTGATTCCTGATGAGTTCAAAAGTATTGTAATGTCAACAAATGTCGATAGTTTCACAAATTTGGATGAATACATTGAATTTCACACAAATCTTCATATTGTCTGTGACAAAATCATAGTAACTTATTAGCAATTTCATAAAAAATAGATGTTAGAAAAACTAACATCTATTTTTTTATATAGTTTTACCAATATCTACGACGGTTTCTATAGCGTCTTTCTTCTTGTTCCCTTTGCCATCTTTTTTCAGCATAAGTTATATATCTGTTTGGTTCCTCAAAAAATTGATGCATACCATCAACAACAAATCTTGCACGATATCCTTTGTGGGAAATGCCATACTCTTTGTTTTTGAATAAATACTCAAACTTTATCCATCTAATTTGCATTTTCCAAGGCATTTCAGATTCTTCTAAAATCTTTCTCCATTCATTAAACTTTTCACCTCTTGGAGCTTCATTGGTTCCAATTGAAATTCCCTTGACTTTTTTATTACATTTCATTTGGTCAACTAATGCTCGTTTAACTGCCTCAATTATATCCACACTTTTTTCTTCACAACTCATTATATCAGCAAATAATTCGCCTTCATCAAACAGATTTAGTATTACAATAGCTATACGTTTATTCTTATTATTTATTATTTCTATTGCGTGACTATTATTTGAAATAAAGACATTTTCTGCTTCAACTCTATAAAACCTATCTTCAATTTTGCGATTAGACTTTTTAGCAATGAATTGCTTAGAAAAAGCTAAATAAGTATGATAATCTTCCAAGTTCATATATTTATAATGAACCGTTGAGCCTTTATCAGTATCCACAGTTTTTTTAATTATCTTCTTAGCCCCTTTACGTTGTTGCCTTTTAGCAAATCTGTATAGCTCAAGAATTTCTTCTAAAATATACGGATCCTGAATTTTACTCTCAATCATCAAAATTTGTTTAGCAAATTCAGAAATTTCATCTGATTTAGTATGGAAAATATATTGCGGTGCAGTCATTATAACAAATTCAGGTGTAAATTCAACTCCCTTCTTTTTCGCCTCCGATTTAAATAACTGATAACCTTCTAAGAAAACTAAGATAAAAGGTTCAAAATCCTTGTTTCCAATATTATTTTCGACAAAGTCAACTGCTTCTATTGGAACATAGGCAATTGGGTCAACATTATCTTTATTCTCTTTTGGAATTCGTTCCAATCTGGTACGATGCATACTTTTAATATCAAGTACTGTGATAAGTCTTTCTGCACGCTTATGGGAATAATCGTCTCCTAGAGCTCCTAAGCCAATATAGAGTCGAACAATTCTTTCCCACAATTCTGTCTTGTTTTCAGATAATACTTTATCATAATTGGTCTTGTCAATTGTAATCCATTTTTTAACATCTTCAGCTGTAGCAGGAACAAGTCTCATAAGTATTTCACTTGGTAATCTTGAAGAAACCTGCGCCCATTCATGAATTTGCAAATAGTAATTTGTGAATTTATAAATCCAACTATCAATGACTTTTTTTAGTTCTTCATTGGTTTCTACACCTAATAATTTTTTTATTTTTAATTCATTATAGGTATAGATTCCCTTCTCATCAACAAGTATAAATTCATAATAAGCCATTCCTTGTGACGGTTTAATACAGAAATACTTTCCTCTCTTAGTTACAACATAGTCTTTTTTTTGCAAATATACAACTTGTGATTTCTTTTCAAAATTAAAAATTACATACTTAAGCTTACCAAAATAACCACTTGGAAGTTCTAAACTTGTCACTTCAGAAATACTATTAGAACATATAGATACCGCTGTTATATTCTCTAACCATCGAATCGAATAATTTCCTATAACTACATAGTTTGGAAATATAAATGTTCCTTTACATTCATCAACAAAATAATCGATTACACCTGATAATACTTTTCCTGTATCTTTCCTTGATACATTACAAAAGTATTCCCAAAACTTTTCACGTAATTGTTCTAAGCTAAGAGAAATAAACAGTTCCTTTTCTGAAATAGCTTCTTTTATCTGAGTTAAGGTTCTTTTATCACTTGTCCATACAGAAGTAGGATCTCCTAAATCTATTTCTCCTATTTCAATATTACGTTCTGCTTTAATCTTTTCTATCCATTCGATGTCAACTAAAAGCTTTTTAACCTTTCTAGCTAATTCTTTTCTGAAAGAATTGTATTCTACTTCACTTTTAAATTCCCAAACTTTTCTTATTATATCCAATTTTAGTATATAATTTACTCTTTCGTGAAGTCCTTCAATAAGATTATTTACCTGTTCAGCTAAAATTCTTGTTTCTTCAACATAATGGGCTTCTTCAAGATTTTTAGGTGTTGTTTCTTCCTTTTCTCTTAATTTATCAATTGTATGTGAAGCTCTTTTAATGATTTCATCAATTCCTTTGATTTGCTTTTTTCTCGCAACTTTTATAATTTGCTCAATTTTAGATACACAATCTCTAAGTTCTTCAAATATTAACTCCAAGTTTTCTTTATATTCTTCCTCAGAGAAAATATCTTGAACTGCTCCAGTAGCAAGTTCTTCAAGCAATTCAAATATCTGGTTCTTATGTTCATACTCCACTTCTAAAAATTGAACTACTGCCTTTTTTTGCTTTTCATTTTCAATATCAGCAGAATTTTTGCTTTTTCTTGACCAGCTGTGTTTTTTTGTTGTTTTTTTACTTGCATAATACTCATATATGTTTGATTTTTCTACATTTGCATCATCAAAAGCTTTTCGTTTTATAGGGTCAGAAAGAATTTCATATGCTTCATTTATAGCTTTGAATTTTTCTTCTGCAATTTTTTCATCAGTACCTTTTTCATTTCCAGACTCTTGATGTAAATCCGGATGCCATTTCCGTGTAAGTTTTTTATATGCCTTTTTTATGGTTTCATCATCTGCATCTCTTGAAACGCCTAAAACTTCATATGGATTCATAGAACTTTCCTCCTATTAATAATATTTGGATTTTTTACTCGTTATCAAGCATATAAATATATATGCTTGATAACGATAAATGTCCTTATTTTCCAAGATATTTTACTTCATCAGCTTTAAGGCTAGGATTTGCTGCATGTGCGGTTATTGCTTTTGCCCAGTCTTTTGGTACTACTCCTGTTGTCCGAAGCCCATCTAATACTTCCTCAATTGTTTGGAAGATTATTTTGATTCCGTCTCCATTTCTGTTAAAATTAACTGCATTATCAGGTTCAATACCAAGCTTCATAGCATATTCTTTTGCAGAAACTGTGTCACAATCACTACTACTATTATATAGTAAAAAGATGTGTTCTCCCGCTGTCTTGGAGCGTATAATAAGATTTCGTACCTCCTCCAAACTATGTCTACTTGTTCCATTTTCTCCATCAGTAGTAATCAAATGAAGTTTGTGAAATACCTTCAATGTTTTTGTAGAAGTAATGGCACTAAAAATCGCATCATAAATATTTGTGCCACCATAACATTTCCAAGGTTCAATAGGTTGAAATTCTCTTACATCAACATTTTTCAACTCTGGATAAACTTCATCATTAAACAAAGTAAGAGAAATTGCTGTTTTGTAGATTTTTCCTGATTGTCTTATTGTAAATTCATTTATTTCTTCAGAAATATCATCCGCTGTTCCATACATAGAACTACTGCGATCCATAATTAAATTTACAAGAGATGAATTCCGGCTAATTTCCTCTAACATAGTTTTAGTGTCAATCGAAGAAACAAAACCGTCAATTGCTTTTTCAATATCCACTTCTTTCGGCTTAATTCCCTTATTTTGACGTAAGAGAGCAAGTTTCGAAAGATTTCCATTTTGCTTGTCCATAGCGTTATTCTTCATTGGTTTGTCCTCCTTAATTAAAGTTAGATTTTAGGCATTGCCTCTTCTAAAATTTATAGCAATTTGCTAATATGTAATATTATATAATAATTTACATAAAAAGTCAATATTGAGGAGATTATCAATAGTGTTAACATAAATTTGACTTTTTGTTAAAAATTTGATACAATTTTATCATCACATTTTGTATTGCTTAATAAGGAGGTTATATAATGAGCATTAATTTTACTGAAGAAGAGATGCGGGAAATAGACGAATTTGTTAAGCAGATAGATATAACTAACACCACTCTTGTTTTCAATTATGGTGAGTATTATCAATCTCAGCTTGCAAAAAAAGTTGAAGAACTTTCTCAGCGTTCTGGAAAAGTCGATACCAAGCATATTCATTCTACTATTAATCGGATTACTCAAGTAATAGACAGTTTTTCTGAATACAAATCAAGTCGTCCTAATCCTATTTCTTTACGTATGAGATTCAAAAAAGATATGCAAACTATTCATGATCTTAAAAATGATTTAAGTAGTCAATCTCTCACTTTGGATGATTGCAATGATACTTTTGCTGATTGTTATACTGAGATAGACAAATTATATATAATAATCACAAAATATATTATTGCAGGAGATAAGAAATTGGAAATAGTAGAGAGAGATATTCTTCCCAAGCTAAAAGAGCAAAGTTCAGATTCTTTTGCTTCTGGGGAAGAATACGCTGGCATGATAATCTGTGTAAAATTTTTCAAAGATAGACTCACTTCGCTTCGCATTTCTCAGACAAATGCTATTCAGTTAAAGCAATCCATCTCAATGCAACAAGACTCTTATACAAGATTGCAAAAGTTAGTTAATAGTATTCTAAACAATACTATTCCTGCTTTTGAGCACTGTCTTATGCTTTAATATTAATTGTTCATTTTAACAGCCAAAACAAAAACAGCCCAAATTTGGGCTGTTTTTGTTTTAGGTAAACTTAAATCAAAGTTTTCCTCCTTTTCAATTTAAATTTCAGCGTTAAATAAAGTCTTGATTGCATACCCAACATCGTCGGTAGAAGAATTTATAAATACTCCTCCGTTGATATTAGATATTTTTGTGAGTTCTGAAACATTTGCATCATTCCCATATGCAATTGTATAAATAGGAATATCAAATGCTCCAATCAGTTTTTCAACAGATCTTAAACTATATCCACTGCAAGTAGCTCCATCAGATAAAAGGATAATAATGGGTTTTATTTCTTTACTGCTGTTTTCTTTTTCTTCGTTTATGAGCTTAATTGCCATAAGAAGTGCATTATTTGTTGCAGTACCTCCATTTGCTTTCAAAGAATCCACAGCTCCTGCAAAATATGCTTGCTGCTCCTCTGTAAATTCTGCAATAGGCAAGTTATAATACACATTGTCAGCATACGAAATCATGCCAACTTTTGCATTTTCACTCACATACTGCATGGAATTTTTAAGTGATTCTTTAAGAGCTTCTATCTTCCTTCCACTCATGCTTCCAGAAATATCAGACACAAATATCGCTACAATCTGTTTTCCTGATGACTTTTCTTCTTTCCAGAATTTCAAAATCTCAGTAATCATGCTTGCAGGATATTTTTCAGCAGATACTGTGCTAATATATGCATCATCTCTGTTGAAGTAAAAGCCATCGGCATAACCTTGGACTTTCTCACTTTGGAAGTATTTAGAAAACTCAATAAGAACTTCTTCCTCTTCCGCAGTAGTATAGTCCATTTCATATAGAGGATAATCATGTCTTACACCAAACGGTAAAAAAACAAATTCACTTGTTATAGTATCATTGATTTCATACGCCTGATGTTCAATTACGAAGGCATTAATCTGTCCGTTTTCTACCGCTCGAAGCATCTGTTCTGTTGAATACGAGACAGAAGAAACTGTGTTTTGGAACTCAGAGAAATCGGTAGTTGCTTCAAAGCTATACGGATTATTCTCATCAAAATATGCGAGCATCGAAACAACAAAGTTCAGCCCTGTCGGGTTATTTGTCGGATTTGTATATCCTATAGACAAATTTCCTTCAAGATTGGCTTTTACGATTGTGTAAATAGATACATCGTCATATATTTGCCGGAGTTCTTCATATGCTTTTTTCTCGATAGCAATTCCCATCGTATTCCCCACAAGCCGTGAAGAAAGTTTTTTTACATTTATGCCATTGGCTTGCATCAAAAGTCCATAAAGTTCGTTTGCTGCAATATAGCCATTCGGCATATATGCTCCATACTGGATAAAATCTTCTGCGAGACTCGAATCCAAAGACCTAATAGTAACAGACATTGTTTGCCCATTACTGTTTTTAAGCTTTGAATCATTGAAGCTTTCCGCAACATATTTTACAAGTTCCCGAATACTGCTTCCATTGTTTTCGAGCGGAAGAAAAATTTCAACATTAACTTCTCCTCCACCTTTAACATCAGGTACGTAGTTGTCAATGCTAGGAAGTTCATAGCTAAAAAGCATAGGTTCTTCTTCAGACACTTCCTGCTTTTCCGGAATCTCACCTTTTACAAGTTTTTCTTCATAAAGTTTGATTCCAAGTTTATCAAGAAGTTCGACTCTGTTTTCTTCGGTAATCTCTGTTTCATACTGAGCATCAGAAAGATCACAAGCTACAAGTGTAAAGGACATTGCAAGAATCAGAAGGATAGCAAATAATTTATTGTTTTTCATGATAGTACTTTTCCTTTCTAATTACATAATTTTTTGAAACATATTGACTTTTGCTGTAGTTAGATTATGCTGCGTTCTCAAATTTTAGTATCCGATTTGCTTGAAGAACACTTCAGTTCTACGATTTTGCTGTTTTCCCTCCTCTGTACTATTAGTTGCTATCGGCTTTTTGTCACCATTACCAATTATGATGAATCTTGCCGGATCAATTCCAAGAGCCTGCAAATACTTTGCTACACTAAGTGCTCTTTTATAAGAGAACTCTCTTCCGTCATCTCCATCAACCTTTGCCGTATTTCCCTCAATCTGAATGTAACAGCCATTAAGCAATTTTGCAACTTGTGCAAAATCATTAAGTTCTTCATACGAAGAAGATTTAATTTTATATGAATCTGTCTCAAACTCAATATTGAGAGTCACACTAAGGAGTGATGCATTATTGGCAATCTGTTCAGCAGCTTTACGTCCTTCAGAAGAAAAAGCAAAAGAAGTAATATCATATTCCGAATACTTTCCCTTCAGCTGACTTACATATTTATCTGTAAATACACTATCTGCTCTACTCGGATCTGCTTTTTCTCCAATACTAATCCAAATGTTTGACATATCTTTGTAAACATCCAGACAAGTGGTTCTGAGAATACTCATATTATCAGCCCAAGTAGCAACAGATGCATATTCACACATTTCTCTGATTTCCGAATCCTCCATAAGTTTAAACATTGGCATGGCTCTAATGCTATTTACTTCATTAAGGTACATAGAATTTGCTTCTAATGCACCATCAATGAGCTTCACAATAAATTCTTCGTGACTTTTAGCAAAATTTTTACTAAAAATCAGTCCGTCCATTACCAAATTTGTTCCCATAGAGGTATCGAAAAGGATTCGAGAGTTTGTAGAAGATGCAGCTTGAGTTAAGTACGGTTCCCATGTTGCAGCAGCATCAACCTTCCCGCTAAAGAAAGCGCTTGCAGTATCATCTGCTGTTTCAAAAAACACCATATTCTTACGAATGTCTTTTATCTGTTCATCTGTCAAAGACGAATTTCTAATAAGCCATTCGATAAGAGTCTGTGCCTCTGAATATTTGGGAACAGCAATCTTTCTACCTACTAAGTCTTCTACAGACCTAATGTCTACTGAGCATATAATCCCGTCACCACCATTTGAATAATTGGTGATATACGGCATTATAACTTCTACACCTGCTTCGTCGAACTTCGACTGCAAATAGCTAAGCCTGTTAATCGTGTATCCAGCTCCTTGCAAGTCACCAGAGATAAACTTATCAGAAGAAACGCTTGCATCATTTTCGATAATGTATTGGACTTTGATTCCATTTTTCGCGTTTATGCTGTCAGCAGTGGTAACAAGACCACCATTAGCATAGATTAGAGATTTCCAACCAATGAATTCGTCCAGAGAAATCCGGACAGTCTCAACAGAAGGATTTTTATACTCCTCTCCAGGTTTTCCGAACTTGATTTTACCATTGAAAAAGGAAACACAGCCCAGAACTATTCCGAGAATTATCACAAAAATGATAATATTAAAATATTTTTTCATTTTTTGTCCTTCCTTTCATAAGCCTAAAATTTTTTAATAATCACTCTTAGTTACTACGAAAAGTCCAGATTTCTCCGGTTCTTCTGCACTTTTTTTCATATTTTTCAGTTTGTCAACAGCTTTGGCAAGACCCGGATCATTAATTTCAAGGTCATCACCCATTCTATTAACCACTGAAAGCAAATCAGAATATACATCCACCATCTGCTTTGTTATCTCTGTTATTCTTATTGCTACATCCATATTTTCTTGGTACTGCTTGTCTTCTTCATCAAGGACTTCCAAAACTACAAGACACTTTCTAAACTGCTTGCACTTTTGCAACAGAAAAATTTCAGTTTCTTTGCTTTTATCAAGCAAGTATTGTCCTTTTTCTCCGCTATTGAGTTCAATCAGTTTTTTCAAAGCTTCTTGTCTTTCTTTGAATTCATAGATTTGATAAGCGAATGGCTGGATGAGTTCTTCAAACTTTGGGAAATCGTTTTTGAGTTCATAGACTTCTTCTTTGATACTCGGCTGCTTTTGCTCGTTTTCAATAAACTCCTGCTTAGTAAAATGATTCTGAAAGAAAACATGACAGATTATCGCTACTAAAATCGTAGCAATAATTTCAATAATTCCGCTTAATTTGAATGCCACAAAGGCAACAAGACAAATAATCAGAATTATTGCATCAACCATCAGCATTTTCTTCTTCATCGTCTGCATCTTCCTTTTTTGTTTCTTCATCACTTGCACCCTCCTTTTCTGGATTATTCCTTAATCTGAATTCCGGGGTAAAGCTAATGATAATTGGTTTAAGCTCATTAAGCAAATCCTGGTCATGAGTTATGATAATTTCTATGGTCTGATATTTTGCTTGGTGTTCCTTGATAAGCTCAGCAAGCAATTTTGTGTTTCCAGAATCCAAAGCAGAAGAAGGTTCATCATAAAGAATTACCTTACTCCAAGGATTTATAAAGGCTGAACATAAACTAAGTCGCTGATCCTGTCCACCTGAAATCTGACTCGGAATCTTATAGATATGCTCACCAAGTCCAAAACGAATTAGCATTGCTTTTGCCTCTTCAATATGTTCCTCGGTTATTTTGACTTTATGTCCTTTGCAAACCATAAGAACATTTTTGAGACAATTCAGCCATGGAAAACTCGTATAATGCTGGTGAACCATATGAATTTCCGGTGTTGTGCCATTAATTACTTTGTCATTCAAAAGTATTTCACCAGTATAACGCGTTTCGAGTCCAGCAATGCATCTCATAAGAGTTGTTTTGCCGACTCCGGATGTTCCAGAGAAAGCATAAATTCCAGGTTTAAACTCATATTCGAAGTTTTCGAAAAGTACATTTGAATCAAATGCCATTCTGAAATTTCGAAACTTGAGTGCATAGACTTCATTTTTAGCAGTTTGAACTGCATTATTACTTTTTTGCTCCATCATCTTCAAACCTCCATTTGAATATCTTCTTTATGATAAAGTTACTTACCTTATCAAATACATAGCTTACAACTACAATAATTACAATTGCTGCAAATACCATAGCTGTTTTTCCTCTTGCTGAGCCAATATACATTAAATGGCCAAGGCCATATTGTGTGTTATTAACTTCAGCAATGATAACATACGTCCATCCAACACCATATAAGGTGATAAAGGATTGAAGTAATGATGGTGTAATATAAGGAATAAAGCAATACCAAAGCATTCTCGGATAACTAAATCCCATAGTATATGCTGTTTCTTTAAGCTTATCTATCGGTTCCGAACAAGTTTGAATCACTGTTGGAAGAAATGAAAAAAATCCAGCTATTACAAGAAATGTAATCTTCATTTTCTCATCAATTCCAAAAAGAAGAACAAGCATAGGCGAAAAGCATGTCACCGGAATATATCTGAGCGAATCAACTATCGGCTTTAAGAGCTTATTAACTGTACTGTTCCACGCAATTGCCATACCAAGTGGTATAGAAAGTATCGCAGAAATACAAATTCCTACTGTTACTCTGATAAAGCTTGCTGATAAATGCTTGAAAAAAGCGCCAGTTCTTATTAACTCCAGAATAACAAGTACCGTATCTTTAGGTGAAGGTAAAAACAATGTCTTATTGACAATCAGACTTGCCCCCCACCAAATCAAGATAATGCTTACAATAAAGATAATTTTCCTGATTATTTTATTCATTGTTTTACCTCCACTTAATGTAACAGTAAATGGGTTGGCACAAGCCAACCCATTTCTGTCAAAGAGTTTAATAGCCAAGTTTCGGTTTAAAATAGAACTCAGTTCTACGGTTAACCTCAGAAGCCAAGTTATCAGCATCAAGCGGGTTGCTGTCTCCTCTGCCTATCACAACGATTCTCTTAGGATCAATTCCTTTACTGATAAAATATTCAGCAACAGAATTAGCTCTCATCTTGGAAAAATCATTGATCTGAGCATCCGAGACACCGTCAGCTCTCTGGCTTGCGTTGCCCTCAATCTGGATATATACGCCATCCAGAATCTTTGCAACCTCGACAAAGTCATCCAAGGTTGCATATGACTCTTCTTTAATCTTAACCGAGTTGAGTGCAAATTTGATATCTGCCTGATAGTCCAAAAGCGCTGCAGGGGACTCAATCAGCTTTGTCTTTTCTTCATCACTGAAGGTCTTCCCATTCTCTCCGGCATCAGGATATTTGCTCACAAGCTGCTTTACATACTTATCTGTAAATGCACTTTCTGCTTTTTTAGGATAAGCAGTTTCACCGATTGTGAGCCAAACATCAGCCATATCACGATACATTGCAACTGCAGTATCAGAAAGAAGTGTCACATTCTGGGCACAGGTTGCAAGATTTGCGCCATTTGCCATATCGATGATTTCCTCATCACTCATGAGTTCAAACATCGGAAGCTGCCGAATGTTTGCGAATTCCTTCTTGTACATTGCAGAAGCTTCAAGTGCTCCATCAATGAGTTTGACAATGAAATCTTCGTTATTCTTTACGAAATCTTCTCTAAAGACGATGCCGTCAAGAATCAGGTTAGTGCTCATAGAAGTATCAAACAGAATTCGCGAGTCAGTAGAAGAAGCTGCCTGAGTCAGGTACGGTTCCCAAGTTGCCGCTGCATCGACAGTTCCGCTAAAGAATGCTTTAGCTGTATCATCAGCGGTTTCAAAGTAAACCATATTGCTTCTAATCTGCTGTCTCTCGCTTTCTGTCAGGCTCGAATTGTTGAGCAGCCATTCTACAAGTGTCTGTGCTTCTGAAAATGCAGGTACAGCGATTTTTTTGCCTACCAAATCAGATACGTTAATGATATCCGCTTTGGCAATAATGCCATCACCACCATTAGAATAGTTGGTAATATAGGGCATTACCACCGGCACATTTGCCTCATCGAATTTTGCCTGCAGGAAAGCATATCTATTTACAGTATAGCCTGCTCCCTGCAATTCGCCAGAAATAAGTGCTGCCGAACTTGTAGATGCGTCATTCATCACCACATACTCAACATTAATGCCATTTCTTGCATTAATACTTTCAGGTGCGGTGGTTAAGCCGCCGTTTGCATCAAAAAGGGACTGCCAGCCAATCCATTCATCAACAGAAATTTTGACAGAGCCTCTGGTTTTGGTGCTGCTAGTACTGCTTTGCGTAGTGCTGCTGTCCGTAGTTGTAGAAGTTCCACACCCCGAGAACATGAAGCTCATGAGCATTACGATAGCAATGAGCAATGCGATAGTCCGAATGTTTTTCATGATTTTTTCCTCCTAGCATGTTTTAGTTAAAATTTTAACTACGACCTATTAAATTGCTTGGATATAATTTTTCTTGAAAAATTCCTCCTTTCGACTTATTTAACTCTTTGTTTAAATTGTGCTTCATCTAGATTAAAAAAAATCTAAATTCTAAACAAAGTTACATAAAGATTATACAATAATTGTACAAATTTGTCAATAATTTACATGGATTATTATGATTAATTTATGTAATACAAAAAGTGCACGAATTAACGTGCACCTTTTGTGTGGAGGTTAATCCACAGTCACTCTTTCAAAAAGTGAATGGTCATGGAAATTTCAAACACCCCTGGAACATGTTTGTGGAAGGCGAATGCACCACATTTCCATTTATTGATCTCATCGATCATGCTATTCTTGTTTTCATCGAGGACATCATGCCATCCCTTGATGATTGCTTCTGCGACCAAAGTTTCAGCTTCGGGTTCCACCTCCGGCATTTCTTCAACCGTAGCTTCAGGTTCAACCTCAGGCTCAGGATTCACTTCAGGGAAATCCTGCAGGTTGATTCCTGCCGAGCCCATTGCATCAGCAATAGTCGCATGAGTGCTGGAATTATTGCTATGCTCCGTCATAGCATCCAGCAAATTGGCAATGCAGCCTGCGAGAGGTTTCAGCTGATTTGCTGTATCCTTGTTCATGAAAATCTGCTGAAGTCCTCCGAAGAAGAATCTTTCTTCTTCAGAATGGAGAAGATACTTCACGCGGTCAATCTCCGACTGGCAGTTGTGCTCTTTGAAATAACAGAGCTTTTTGTAGATCCAAATGGAAATTGCGACGTTGTCCTTCTTCTCAAAGGAGGACTGAGCTTTGTTACGAAGAGTGCAAAGCGCATCTTCAACTTCTTTGCGAAGCTCAGGGATAAAAGATCCTTTCTTTCTCTCGAAGTACTTGCGCAGCTCCGGGAAGATGATCTGCAGGGCCTCTTCAGGAAGTTCGGCAATGCCGAGATTCTCCAGAGTCGTCTGCTTATATTTGTTTCCGAGTGCATAAGCAATCAATGCGTTAATCGCATCATTGCAGGAGCTGGGGTCAGAGTACCGGCAAAAACGTTTAAATGCCTCGCTAACCACAGTGAACTGTGCTTCATCCGAAAGAATGGCTTTGAGCCTTTCCATTTTTTTGGGCTCCATGAGCTGATCTTCCTTCGAAGACTTCTTCACCTTTTCTTCTTTCACGGCCTTAACATTTTTGGAAGTGCGGTCTTTTCTTTCTGTGTTCTTCATGATGTGTAACCTCCACATAAAATAAAAATATTTTTAATACGCATCTTACGTATCATATCTATATTATACCACTTTTTATATTTTTAGTCAAATATTATGTGAATTTTTGGAATACTTCAGAGGTTGTATCGGCAACTTCAAACTTGTTTCCCGATGTAATACCTCCTACTCCATTTTCTCATCATAAATGAAAAACCTAAGAATAGTTAAAAAGGTAGAAAATAGAATCAAAACTATTTTCTACCTTTTATTGAATTATCCAAATATTTTATTAAGCAATCGCTTAAAAAAGCTTGGCTCTTTGGTTCTTGCTACAGAATCATTTCCACTTTCAGTTTTTTCACCGATATCACAAGTAGTCAATCTAATTACCTTTTTATCGTCTGATATTTCTGAATAGATATTATTCATGACCAGATCCTTAATCTCTCCATCCATTATTTTCTTGATGATATACGCATGATATAGATCAATCGGTTTTATACCTATATCATCAGTTAGAGGCTCTCCATCATTCCGATAGAAATAAAACTGGTTTTTATTTTCTCCTTCTTGCAGGGTATAGGTTCCATCTGATACTGATAAATAATTCTTTTCCATTGTTTTTTTCCTCCTTAACAATTTTGTTTACGAGTTACATTGAATTTCTGACTGAGTATTGACTGACTTAATATAATCAAGGATTGCTAAAAATCTTTCATCATCCTCAAATCTTGATTTGTCGCATTCATACCATACTTCAAATGCCGTATTTGCACCATCCTTTATAATTTGCTGAACTTTTTCACTTCTAAAGGTTACATTATTTTCCTGCTTATCCAAGGGATTTTGACATCCCATGTCTTGATAAACTTTTGCTTGAATGTCAGCTTCTAATTTGTCACAATGATATGCAAAAATTGCTTCTCTGGTTTTCCTTTCATCAAATTCGAGTAACAATGCAAAGTATTCTTCTTTCTTAATCAAATCTCCAAGAACTTTCTTCATTGCTACATGTTCTATTTCCATTTTTTGCTTTGGAGTAACATTATCAAAAGGAGTAATATCTCCAATAATAACCTCTCCTATTTCATGAATGACAAGCATCTTCACTACTTTATTGATATCCAAATTTGTTCCAAATTCAGAATCAATACTCAGTGCAAGTATGCATGTTCCATAGACATGTTCAGCAACGCTTTCAAGTCTTTCCTTACTCACGTTCCAATGTGTTTCATCCCAGCCAGCCCTAATTTTGTATTTCAACTGGGTAGCTAAAAGATAAAACCGCATTGCGCTTTTGATTTCTTTTTCCATGTAAATTCCTCCTTCAATAATTATATTGTGTTGCTAATTGTTCTTTATGTTTAACTCCCAAAGGAGATTCAAAAAAATATGTATGTATTATATCATACATTATGTAGAATTGCAAATTTCATACACAAACTTTCCTATTAGATAACAATAGCACCCTCTTAATGAAGTGAACCCCAAATGTTAGACAAAAAAGTTTAACAAGGAGGGGTTATTTTTTATGTCAAAATATTCAGATAAATTCAAATTAGAAGTTGTAAAATATTGTGTTAATGAACACCATGGATATAA
>Ga0247608_10001128_pt1 | contig 38508 bp, 74 predicted proteins | sample 176DNAGHGlowgp2_FD_193490 | JGI IMG/M metagenome (GOLD analysis project Ga0247608, IMG submission 193490) | Sheep rumen microbial communities from Palmerston North, Manawatu-Wanganui, New Zealand - 1766 DNA GHGlow gp2 | ecosystem: Host-associated > Mammals > Digestive system > Stomach > Rumen ...
CATTAAAAGAAGGCCGCAGGCCGGCGATCATCGAGGTTGAGGACACCTTCTTCGAGAAGAAACTCAAAGGCTATTTCGTGGACGAAGAAATAGTCGAGGTCACCAAGCATCCGAATGGTACGAAGACGGAACACAGGAAGAAGATGAAGCGGTGGATACCTCCGGATACTACAGCCATGATTTTTTATCTCAAATGCAGGAAACCGCAGCAGTACAACGATAAACAGGCTCTCAGTGCGGATAACGAGGCGACTAACGGCAAGCTCGACCAGCTCATTGAGGCGGTGAAGGATATATGACAAAGGCCAAGACCACGTTTTTTACGGCCAAGCAGGAAGAATTTATCAGTAAGATCAAATACGGCGGCCTGAAACGCCTTAACATCCTTACCGGATCGGTGCGTGCGGGTAAAACGTGGGTAACGCTTGTCGGGTGGGCGATATGGGTGGCGCAAATGCCGCTCGATAAGGACTATATTATGGTCGGCGTCACGCTTGATACGCTGGACAACAACTGCCTGCGGCTGCTGCAGGATTTAGTCGGGGAACGAAACTTCCGATACAACGCAAAGGCAAAGGTCGGCACGCTGTTCGGGCGGCGAATCCGTCTCGAAGGCGCGAATGATACGCGCTCCGAGCGTAAGATACGAGGTGCGACGTTTCAGGGCGCTTACGTGGACGAAATCACACGAGTTGACCACGACTTTTGGCAAATGTTACTCTCCCGACTATCCGAGCCGGGAGCTAAGCTCTTTGGAAGTACAAACCCCGACAGCCCGAATCACTGGCTTAAGGTAGAATACCTTGACCGAGCGGACGAGCTGGATATGTACAGCGACAAGTTCACGATAGATCAGAACACGTTCCTCGATCCCGAATATGTAAGGCAAATCAAGTCGGAGTATACCGGCGTGTTTTACAAGCGGTTCATCGAGGGCGAGTTTGCCGTGGCAGAAGGCGTTATATATCCGGGCTTCGAGGAGGCCGTCTGTGAGGCGCAGGAAGGCGGCTTCACCGACTATGTATTATCTATCGACTATGGTACACAGAACGCCTTTGCAGCCCTTTTGTGGGGCAACAGGGGCGGCATTTGGTATTGTATGCGAGAGTTCTATTATTCCGGCCGTGATACCGGAAAGCAAAAGACTGACGAGGAGTACGCGGTGGATTTGGACACACACTTCGGTGATATCATAGAAGGCAAGACCGAGCGCGGCAACAAGCTGAAAGTGATAATCGATCCTTCGGCCGCATCCTTCATCACGACTTTGAAGAAACGTGACCACAAGTACAAGGTAAACCCGGCCGACAACGCTGTGCTGGACGGAATCAGAGAAACGGCTACAGCGATGTATACCGGAAAGATTAAGATTTATAGTTCCTGCAAATGCCTGATTAAAGAGCTGCAGGGCTATGCGTGGGTGGCTGATGCGGTCGAAGATACACCGATAAAGGTGAACGATCACGCCTGCGATGCCATGCGCTATTTCGTAAAAACTATGAAGATAGCGTGCCCGAAATATCAATATTCAAACAGAACTATCCAAGGAGTGTGATTACAACGCTTACATACAACGATTTACAGCGCTGCAAGAGCGAGCAGGAGCGTATAACGTTTATACAGGCAGCGATTGGAGAACACGAATCCAGCGAGGCGTTTCAGCTCGGTACGGACGCTGGCCTTTTGTATCGTGGCATAGATCGTGAGCTGGAAAAAGTAAGACAGCTTGTGTACGACCGCGAGGGTAACGCTTATAACTCGAAGAAGGCGAACCACAAGTTAGTGTCAAACCTGTTCTTCATTTTCTGCACTCAGCTTGTAGCTTATCAGCTCGGCAACGGCATTAGCTTTGACAATGCAAAGGTAAAGGAACAGCTCGGCGGTGCGGACTTCGATTACAAGGTGCAGAAGGTCGTACAGTACGGCTTCTGCGACGGCGAATCATACGCTTACGTGGACGAGGACGGGATCATCCCGCTGTGCTTCGCTTGTAAGATCGACGGCAACGAGCCGATTCTGAAACCCCTGAAAGACGAGGACGACGGCCTTATCAAAGCGGCCATTAGATACTGGCGGCTTGCCCCGGATAAGCCCCTTATGGTGCGCCTGTTCGAGCTTGACGGCACGACGGTATACAAGGAAGTGCGGAATGAAAACGGCGACAAGAGCGAGTTACAGCTATACAAGAAGAAGCAGTCATATAGCAAAGCGAAAATATCAAGCCCGCTGGAAGGCGCAACAGGGGAGATAGACAAAGTTCCGGCATCCTTCCCAATCGTGCCGTTCCGCTATATAAACGGCCAGTCGGAGCTGGCGGGAAAGAAGTCGACGCTGTTCGCTTACGACGTGGTCAATTCCGGCCTCGTAAACGGCGTGGATATGAACACGGTGTACTGGATTATCAGGAACGCTGACGGAATGGATGTGCAGGACGACCTCAACTTTGTAGCCGACATCATCAATAATCAGGCGATCCATGAACCTGAGGGCGTGGAAATCCGCAAGGAAGAAATGCACTTCGACACACAGGCGTTTTTGAACGTCCTCGGAGTTCTCCGCGACAAGCTGTTCACCGACTTTATGGCGGTTGACGTCGAGAGAAAGCTCGCCGGCAACGTAACGACCGTCGAAATCAAGGCCGCATATCAGAACCTCAACCTCAAATGCGATATACTCGAACACTGCCTGTCCGATTTTATCCGGGGCGTTCTCCGGGTAAAGGGTATTGACGAGAATGAGCCTTTTCATTTTAAGAGGCCTAATGATATCAATACAACCGAATTTGTAACGATGCTCATGCAGATCGCACCGGTTCTCGGCGACGAAACGACGCTGAAACTTATATGCGAGACGCTCGGCTTAATCGACGAGTACGAGAATATAAAAGCCCAGCGTGAGGCCGAAGCTATGGAGCAGCTCGGGCTGATGCAGCAGGCCGCGCAGATTGGCGAACAGGCGGCCGCACAGGGCGGCTCTGCGGAGGCAGAGGTATAGTTATACTAAAAAAACGAAAGCCCCGAAAAAGGGCGCATTTTTAGCGAATTTGAAGGAGGTAAACTATGGAATCAGCGGATAGAATCGAGATCACTTTCAAGAACGGTGACACCATTTCCTATGGCAAGGGCGAGTGGGACGACTATGGCTATGACGGCAAGGCGGTCATGGTAAAGCAGAAGGGCGCGTGGATCGGTATATATAACTGGGACGATGTATTCTGCGTGGAGCTTAAAGAACACTAATGGCTCGAATATACAGCGATAAAAAGCGCAAGGTATACCGGCCTGAGATAACGATTGAGTATGAAAGCATCACTCAGATTCCGCTGATACTGCTTACAATTTGCAGATTCGGTATAAAACGGGTGAATTGCAATCTTACAACGGATAAATACACAGTCGGAATAATCAAAATGCTGATAATTCCGAAATATCGACTTATAAGGCGGTGATACAATGCCCGAATACCTCCCCATTCAGTACAATCCCCTGCTCCTTGCGGACGAGGGGTATATGGAAACCGAAGAACTGTTATTCCTTATGACGGCCGAGGTCGAGAGCGTATACGGACAGGCTTACGTGGAGCTGTTAAGAAAAGCACAGGAGCACTTGAAATGGTTTGTTGTAGCCGATGAAGCAAAGAGAAAGCTCTTTAATTCCGGAAAGATCACGAAAAGCGACTATCAGGCGTGGCGGCGTAATCAGATGATGACCGGCCGCCACAATCATGCCATGACGCAGAACATGGCCGACGTACTGACCGCCAAGAACGAGGTCGCGGCATCGATCCTGAACGGATATATGCCGGAGGCATACGCGATCAACGGCAACTGGACGACGTATCAGATAGAGCATCATTTCGGGATCAACACCATGTTCGAGCTGGTCGATGAACAGACAGTCGAGCGCCTGCTCCGGGAAAAACCCGACCTGCTCCCGAAAGCCAGCGTCAATATCCCGAAAGACCTGCGCTGGAACAAGGAAAAGCTGAACGCGGCGATCGTGCAGGGCATCTTACAGGGTGAAACGGTCGAAGAAATAGCGGTGAGGCTCGCTGAGGTAACGGATATGAACAAGAAGGCGGCCTTACGTAACGCCAAGACCATGACCACAAGCGCGCAGAATGGCGGCAGAATGGACGCATACAAGCGCGCACAGGCTATGGGCGTCAAAGGACTAAAGCACCAATGGCTGGCGACGCTTGACGGCCTGACGCGATATAGTCACAGGCAGCTTGACGGCGACGTGGTCGATGTCGGAAAGAAATTCAAAAACGGTCTGTTATATCCGGGCGATCCGCAAGGTCGTCCGGAAGAGGTCTATAACTGTCGATGCGCTGATGTAGTATCATTCGAGGACGACCTCTTTTACAAGGATGAAGGGCGAGACCAGCACATATACGAGCCCAACAGTAAAGTCCGCAATATGACCTATGACCAGTGGAAAAGCGCGAAGGGCGGCGAGCCGCTGTTCAAGGCTGAGCGTAACGCGAGCCGGGATATAAAAATGCACGAAGAATACGTCAGCCTGCTCGGAAAGAAAGTTCCTTCCCGGTTTAAGGACTTTCAGGAGCTGAAATACGGCGATCCGGCGGCGTGGAAAGCAACAGTGTCCGCTGCCCGCAAGGCAAGGAACGCAAGGAGGCGAAACAATGCCTGATTATGATATCACGATTACTTCCCATAAGGCCGATGTTATCGAAGCGATGAAGCGGCAGGGACTTGCAGCCCTCGAAGCGGTCGGGCTGAAAGCGGAGAAGTACGCGAAGATGAAGTGCCCCGTTGGAACACCGACGAGCACCGGAATTGCACACTATGTTTCATCCGGATTAAGGCAGTCGATTACTCACAAGGTGGCCGCGAATGAGCTGTATATCGGTACAAACCATTTCTATGGAAAGTACGTCGAGCTGGGAACGGGTATATACGCCTCGAACGGCAAGGGACGCAAGTCTCCGTGGGTATGGCGCGATAAGAACGGCAAGGCGCACTTCACACACGGCATGAAGCCCCGGCATTACCTTCGTGATGCCGCGAGCGATCACAAGGAGGAGTACAGGAGAATTTTTATAAAATACCTCCGTGGAACTATATGATAAATGCCGAAATATCTTGACAAATGCGAATAGAGGGTGTATACTATGGGTAAAGAATACAAATTAAGCCCGGAGCAGGTGCAGGCGATTGAAAAAGCGGCCAAAAAGGCCGACAGAATCGAGCTGATACCTTGCGAGGAAGGCTTCAAAATTGCTGTTATACGGCGCGAGAAACTTAAAACAGAATAGTCACGCTGTAATAAGTCGTTTTACAGTAAAGAGCCAAGCGGTGGTTAGATCAAATCTAACTGCCGCTTTTTTTATGTTCAAACCCGGGCAACTCCCGGCACTGAGCACCAACGGCGCGGCGAAGCACAGCCGCACAAACATACCGAACCGCAAAGCATAGCGGCCGAAGCACAGGAGGTAGAATATGTCATTTAAGAGATCAGACCTCGCGGCTCTTGGTATAGAGCCCGAAAAAATCCAGACGCTCATTGACTGGCACATGGAGACCGTAAGCGGCCTGCAGGCCAAGATCGACGAGAACAAGGATGCAGCAGACGAGCTGGCCAAGGTACAGGCAGAGCTCGCACAGGTAAAGAAAGACCTGAACACCGCGAACAAGGCAATTGATACCGCGAACAAGGACGATTACAAGGGCAAGTATGAGACTGCCACAGCGGAGCTCGAAATGCTTAAAAGCGAGTTTGCAGCGAAAGAAACCGCTACAGCCAAGAAAGCAGCCTTAAAGGCAGAGCTTAAAAAGGAGAATTACTCCGACAGAGCTGTGAATCTTATACTGAGAAACGGATTCGCCGATGATGTGGAAATAGGAGAGGACGGTACGGCAACAAACCTCGCCGATGTGGTGAAGGCTATACAGGCCGACAGCGATTTCTCCGGATTCACACCGCAGGTAACTGAAACCAAGGTGAACCTTGAAACCCCTCCGGCCAACGCGGGTGGTAAGAAAGCCTTAACGTGGGACGATATCGACAAGATCAAGGACACCGATGCAAGGCAGCGCGCTATGGCTGAGAACATGGAGGCGCTCGGCATCAAGAAATAAGCGAAAGGAGCTTAAAAAATGGCAGATAACATTACAACCGCAGCAGAGGATAACCTCATTGTCGCTGATGATATGAAGAGAGTCCGTGAGCAGGACTTTGTAAGGCGTTTCGAGCACCACAGCCTGAAAAAGCTGCTCGAGGCTATCGGCGTAACTCGCCGCATTCCCATGATGGAGGGCACAACTCTTTACAGCTACACTACTTCCGGCACACTCCAGAACGGTGCTGTTCCCGAGGGCGAGGTAATTCCTCTCTCCGAGTACGAGCAGGTGAAGACACCGGTCGGCGCAATCAGCCTTAAGAAGTGGCGCAAGGCCGTTTCCGCAGAGAGCATTAAGAAGTCCGGCTATCAGGCCGCCGTTCGCGAGACAGACGAGGCACTTCTCCGCGATGTACAGGCCGATGTAAGAAACGACCTCTTCGGATTTATTAACGGCGCTATCACCGGCGCGACATCAGTAACCGGCTCTGACCTCCAGTCCGCGCTTGCCGCAGCATGGGGACAGCTCCAGATCAAGTTCGAGGACGATTCTATCGAGCCTGTATACTTCATCAATCCTCTCGACGCAGCAACATACCTCGCTAATGCGTCGATTACAACCCAGCAGGCTTTCGGCATGACTTACATCGAGGACTTCCTCGGCCTCGGCACAGTCATTATCAGCTCTAAGATCACACAGGGCACTTTCGTGGCTACAGCTAAGCAGAATTTCATCATGTATTACCTCACTATGGGCGGCGATATTGCAAGAGCTTTCAAGCTCACAACTTCCGACGACCTGCAGTATATCGGTATTAACTCTGGAATTATGAACGGCGACCGCGCACAGATCGAGAGCCTTGTAATGGACGGCATTCAGATCCTCGTGGAGTATGCCGCCGGCGTGGTTAAGGGTACTATCACAGGCGCATAATGAAATACACAGTACTGAGGTACTTCACCGACTTGCAGGACAAAGGATACGCATACAAGGAGGGAGACGTATATCCCCGTGAGGGGCTGTCTCCTTCCCGAGATCGTATAGAGGCGCTGGCAAGCGGTAACAACAAGCGGCACATTCCCCTTATACAGGCGCTCCCCGAGGAAACCGAGGCAGTAAGCCCCGCAGAAGCGCCTGCTGAGGATAGCCCCGCAGAGAAAGAAAGCAAGCCCAAGCGCAGAAAAAAGCGCGATGACTAACACAGGAGGCGGTGCAGCATGGCACAGTTGACTGAGGTCTGTGCAAATATCAAGAATTATTTCTTACGCAAAACATATAGTGGCACGTATGCAATCAGTCCGGGCACTGCACCGCTCCCCTCTCTCTTGGACGGTCAGTACTTCCGGATTGTAGGCAGCGCACTTAACGACGGTGTCTGGCAGAATGTTCCGGAGGACTTAGCAAATCTGAGAGAGGAAGAATTCTCTGGTGAAATATGGGCTATGGGCGTCCCTCGTGACTTCGAGCAGCTTTGCGAAGATATCGCAGCATGGCGCGCAGTAAACGAAGGCCTCGACAGCAACAATATGAGCCCGTTCCAGAGCGAAAGTTTCGGCGGGTACTCATACAGCAAGGGCAGCTCAGGATCGTCCGGCGGTGGAGGAGCGGGCGCGACGTGGCAGTCGATGTTCCGTTCTCGCTTGAATACGTATAGGAGGGTGTCGTTATGAGCTTGTTATCAGCGGCATACGAGCCGTTCTATTTTATAATCAAGCGATTCGTTCCTGACGGTGAGAGCGGTTTTATCCCGACGTGGGAGAGAGGGGAGCAGTTTATGGCAACAGCCAACTTCCCGAACAGTTCCCTTTCAGAGATCGCTGCAAAGCTCACTGAAAAAACGACCTGTACCATAACAACCTCCCGGGCTGTAACGCTCGAGGCCATGGACGTGATACAGCGCGCTGAGGACGGCGTATACTTCCGGATTCTTTCGAGCGGGCACGAGAACAAGACACCGAAGTCGGCTCACCTCGATATGCGGCAGAGCCGTGCGGAAATATGGACGCCGCCTGACCTCGAATAAGCCCCTTTTTCGGGGCGCTTATCCTGCGAGGGGTAAGCATACTATAAAAGGATCGGACGGCCGAAAAACGGCCGTTCTGATAGGAAAGGAGCGATAGTATGACGAAGGCCGAAGCGTTACAAGCCTTTTTTTCAGGCTTTGGTATCCCGGCTTACGAAGAAAACTCGGTTTATAGTATGGCAGATAGAGGCGAAGCTCCCTCTATGCCTTATTTGACATACGAAGTGAAAACGGATTTTTTCGGAGACTTTGACACCAACATTACCTTCTCCCTTTGGTATCGCTCTTACAAGTGGACGGACATTCACGCTAAGTCCGACGAGATTTCCGCGGCCATTGGCCGTGTAGGAAAAATTCTCTCATGCGACGGTGGAAGAATCCTCGTGATGAAGTCACAGCCGTGGGCACAGGATATGGGCGATGATTCGGACGATGCAGTGAAGCGCATCCTCCACAACCTCACTTTGAGGTACTATACAAACAATTGAAGAAGGAGGTAAAAAATGTCAACGTTAGACCTTACTCAGTGGGATATCATAACGGAGGAGGACTTTCAGGGAATGCAGTTTGATAGCGGCGTCCTGATAAAGAACTTTGATCCGAACACTTTTGTTACCCCGGCCGAGGGCGATATCGCCTGCGTTACCAGCGGCGACTTTTCCCTCACCTATAACACGACAAAGGTGAACCTTGGCGATGACGTCAATAATATCTTTTTCCGCTATGCGGAGCTGGAAGTAATCACCGGCACGGACGCGGCAACGCTTACCGTGACAACGCTTGACTTCTCCGCAGAAGGTATCAAGAGAGCGCTCGGTGCGGCCGATATCTCAGACACCAAGATAACACCGCGCTTCTATATTCAGCCCGGCGACTTCGAGAACCTCGCGTGGGTAGGAATGAAGCTCGGCGGCGGTCTTGTGGCTGTAGTAATCCCGAAGGCACTGTCAACAGGCGGTATCAGCATTACAGCAACAAAGGGCGGCAAGGGTAGAAACCAGCTTACAATTCAGGGATTCAAGACAATCCACGACAAATCAAAGGCTGAAATGGAGTTCTACTCTACCTCCGGCAGCGGCATCACGATCACCGCACAGCCTATTGACGCTGAGGTAAACGTGGGAACAGCAGCGGCATTCAGCGTTACAGCAACAGGCACAGACACACTGTCATACCAGTGGCAGCTTTGCGCTGTAGGTGATTCCACATATCACGACATTTCCGGAGAGACAGGCAGTGAGCTCGAGCTTTCCGCATCAGCCGTGACCGCAGCAGCCGACGGTAACAAATACCGTTGCAGAATTACAATGGGTGCAACGTCAACGTATACCAAGCCCGCAACTCTTACGGTGAACGCGGGAGCATAAGCACAACTGAATATCACAACAGAATATCCCCGGTCTCTCGGGGATATTTTGCTTATAAGGAGGATTTAAAATGAAAGGCTTTAACGATTACACAGGCGTGGAGGGCATCGATAAGCTCGTTGAATGTGCGCCTTATGTAACGGAGATCATAAAAGACAAGAAAATCATGGAAGGTTTATCCAACAAGACGTGGCTTGAAGTCGGTGCGATGGTATACAAGGCACACACTAAGGCGTGCAATAAGATGTTTGAAATCCTTGACCACAAGCCGGAGAGCAGCCTCGGCCTCGTTTCCGCTACAGCTCAGATAATGTCTGAAATACTCTCCGATGAAGATACAATCGATTTTTTCATATCGGCTGGCAAGAGTGCGAAGTCCTCGACCTCTGCTATGGAGAGTACAGAGGACGAACAGTAAGGGGCTTTATCCGGTACGTTCTCGCCCGGTATAAGGCAACGGAAGAGGACAAGATATACCGCACATATACCGCTGAAATACTGCGCTTTTACGCCACACAGCACGGTGCAGACGTTCTGAGGTATACGGATATCCTTTCCGGTAACGTGGCAGAAACGGGCGAAAACGAGGCAGAAACGATAAAGAACGACATATTGTCAGAATTTGAAAGATTAGGAGGTGGAACACGTGGCAACTGATTTACTCGACCTTTATGTCAAGGTTAAATTTGATTCGTCTGCATTCAACGCAGGCATGGCTGATGCAGAAAAGAGCTTTTCAAAATTCGGCGAGAAAGTAAAAGCCGGTGTTGCAACGGTGGCAAAGGTTACAGCCGGAGCGGTCGCGGCCGGAGCGGCGGCAGTCGGTAAAATAGTTTCTGATTCTGTCAGTGCTTATGGCTCTTACGAGCAACTTGTAGGCGGCGTTCAGACGCTGTTCGGCGACAGTGCTGCAATAGTGCTTAAAAACTCCGAGAAAGCGTTTCAGACTGCCGGAATGTCCATGAATAAATACATGGAGACAAGTATCCAGTCGGCGGCGGCTCTTATCAACTCCCTCGGCGGCGATCAGAGGAAAGCAGCTAAGTTAATGGATATGTCAATTCGTGATATGTCCGACAACGTAAACAAGATGGGCACAACTATGGAGGCTGTGCAAAACGCTTACAGAGGCTTCTCCCGTGGCAACTTCACCATGCTCGATAATTTGTCCTTGGGATTTTCGGGAACTAAGGCTGGAATGGAAGAGCTGCTTGAAAAAGCGGAGCAGATTTCCGGTATACACTATGATATAAGCAGTTATGCTGATATCGTCAATGCCATCCATGAAGTGCAGCAGGCTATGGGTATCACAGGAACAACCGCAGAGGAGGCCGCTGATACTATACAGGGATCAGCAGGCTCAATGAAGGCAGCGTGGGAGAACCTCAAAGTCGAGCTTGTAAAGGATAATGGCGATATATCCGGTTCGTTTGATAATGTAGCGGCATCAGCTTTGACTATGTTTGACAATATAGAGCCGAAGGTTGAACAGGCAATACAGAATCTTCCGGCACTGCTTGATAGAGTATCAACAACAATAAACAAGATGCTCCCGAAACTCATCCCTCAGGTGGGTAGTATAATAGGAGCGGTCGGAAAGAGCTTGTTAAAATCACTTCCCTCCCTGCTGGATTTTGGCATAGATATAATGGCGATGATAAACAAAGGCCTCAGATCGGAGGGAGGACAAACGTCAAATTTCTTCTCTAAACTGCTGAAAGATATCACTGACCGAGTACCGACAATATTCAGATTCGGACGGCGCATCATGGAGGCTATTATTGACGGCATAAGCAAAACAGATCCGACAGAGTTAGGCGGGAGCTTGCAGAAGGTATTCAGCTCAGCCTTATCTAATCTGACAACCTTATTCGACAATATAGACTGGGAGCAGGCCGGAGAATGGATAGCAAAGGCTTTAAATAGCATAGACTGGGACGCTATTGTGACAAGCGTAGCGACACTTATAGGCGCGGTCATTCAGAATTCACCTGACTTACTGGCTGGAATCGCTGAAAACGTTGACTGGGAGAATTTGGCTACACTTGCGGCTCTGTACTTCACACCGAAGTTCCTCAAAGGCGTTGGTGTGGCAATCGCAGACACAGCACTGTGGAAAACGGTCACAGCAGGGCTTTCAACTCAGCTTTCAGTTAGTGCCGGAGCAGCAGCGGGAAGTGCAGGCCTTACACTTACAGCCGGATTACTGGCGGCAATAGGTGGCTGGAAACTCGGAACGTGGATCAGAAAGAAGATAGGCGAGGAAGAAATTGACAAGGTGGTATGGGAATACTGCGATCAGTGGAAACTCGGCTTTGATATGATTTGTGAAGCGTTTAATTACGTTGCGGGTGTTTTAAGGCTCGGCTGGCATAATATACAGATGGGTGCAAGTGAAGCAATAGGTAATATAATTCAGCGATGGATGGAGCTTATAGGTACAATCACGAAAGTAATTGATAAGATCGTTGAAGTTAAGGACAAAATCACAGACGGATTCAATACCGCTAACGCCTATGTAACGACCGTGGGCGCTATCAAGGACAGTTTTCTTGGCCGATTCCTTAACGGCAACGGTGCAGGCCACCACAGAGCGGCAGGTGGTATCATCATCAATCAGCCGGTATACGATAAGAGGGGCAACCTGTACGGCGAGGCAGGCCGCGAAGCCCTGCTCCCGCTGGATAGTAACACAGGCTGGATGGATAAACTCGCTGACCGTGTCAACAAGGACAGTGGCGGTGTAGTAGTCCAGAATCTTTATCTTACGGTCGAGGGCGGCCGTATTGCAGACGACTATGATACCGAGCGCTTTATCGAAAAGGTCGCTCAGAAGCTCGGTGCATTAAACGTTAAACAGGAGCGATCGGTGGGAGGTATAGGATGGACGTGACCAGTGAAGTAAAGTTTTACCTGAATAGCGTATCCTCCGACAGCGTCGGCTTGTACGTCGATACACTCCCCGTTCCTAATATGGGGCAGATGCGCTATACACAGTGGGCGGTCGGGGCAGACGAGGACAGAGCCGAACCCGACTGGACTTTCGAGGATATCGAATACCCCATTACGGCATATAAATTCCTGCCGGAAACGCTCGACGATACCGACTTACACCAATTTTTTCAGAATCCTCAGACCTTGCAGCTTTCAACGCTGCCCGGGGTATACTTCAAAATACGGACGGTGAGCGTTAGCGCGTCAAGCGATTATGACAACCGCAGAATCCGCTATGATATCACGCTCACGCTTGCCCCTTTTAGGTATAAGACGGACAATGCGGAGATCCAGCTCGACGATCAGTCCGGCTCGTTGGTGAAAGTGGACGGCAACCGCTATTGTAAGCCTGTTTTCCGCATAATCGCACGAAGCCAGACACTTATTGGCGGTGAAACTATCAAGATCACAGTCAACGGGCAGGAATTCGACGTCCATATTCCCGATGCCGCTACAACGTACATTGACAGCGACAGGGAGATAGTTTACAGCAACGGATACCTGCTCCGGGATAACGCGCTCGGCAAATATCCGTTGCTGTCTCCGGGCGATAACGTCATATCGTGGACGGGAAGTCCGTCTGCGGTATATCTGACTAAAAATGAAAGGTGGTACTGATATATATGACAGGAACAGGCACAGCGGCAAATCCCTATATTCCGGCAAACTGGGGTGAACTGGTAACAGCCGCAGAGACAGCAGACGTATATATCAGACTTGCCGCCGGAACACAGTGGGATATGAATGAGCAGTACCCGGAGGACACACCGGGTATAAACCTCAGGTGCATGGAGATAGACTTCAACGGGGCTGTTATCAAGAATCTGCGTAAATCCGCATACTCGCTGATGGCTTACAGTGCAACCGGGCATGACGTTCTGTTGAAAAACGGCGTGTTCTCATCCATGTACATCACAGGAGCGGAGATTTTCTATTGCATCGGTTATGATATATACGATATCAAGGGAATAAAGCTCTTCAACATGGGCTTCGGCGGCGAACTGTACGATTCAAGGCTGTGGCGGTGCGATAATCGAGGGGTGGAGACGGACGGTTGTGCATTCAGCTTCTATGTCAGCAATAGCAACGTCTTTTCCGAGAACAACAGGCCTTTGACGAATACCGTAATCAATGTTGACGGCACTGTGAATAACAGTATCGGAACAATCACGCTCGTTTCTTCTGCGATCTATGGCGAAGTAAGGGCGGTCGGGGCACAGTACGGCATGAGCTTCGCCGGTGAACTCTGTGTGTGTGACATAACCTTGCAGAATTTCGGTGCAGTCGGGTACTATGGGGACAAAACAACGGCGGTGCTCAATATCGACAAGATAGGCGGGGCAACGATCAGCGGCAACCCCTGCATACAGGCAACGTCAGCACAAATGAAAGATGCCGCATGGCTCAACGAGCACGGATTTCCATGTAAGTAAGGGGTGATATAATGAATCCGGATATACACCATTATGTCAGCATAGAGCAGTACAGTGAGTACTTTCAGAAGGACTTTGAGGGCGAATACCTGTACTTTATCCTTTATTACGAACAGGGCGGCACATACTGTAGCAATTTTTTTTACTGGAAGAACGTTCCTTCCGGCTTCGCTCTTTCTTACGATTCCGGCAGCGTTGAAGTCATATACTATACAGGCGACGCCTATAACATTTTCAGCACCTGTACGCAGGCCGACAGCTTCAATTATAGAACCGGAGAGGACACGATACCGTACCGTTTCACTTACAACGCGAGCACAGGTATCATAACGCTTTATTACGAAAACGGGACGGTGCGCTGGACTTCTCCTGCCGGAGCAGGATTTGAGACGAACGCTGACACGGTAGAGCCTGAAACGGCGTGGGAAGTGACGGAGGACGGCCTTGCTAATTCGTCATTTCCTGCATCGCCTGACCGCATGACAGAGCCTTATCCCCTGCAATACTGGCGTGTTAGTAAGCTGGCTCACAATGGCCTGCCGTATCACGAATTACTCCCCGGCATTGAGTACATAGTGCCTACACCAGTCAAGGAAAGACCGGCCGAGGATTATATCTGCATATTTGATATGCTGACGAAGAAGGGCGAATTTGAAGGCCACGGCCTTGCCGTACTTTGCCCGACGGTCTGCGAGATCACTGAGGAGCTGAACGGTGGATTCTCACTATTTATGGAGCATCCGAAGGACGCCGACGGTAAGTGGGAGTATATCAAGGAATATAATATCATCAAGGCAAGAGGGCAGCTATTTATTATCAATAAGTACAAGGATAACTGGCAGAGCCGCAAGGGCAGCGTTACTTGTTGGGCTGAACATATCACGTATCAGTACAACGACTCATGGCTCTTCCCCGGTGCTCCCATTTCCGCTATTGCCCCGGTAACTGCGGAGAAACTGATACATAATATTATAGATCTTGCGAACGATCAGTGGGATATGTCTCATTACACCTATTACGTTTTTGACATAGCCTCGGACGTCGAAGTACCGGAGGACTTCCACGATTGGGACAGCCTCGAAGGCGGTGCGACACCTTACGCTATGCTTCTCGGCAGCGACGGCTTTATAGCGAAATTCGGCGGTGAGCTGTACCGGGATAACTTCTATTTCAGCATCAACAAACGCATGGAGAACAGCTCGGACAACGCCTTTGAACTGCGTGTAGGTAAAAACCTCATGGGTATCAATAAAACCGTCGACCTTTCTACCACGTGTTACTATTTCCGCGGTTATGATCAGTACGGCTGGTGGTGGGCGTGGTCGTGGGCTGAGGCATTCTTTACAAGAGACTTTCCCCGAACGATCGTCCGCTCTGCAACCATACTGATGCCGGATAACTTAGACGGGCAGTCATACTCAGACACGCTGTCGAGAAAGGTTTATGAACATTTCTTGCGCTATGCTGCGCCTCAGATATGTTACGAAGTAACAGTCAAGGATTTAAAAAATAACCCCGACTATTCCATGTTCCTGAATGTAGACAGATTCAAGGTCGGAGACAAGGGCAGGGTATGGGACGCAGATTTCAACGGATACATCGTCCTTGAAATCACGAAAACCGTGACCGATGCTATCAAGGGTGAAGTTACGGAGGTAACCTTTGGATCGCTTCGGAGCTTCACACGGCCTCAGAGTTATGCTCCGATTACAGGAGAATTCTTCCGGCCTGTCCTTGTGGGTGGCGAAATAGGATTACAGGACAGCGAGGGATTTTTCTTACAGGACGCGGACGGCTATATGCTTTATGAAGAAATCGTAATTGAGGAGGACGAGTAATGGCAGATTCAATGAGAAAACAGCTCAGCTACACAGCCGCAGAGATCGACGAGCGGCTGGCGAAGACGGAGGAAATCGACAACAAGGTCGATAAGGAGACCGGGAAAGGGCTGTCGGCTAACGATTACACAACAGCGGAAAAAGAGAAACTCGGAGGCCTGAGCGGAGAGGACGTGTTTGTGCTGGGAACTGCGCTGCCGAGCGGTGGAGACCTCAACTCTCTTACTACACCGGACAAATGGTATGCGTCAACAACGGCGATTGCAACGTCAATCAGCAACATTCCCGCCGACGTTACGACAGCTTTCTTCGGCGTAACGATCCCGTCAGTCGCGGGCAGCCGATACATACAGCTCCTTGTACCCAACGACGACACAGGAGACTGGTACAAGCGGAGATATACAGGCTCTTGGCAAACGTGGGTGAAGTATAAGCCTGATCCCACGGCACAGCTTGCAGAAAACGCCGACCTCAATAGCCTCACAACGGAAGGTATATGGTATGGCTACAATGCTGTTGGTAGTACAGCGTCAAACCTCCCTGTACCTAACGGAAACTTCAACATCCGGGTGGAGAACATAATGATAGGCGCTGTGTACCTAAAACAGAAATGTACAATCGCAAGGATACAGAACGTATATACTGAGTTCGTGCGTGTTAAGAACATTTCGTCAAGCGGCGCATGGCAGCCTTGGGAAATGGTCTCGGCCGTGGGCGAATTAGGCTGGGAGCTCGTAAGAAACGACGACCTTAACGATTTTACAACGCCCGGATATTATCACTGTACCGGATCGACGGTCGGAAATACGCTGTCGAATAGCCCGACGGTGCAGCCTTTTAAGCTCAGAGTTGACCGCTTCACATCTACCTCAAACTGCATTCAGGAAATAACAGCGGTCGAGAACACAACGTCCGGCCAGCCTGAGGTGTATCGCAGAATGAAACTCGCCTCCGGCTGGAAGTCGTGGTATAAATTCACCGGCACAGTTGTAACATAAGGAGGATAAAACAATGCAGTACATCATCATGCTCACGATAGTCCTCGGCTTAGCGCTGTCGGACTTTGTGACCGGTATAATCAAAGGATATGTGACAAACACCATAAATAGCGCGAAGATGCGAAAAGGCGGCTTAAATAAGATCGGAGAGCTCATTATCATGGCTACAGCCTGCGGTCTGGAGATCGGCATTAAGGCACTCGGGCAGTATTACGGAGCTGACGAACTCGCCGGCTTTACCGGGCGGGTGGCCGCAATTTCGGTTTTTGGATATATCGTTATTATGGAACTCATATCAATACTGGAAAACTATGCTGAAATAAACCCGCAGTCAGCGGGGTGGATAGGTAAACTATTAAAAAAGCTGAAAAACACCGATAATAAGGAGGAATGAGTATGAACAGCCCGTTTAACGGAAGATTCCGTATCACTCAGAAATTCAAAGGCGCACAGCATGACGGTCTCGACCTCGTCGGCATCGATAGCAAAGAGATTCATGCAACGGCGTCCGGCCAGATTATTTTTGCCGGCTGGGAGAATCCCTCGAATTATAAGCAGGGATTTGGCCAGTATGTCGTAATAAAGGCGGCAGACGGCAAGCTCTATCACTTCGGCCACCTCTCTGAGATTCGCTGCAAGGTCGGAGACGTGGTAAAGATCACCGACGTGATCGGCATTGAGGGCAGTACCGGAAAAAGCACAGGAAGTCACCTGCATTACTGTGTAAGGACTTCACTTTCTCCGGGCACATACCTTGACGTCAACGCCATTTCCGGAATCCCGAACGTGGAGGGTGGCGTATATGACGACGGATATCGGCCGGGTGCAGCAACCCCAGCAGCTAAGAAATCCGTAAAGGTAACGCTCGAATTCGACGACCACCAGTACTCTGGACTGCTATCTGAAATTTAAACTTACTACATCGACGCACTAAGAGACTATGGATAGATTCACCAACATATCTAACACACAGCTTACGGTACTGATTGACGAATGGGTAAAGGGCGAGAGAGACAGAGCGATTATGAAACGCAGGCTTATCGATCGCATACGCCTCGAGCCGCTCGCAGAAGAATTTGAATTATCAGTCCGGCACATCGCAACAATCGTTCAGAAAAATATCCGAATTATAGCAGAAAAGACGTAGAAAAACGACCGCTTCACATCATTGTGAGGCGGTCTTTTTTTTGTTATGCTGTAAGTGGTGATAAACTATGTATATCTATACTAATGAAAACCCCGACGGCCTGAGGATCGGCGACTGTGTTGTCCGGGCGATATCCACGGCCTTGAATCAGCCGTGGGAAAGAACATATATAGGGCTCTGCATCGAAGGATACCTGTTCTCAAATTTACCGAACGCAAACGAAGTGTGGGGATCGTACCTGCGCTCCAAAGGATTCAAGCGTTATTCCCTGCCGGATACCTGCCCCGACTGCTATACCGTGGCTGACTTCGCAGAAGATCATCCCGAAGGCGTGTATGTAGTAGCCACAGGCTCTCATGCTGTCTGTGTCGATTCAGGAACAGTGCGGGACAATTGGGACAGCCGAGGCGAAGTCGCAACGTACTATTTCAGCAAGGAGTGAAATTTGTGCCGTTTTATCCGTCTTATCAGCCATACTATCAGCCATACCAGCAGCCGCAGCAACAGAGCAGTTTGATCCACGTCCAGACGGAGCAGCAGGCAAGGGAGTGGAGTGTCGCTCCCGGCTGCTCAGTCATGTTTATCGACGACAACGCGCCATATATATATACTAAATCGGCAGGATCGTCGCAGCTCGAACCGTCGATTTTTAAAAAATTCAAAGTATCCGAAATAGGCCAAGAAGCGCCTCAAAATCAAGCCCCTGCTCCGGGAGGGGTAGATATACCCGAATACGTGGAAAGGGCTGAATTCGAGGCATTTCTTAGCGAATTTGAGGCAATAAAAAGCATAGTAAAGGAGCTGACCGCAGATGAATCCGCTTAACTCAGGAAATCAGCCGCAGAGCCCGAAGGAGCAGGCTCTCAGCCTGATGCGACAGCAGGGACTTGCGATCCCGGACGGCATGGGTGATAATCCTAACGCTCTGATACAGTATGTGATGCAGTCCGGCAGAGTTCCGCAAGGGCGGCTCGGTATGGCTCAGCAGATAATGCAGAAGATGTTTAGGCGATAAAAAAAGAACAGAGGACTGGTACTCCTCTGTTCCCTGTGGCATTATTTTGCAGAATAAAGCCGCCTGCTATCTCACACCATATTGTAGCAATATTAGTATATCACATATCAGGCAATTTGTCAAGGATGTTCCCGACAGAAATGTCGGTGACATAAATTTCCGGTCGTGCATAAGGACACGATCGCTTACCGGGATAATTTCCCGGAGAAAGGAGGCCTTTATGGCACTCACAGATGAAAACATGGTTATGCCTGTTGCTCCTATGGGTAACTATGGCAACGGCGGCGGCTTCGGCTTCGGCGGCGATTGGGCGTGGATTCTCCTGCTCCTCGTTCTCGGCGGTGGCTGGGGCGGCTTTGGTGGCTTCGGCATGGGCGGCGCTATGATGGGCGCTGGCATGGCTGACGGCATCGGCCTCTATCCGTGGCTCAACAACAGTCAGAATATTTCAAGCGGTTTCCGCGATCAGATGCTCAACAGCAACGTGCAGGGCATCCAGAACGGCATAACTGCCGGATTCGGCGATGTTCAGACCGCGCTTTGCGGAGGCTTCGCAGGCGTGAACGCCTCCATTAATGGCGCGCAGACCGCGCTTGCACAGCAGCTTTATTCAAATCAGATCGCCGACCTCGAGCGTTCCTTCGCAGCTCAGACGGCGAACACAGCAGGCCTGACCGGATTACAGGCTCAGCTTGCACAGTGTTGCTGCGACAACAGGGCGGCTACAGCAGACCTTAAGTATACCGTTGCAACGGAGAACTGTCAGGATCGCTATGCGGCGGCCGAGAACACACAGAGCATCATAACGGCTATTACAGCAGGCATCCAGTCTATCAAGGACGACCTTTGCGCTGATCGTCTCGATGCTGAGCGCAGAGAAAATCAGAACCTCCGTAATGAACTGATGTATGCACGGGAGCAGGCTTCACAGACCGCTCAGACTGCGGCTATCGAAGCATCACAGGCAGCTCAGACACAGTACCTTGTCAACAGAATCGCTCCGTATCCGATCCCTGCCTACACAGTGCCTTTCCCCTTCCCGACAACAGGTACAACAACTCCCGCGACAGCGTAAGGAGGGCGTGAAATGGCTAAGTACGAAGAACTGAAAGATATGCTCTGTGAGGAGCTTGACAAAATCACGAAAAGGGGTGAGCTGTCTCCCGGTTCGCTTGATATCGTGGACAAACTCACACACTCTATAAAGAGCCTCGAAACGATCCTTGCAATGAACGGTTACTCCGGAGCTGGCTACACTTACCGCAAACGTGACGGCATGGGAAGATATAGCCGCGATGATGCAAGAGAGAGCTTCATAGCTGAGGCTTATGAGCTTATGGAGAAAGCCCCTGACGAACACACCAAGAGGAAGTTTGAAAAGTTCCTCGCTGAAATGAAGTGATCCGGGCTGACGACCTCCGGGCGGCAATTGCGGAGTGTCAGGGCGAACGCAACCCGAACGCCAACACCTGCATGAAACTCGCGGCCTATTATACGATTCTGAGGGAGCTTGAACCCCTCGAAAATAGCCCGAATTTGCCCTGCGGTGTTCCACAGGGGTATTCATCCAACACGGAGTTTAGAGCGGCCGTAGAGGGCAAAAACGAGGCCTCTGTGTGGGCGCTGCTGGACGAGTTGATGTCTACCTTAGAAGTGATACAGCCCCGGCTTTATGCTGGGGTGATCCGTAAGCTCAGAGAGCTATAAAAAATCCCCTTCCGGGTGTGTAGCCCGGAGGGGGATTGTCTTTATTTCAGCTTGATTATACATATTACCGCGTCGAACCATAATCCGTCCTGCGCGGCCGGCTGCGCCTTCAATCTAACGTGATCTATCTCAGCGCTCCATTCCGGCTTGTTCCGGTACTTCGCCCAGAAATCCCGGCCACAAAGTGGCTTCTCGTTTTCGTCGAAGGTGAGCTGCCTGCTCCCTTTGGTGATGTTGAAGAATTCGTGTACTTTCATGATGTGCCTCCTTATTTCTCGACTGGTATCAGCCTGATGTCCTGTGGTTTTCGATCCTTCCAGCGAAACTCCTCGAAAACGACCTTGATGTAGCTGGCGGCAGTAAGTGGCTCAAAGGCCTTAGGTTCTGCGCTCCATATACTCTTGTATTCGGCCGGGGTGTGCCTGTTCCCCATTGTCGGGGCTGTCCCCGTGCGGCTGTAATGCTTGTTAGGCTCGATGCCCTGCAAGTATCGGCCGTTCATCTTTATGTGATAGTGTATCATTCTGCCTCCTCTATTGCGAGCGCGTATACGGCCTTAATTGCCGCTTCTCGTGCCCTTAGTCCGCAGGGTATATGTGTATGCCTGTAAGGCGGCAGGAGCTGTTCTATGCGGTAATTCTCGGCGTATCCGGCGTTATAACACTGGATTGCGACGTGCTTGTATACCTTGTAAGCGCCTGCTCCGAACTCCCTCGGAAACTTCGGCCTTTTGTACTCAGGCAGGGCGACGGTGATCGTCTTGTCTTTTTCGTTGTAATCGCCTGCCGGATACTCTGTGTATCCGGCCTTGTATGTGGCATACTTCATCGTTACTGTCATAGCCGTGCCTCCTTTACGCCATGCCTTTTATCAGCTCTGCGAGCTTCGGATTGTACGTCATTTTGAATGCGGTGTCGTAATCGATCGTGGGTGAAGCCTCGGTGATCGCTGCCGCGAGCTCCCGTCTAACTTCAAACTCCCCGCGGTATGCGGCGTCGAATTCTTCCGCGAGCGCCGGATTATCCGGCTCTTTCTCCCATGCTTCGTCTGCTGCGTTACCTCGGGCGATAGCCGCCTCGAGCCTTTCAAGAATTTCTTTCATTGTTATTTCTCCTTTCAATCTCGGCCTTTACGATATCGATGCCTTCGGCGTTCTGCCCGAAGAAGTTAGTCTTAATCAGGCTTTTCAGCATACGTCTCAGGTGGTCGTCAGGGGCTTTTGCAGCCCAGCTTATTTTCTGTTCCCGTGTCATAGCCGTTCCTCCTTTTAGTGATATTCGCCTGTCTGTGTAAGCTCACACATAGCCGCTGCGACTATGGCGCATATTTCAAGCCGAGGGCATTCAATATCGATGCACCATGGATCGTGATTACACTCCGTGAAGTGCGTGAACATCGCCTCGTAAATGTCTTTGATAGTTTTCATGGTCAATCCTCCTTAGTGCTTAAGCGTGAAGCAGGCCGTTCCGTCGGCGGCTGTGAACCAGTACCACCGTGTTACTCCGTCCTTGCAGAAGCCCATGTTTTCTATTTCGATCATCGCCCATTCGTATTTCCCGGTCTCGGGATTGATAGCCTCGGCGACCTCTGCTGCCTTCCATATTGGCACAAAAGTTCTCTTATTCATAGTTACTCCTTTCTGCCGGGGATCGCTCCCCGGCTCGGTGTTAGTTATATTCGATAGAAGTCCTTGACCGCCTGTACGAAGCGCTCTGTATCGTTTACGTCGATGCCGCGCTCCTCGATGTACTCGGCAAGGTCGATATTATCCTTGATGCGCTTGATGATCTGCTGCAGGGTGTTGGCGCGATCGTCGCAGAACATCTGCAGGCCGTTAAGTTTCTGCTTTAGCGTTCCGTCTTCGGCGAGGTATTTGCAGTCGATAGCTCTGAGGATTCCGTCGTGCAGCCCCTTTACGATTACGAACTCGTGGCCTTTGTAATAGAAGCGCCTGCATATCTTTCTATACTGTTCTTTCATGATCTTTTCCTTTCTGCCGGGATTAGCCGCCCGGCTCGGCCTCTGGTTAGTAGTATATGCCTGTGTCGATGCCGTTGTTTTCCTTGATCCAGTCGCAGTAGAGCCGGATGTGTTCGATTAGCTGCGGCCTTGCGATTGTGCTGTGGTCAACCCCGGCCGTGGTTATCAGTATGTCGGCGACCGTATCGATGTCCATGTCCTCGAATCTGCGCTCGTTCAGCCTTATCGTGTGCTTAAAAATGCTGTACAGGCTGTTTGTCCTGTCGATGATTTCTGCTGCTCTCATATTCTTCTCCGTTTCTCCGGGAGGTTAGCCGCTCCCGGTCGGCTTTGATTTAGATGCTGTATGCGTTCGTGGCCTTTATCTGCTTGTATATTTCGTTCCCCTCGGCCTTTGTTGTAAGGTAGTGGTGGGCGATTGATACCGGCTTGTCCGTCCAGTATGATGTATGTCCGTGCCAGATATAGAAGGTTATATAGTAGAAATGGCCGTCTGTACCGTCCTGCTTTCTGAACTCTTCGATATCGGCCTCCGGAGCTTCGTACTCGGAAAAGGTTACTGTTGCGGGCTTTCCGTTTACGGTGATGTTCCTGAGCCTCGCCTTCTCGGTGGCCTTGTTTAGGAAGTACCTCTGCAGGGTGCTCATGTTCTCCGTCATACTGATTCCTCCTTATCGTTGGTGTGCTTTCCTTTACTGTGATTACATTATATCATATAGTCGACTATATGTCAAGAAAAATAATCGCCAATCATTCACGGGTGATTTTGTGCATTATATATAGTTGACTATATGAAGCCGGGGTGCTATAATATACGTGGAGGTGATAGTATGGAGAAGCCGAAATACTATGATGAAAAAGCAAAGGCACGCACGATGCGTTACATGAAGGAAAACCGCGACCGGGTAACGGTATGGGTGCAGAAAGGGGACAGGGAACGATACAAGGCGCACGCCGAATCCAAAGGGCTGAGCCTGAACGCCTTAATCGTCCAGCTCCTTGAATCCGATATCAAAGGAATATGAAGAAGCCCCTGCCTGATCGGCGGGGCTTTTTCGTGTCTAATTTCGTGTCTAATTCGCGTCTAATCGGCGTGGCTAATGGCACAGATTTCTGTACCACCGGCCAAGAAAAAAGTGCTTTGCAGGGCGTAAAAAAGCCCCGATATATAGCTGGATTTCTAAGAATCCGCTACATACCGGAGCTTTTAAATTAGTGCGGGTGACAGGACTTGAACTTGTACACCACGGCGGTATATCGCCTTTAATCCTTGTCCGTGGCTAATACCGTGTCTAATAGTCCGTTGAAATACTCGTCTATCTTGGCGTCGGCGGCCTGCCTTTCAGCGGTGAAGGTATGCTGATAAACGGATTTCAACGTGCTGCTTGTACTCCAGCCGCCGCGCTCCATAGCATACTTGTCCGGGATACCGAGCGCGAGCATGATCGATGCGTTCATGTGCCGGAGATCGTGAAAGCTCATGTGTGCTATCCCCTGCCGTTTCAGTGCCGTCGTAAATCGCTTGTATACGGCCTGCCCGGTTAGAGGTACAAGGTATTCCTGCTCCGGCGGGAGGGCTGAAATGAGGGCTTGTATTCGCTGTGGGAGGGCGATCCGGCGAGTGCTTTCAATAGTTTTCGTTGTGTTTTTCAATACGTCCTCTCTATTCACTCGCACCTTTGTATCGTGGACGGTCATTATCCCGTCTTTGATATCCGAACGTTTCAATCCTCTGACTTCGGACATTCGCAGGCTACACCACATCGCAAGGAGACACGGGAGCTCGACGTTACTTCCGATTACTGCCCTGAGGACATCTTCGACCGGTGGGAGCTGCTTGAACTTTTTTTGGATCTTCGGCAGCGTGGTATTCAGCCGCAGCTCCGGCAGGAACACAGCGAGCACCGAAGCGAGCAGGCCGTGAGCGTTCCGGACGGTCTTCGGCTTCATCGTCAAGGCGAGCTTGTTCATGTGCTGCTGCACGATCGCCTGTGTGATAGCGTTGACCGGAATATCACAGAGCTCTGAAAGCTCGCCGCGGCTACACCGGCGATACTCTGCAATTGTCGTCGGGCTGAGAACATTCTCTTTCAATGCAATATACTCGCTGATACATTCGCCGACAGTTTTTCCCTGTTCCTTTTTCTTTCTGATCCCGAGCTGGTATTCACGTGCCATAAGCTCGGCTTCGTTCTTTCCGGCTTTCCCGGGCAGATTGGACGTAAAACTGACCTGTTTCCCGAGTTCCTTATCGTATACCCGGACGCGCCACGATCCGGAGGGGAGCTGTTTCGCCGTCGCCATGTACATTCTCCTTTCAAAAATCCCCTCCGGCTACAAAGCTGGAGGGGACAGTTTATTCTTTTATGATCTTATCTAAGAGCTTTTCGATGATCCGCTCTCTGAACATCAGATGTTCATCGAGCCGCTCGATCTGCTTCTGCAAGTGAGACACGCGCTTGTCATAGTCGGCCTTTCTTTCTTCGTCACGGTTCATCAGCACAGCTATCGTCATGTTTTTTTCGCGGATAATAGCCTTAAGAGCGTCGATATCGTCGACACCGCTGTCATCATTGTACAGGTCGAGCAGAGTGTCGGCTACAGGCGCAATAGTGGAATATTTAATGCTGGAAGGATCGACATTCTCAGAGAAAATGCGCTTTATAGTGCTCTCGGACAGATAAGTGCCCTTTGCTTCGAGCATTTCCATAATCCCGTTAATGGTGAGGCCGTGATCCGCTCTTACTTTCCGCAGCCGGGCGACCGTATCCTTTTTAACCTTGTCTATTTCCATAATTACCTCCATTTGATACGTAAATTAACCCCTTTTTGACTTTCATTTGTCCGGGTACTTTCAGTATAATAGAAACATAGAAAGCCGTCAACACTTTCCACAGTTATATCCCTTTTTTACTACAGTCTCAGCACTGGCGGCTATCTTATACTTTGAGGAGGAGATAACCGTGAACCGTGAAGAAAAGATCGCCCGCATTATACTATTGTTAGAAAGGCTCGGCGTCATTCCTCCACCAGTGCCTCCAAGTATCCAAGCAGCCGGTCAAGCTGAGAATCCGTCAGTTGATTGATCTTGTCTATAATAGCGCTCCTGAGATCGTTCTCAGGGGCGTTATTTTTTTCTGTTCTACCCATAAGTGTATCGAGGGGAATTTCCAAATAGTCGGCGATCAGAGCCAGCGTGTCGGCTTTCGGCATCGATGTTTTCATGTTGTGCAGGGTATTAGTAGAAATACCGATATCTGCGAACATTTCGCCCAATTTGACGTTTTTCTTCGCGGCAATCGTCTTAATCCTCTCAGCAATTTCCTGTGAAATATACATAAAAACACCGCCTTTCTTTTGTGCAACAAGTAGATTTCGATAAATTTAGTGATTCGCTCTTGATATTCGATAAACTTAGTGATATAATATATACATAGCTATACGGAGGGCATAAAAAATCCCTAAGGTTAGTGAATAGCGTATTGGTTCTCGCAATTCCATTATACGCTTTTTTATCGGCCTTGTCAATGGCTATGTCTATAATTCATCAAAGGAGGGATTCAATGAATTTTGGTGACAATGTAAGAACACTGCGTGAGAAAAAGGGAATCACGCAGGCCGAGCTGAGTGCTATGGTCGGCGTTTCCCAGCCGACCTTCGCGCAGTATGAAACCGGCTCGAAAGCTCCGAACGTGTACACAGCCGTGAAGCTGGCGCGTATCCTTGGAGCGACGGTCGAGGAGCTTGTTCCTTCGGATACCGAGGAGCAGGCGGCAAAGGAGTGATTGATCGATGGCAACACAGGAAAAGGAAAAGAAGGAAATTCAGGAACAGCACCAGCGGCTTCTCGCAAATTTAAAGCTGATACAGCGCAACTTCGGCGTTAAGAGATTGTGCTCCCTGCTGGACATCTCAAAGAATACGTGGATCAGCAGAATGCACGAGCCTTGGGCGAGGTTCTCTTACGACAACCTCCGCAGCATCGCTCGATATACCGAGGTCGACTTTATCACGCTCGTTGACGGCGAGTTGAAGCTAATGTAAGGAGGCAAATATGCCAAGAATCACACTAACCGACCTTGACGGCATCGCCTTTGGAATTGATACCCGGCTGATATCAGCTATTAAAAGGCTGACGGACTGCACGGCAATCACGATTGACGGCGAAGAAATCAGGGTGATAGAAACACCGGAGCAGATATCCGGGAAGGTGCTCAGGAGGAATGATGATGAAGAATTCGAGTAACTATCTTAAGGCGGTCAGGATCGCCTCGAAGTTCTGGCAGATTTGGCGCATCGAGCTTACCCCGGAGCAAATCCTCGAAAAGGTCAAGTCACAGGCAGAGCTGGACTTCTACTACACAAGAATGTGGGTGAGACTATGAGCGCACTGTGGGAGATAAGCAGCCCGGTGATACGAGGCAGACTGCTGGGCGAGCGCCGGGAAGGCATAGAGCACATCATAAACGGATGGCTCAACCTGATAATGGAGTATGGCGCGTCAGACAGGTTTATTCGCGGCCTTAACGCAGACCTCAGCGATTATAACTATTACGTATCCGGAATAATCCCGGAATAAGGAGGAAGAAAAATGAAAGATAGAGATGCACGCTGGGAAGATATCACGCCGGAAAGAGCGACGGAGCTTCTCACGATGAACACCTGCAATCGAACGGTTAAGCAGAAAACGGTCGCCAAGTATACAGAGGATATGAAGACCGGAAACTGGAAGTCGAACGGCGTCCCCATAGTAATCGGCGACGACGGGGTAATCAAGGACGGCCAGCACCGGCTCATGGCGATCGTAAGGTCGGGCGTTACATTACGTAATCAGTTAATCGTAACGATCCCGAAGGAAGAGGCCAACGCTTACGATATCGGCACGACGAGAACGTTCGCGGACGTGGCGCTTTTCGAGGGATATGCCGACAACCCGGCATTCCGGAACAACACCTTATTTTCCGCATTCAACTTTGCGCGCTACAACAACAGTGAATCCGCTAACCGCAGCCCGAGCAAGGTGGAAACCTTGCACGAAATGGTCAAGTATATGGACGAGCTGACTTGGGTATATCAGCACGTTTGCTCAACCGTAACAGCCCGAATTACAAGCGCCGGAGTGGTCGCGGCCGTACTCAACGCATATTTGTGCGGATATCCGGAAGATAAGTTATCACGATTCTGCGAGGTGCTTATCAGGGGCAATTCGATGTGCCCGGAAGAGGTGACGATCGTAACGCTCAGAAACTACCTGCTGACAAGCGAGCGAAGATCAGGCCGCTTGCATATCGTCAACCTGTATTACAGGACGCAGAAAGCACTGCATAACTTCGATAAAGGCGTAATTGTAACCAAGTCCGTGCCTTGCCAGACGGAGTATTACAAGTTCCCGCATAAGGAGGACAAGCGGTGATTCGGCGAATTGAAAGCCACGAAGAATGGCTAAGCGCGCGACAGGCGCAGGGAATCGGCGGCAGCGAGGCCGGGTGCGTACTCGGCCTGAACAAGTACCAGAGCAACGTGGACTTGTGGGAGCTAAAGACCGGCCGGAGAAAGCCGGCTGACCTTTCGGGTAACGCGGCAGTTCAGTTCGGAAAGTTCGCCGAGCCCCACCTCAGGGAATTGTTCAAGCAGGATTATCCGGAGCTGGCGGTTGACTATCACGAATACTGGATGTATGTCAACGACACTTATCCGTTCATTTTCGCTACACTGGACGGAGAGATCACAGCCCCGGACGGCCGCAGGGGAATATTGGAGATCAAGACCACCACCATACAGAACAAATCTCAGTGGGACGAGTGGGACGACAGAATCCCGGACAGCTATTACGCACAGATTCTGCATCAGCTTGCAGCTACAGGCTGGCAGTTTGCGATCCTCAAAGCATACATACGATACCATGTCGACGGCGAGGTAAGGGTAACGATCCGACATTATAGGATCGACCGAAGCGAGGTCGAGGGCGATATCGAATGGCTGATACACGAAGAAGAAAAATTCTGGAAAGCGGTGCAGGAGGACACGATCCCGGCGCTTAAGCTCCCGGAAATCTAAGAAAGGAAAGTGAAAGTATGTCAATGGAGTTAATATTTCAGACCGCGTCGGTGAATCTGCCGCAGTCGATAGCAAACCTCGAGCAGCTTAAGGCCGACCTTATCCCACGGCTGGAAAAGTACAAGACGCTCGTGGTTACCGAGGACAGCATCAAGGCCGCCAAGGACGACAAGGCCGCCTTGAATAAGCTCAAAAAGGCGATAGAGGAGCAGCGCATATCTATCAAGAAGCAGTTTCTCGAGCCGTACAACCTGCTCGAAGCGCAGTGCAAGGAGGTAATTGCCCTGATAGACGAGCCGGTGAAGGCGATAGACGCACAGATCAAGGCCTTTGACGAGATCGAGAAGAAGGAAAAGCTCGCACAGTTACAGACGGCCTTCTACCGGACAGAACATCCAAACTGGTTACAGTTTAACCATGTTTGCCCGGAAAAGTGGGAAAACAAGACCGCTAAGACTGACAAGCTCATCGAGCAGATCGAGCAGCGCGTCGCATCGATTAACTCAGATATCGCAGAGATAGACGCTATATATGCCGAATCCCCTCTCCTCACCGCGATCGCCGACCGGTACAAGAAAACACTCGACAAGGCCGAGACGCTCACATACGCGGTACAGCTCGAGCAGCAGGAGAAGGCCGAGCGGGAACGCAGGGAGAGAGAACGTGCCGAAGCGATCAAGCAGGCAGAACGCGCTGAGAGCGAATGTAATGCCCCTATAATCGATTCTAACGAAGGCAGTATAAACATACCTGCAAGCTCGCAGAACGCCGAAAACGGCCTTTCTGTTAGCGCTGAGAGCGCGCCAAGCGCCCCGGAGATCATAACAGGCCGTTTTGAGGTAACAGGCACTAAGGATCAGATACGAGCCCTCGGCAGCTTCATGAAGGCGCAGGGCATCAATTTCAAAGTTATATAATCAGGAGGTAAAAAATCATGCCAGTACAGAACAATCTTGTAAAACAGGGTGCAAAGCCCAAGTTCACCATGGTGATCAATTCAGACGGCTACAAAAAGCTCATTAACAACACTCTCGGAAATCCCACGAAGGCCGCAAGGTTCGTGACCGCTATCACATCGGCGGTCAGTACGAATCCTGCACTCGCAGACTGCGAGGCCTCAACAATCGTGAGCGCGGGGCTTCTCGGTGAAGGGCTTAACCTTTCACCGAGCCCGCAGCTCGGCCAGTATTACCTTGTGCCTTTCAAGGACAGGAAGAACAACCGCACCGTGTGCCAGTTCCAGCTTGGATACAAGGGATATATACAGCTCGCGATTCGCTCCGGCCAGTACAAGAAGCTGAACGTCCTCCCGATTAAGGAAGGCGAGCTGATTTCCTTTAACCCGCTCGAGGAAGAGATCGAGGTTCGGCTTATCGAGGACGAGGCGCAGAGAGAAAACGCTCCGACAATCGGATATTACGCCATGTTCGAGTATACCAACGGATTCAAGAAGGCCATGTATTGGAGCAGGGCGAAGATGGAAAGCCACGCCGAAAAGTACAGCATGGGATACAAAGCAAAGAAGGGCTATACTTTCTGGGAAAAGGACTTTGACGCTATGGCCTGCAAGACCATGCTGAGGCAGATCATCAGTAAGTGGGGAATCATGAGCATCGAGATGCAGAAAGCTATCGAGAGCGATATGGGCGTGATTAACGACAACGGTACAGTGGATTACATCGACGCGCCGGCGCAGGGAACTGAGCCTGAGATTATCGAAGCGCCTGCTCCGCAGCCCGAGCCGGAGGCTGCACCTCAGGTGGAGAATTCCCCGGCTACATCAAACAACGAGTTCGCAGACCTGCTCGGATAAGGAGACGATAGAATGAACAAGGTGGTACTTATTGGCAGGCTCGTGGCAGATCCCGAGCTCAGGCAGACACAGAGCGGGATTAGCGCCTGCCGGTTCAGGATTGCGGTCAATCGCCGCTATAAAAACGACCGGGGCGAATACGAGGCCGATTTCATAAACTGCACGGCTTGGCGGCAGACGGCCGAATTTATAAGCCGGTATTTTTCAAAAGGCAGCATGATCGCGGTGGAAGGATCGCTCCGGACGGGCAGCTATCAGGATAGAACGCACGCCGACGTAACGCACTATACAACGGACGTGTACGTCGACAACGCCGAATTCTGCGGCTCTAAGGCCGAGAATAACGGAGGCGGCAGCTATACTGCCGCTCCCGCTTCGGCGGCACAGAAGGCCGTACAGGCGGCACAGAGCGCGGGTGTTGCAACGCAGCAGATGTCGTATAGCAACGACAGCGAGTTCGAGGAGATACTTTCAGACGGCGACGTGCCGTTCTAAGGAGGCAATAGACAATGGCAGAGCGCAGAATGTTTGCGAAAACGCTGATTGATAGCGATATGTTCCTTGATATGCCGCTTTCAACGCAGGCTTTATACTTTCACTTATCCATGCGCGCCGACGACGAGGGCTTCGTAAATAATCCCAAGAAGATAGTCAGGATGATAGGCGCGGACGAAGATAGCCTCAGGCTTTTGATCGCAAAGCAGTTCATTCTTCCATTCGACAGCGGGATCGTTGTGATTAAGCACTGGCGCATTCACAACTACATCCAAAAAGACCGGTTCAAGAAAACGGTTTATACTGCCGAAAGGGCACAGATTGTACCCGGCGAAAACGGTGAGTATATGCTGGCCGCTGACAGAGTGGATACAGAATGTATACACGATGTATCCAGTTTGGAGACACAGGTTAGGTTAGGTAAGGTAAGTATAGGTAATAATAATATATCGATCGATTTTCACGCCGAATTTGAAGCGATTTGGAAATCATATCCACGTAAAATTGGAAAACCGAATGCAGAAAGATCATATATCAAAGCGCGGAAAGAAGGAACGACGAAAGAAGAGGTGATCGACGGCCTTAACAGATACCTCGAGTATATCAGGGCTAACCGAACGGACACTAAGTATATCAAGCATGGCGCGACATGGTTTAATCAGCGAGGGTGGACAGACGATTACACTCTGCCTACATCACAGAGACCGATCCCGCTTAGATACGACGAGGAAGGATACGAGCTTGACACCGACGGGAGCAGGCTTGTATAAGCGATAAGGAGTGAAGATAGATTATGGGCACAAACCCGTTTACAGCGATCATTGAGAGTTTAAGGCCGGAAGGAGCTGCAACGCCGGGATTCACGAAAGATCCCGGCGACTGGACGGAAAACGAGTTCCTTGCATGGCAGGTGAAGACGTATAACAGCATTAAGAAAGAGCCGCAGAACGGGTATAGCTGCCCGGCCTGCGGTAACAGGGGATATTTTGCAACGATCAATTACGCCGGGGACTTCGCCTTAAAGCCCTGCTCCTGCAGCGGTATCAAAACTCAGATAAAAAACGCGCAAAACAGCGGCTTCGGAGAAATGCTCGATAAGTACACCTTCGAGGGGTACGAGGTAAAGGAGGACTGGCAGCGCCGGGTGAAAGAAGGCGCGCTCCTCTATACCCAGCAGAAAGAGCTGCCTTGGCTGTATATCGGTGGAATGTCCGGAGCAGGTAAGTCACATATCTGCACTGCAGCGGCTACACGAATCTTGCAGCAGGGAAAGATAGTCAAGTATGTTCTCTGGCGAGACATATTCCACAAGGCCGAATCCCTCCGGTATAAGTACGAGGAATATAACGAGCTTATCCGGGAGCTCGCGGAGGTCGAGGTGCTTATCATCGACGACTTTTTGAAGGGCATGGACGGAACGAAGCAGGCCTCGGCGCTTGAAATTGCGTTTGATATCGTCAACAGGCGATACAATACGCAGAAGCCGACGATATTCTCCTCCGAGTATCAGCTCGGCGATATCGAAACGCTCGACAAGGCGCTCCACGGCAGGATCAAGGAACGCTGCGGGAAATTCTCGCTCAATATCAAAAACGAAGATTCGAGAAACTACCGAAAGAGGTGATAGAAGTGGTCGAATTCACAGTGTTCGGCACACCGGTTGGAAAAGGCAGGCCGAAGTTTTCCACGTTCAACGGTAATGTGGCCGCCTACACACCGGCCAAGACGGTGAACTATGAAAACTTAGTCCGGCTGTCGTACCAGCAACAGTGTGCCGGGCAGATATACGACAAGGACACACAGCTCCGGGTAAGGATCAGGGCTTATTTTCCGATACCGAAGTCAGTGAGTAAGAAGAAACGCGAGGCTATGATCGAGGGCTTATTACTACACACCAAGAAACCAGACTGTGACAACGTCGCAAAAGCTATTCTTGACGCATTGAACGGCGTCGCCTTCTATGACGATTCACAGGTGTGCGTACTCGCGGTGAGTAAACGGTACGGCATCGAACCGAGGGTGGAAGTGGTAATTAACGAAGAAAAGATTTGAAAGGAGCACCGGGTATGAACGGGTGGATAAAGGCGTTTCCTGAACGGGAGAAATCACAGATATGGATGTGCCCTTATTGCGGACAGGCCGTATATCAGGCCTTCAAAAAGACCGCAGGCGGCCAGTGCGAGTATAGATACTGCCCTCACTGCCGGGAGCAGGTCATAAAGGGCGCAGACGGCGAATAAAACGGCGCACAAATCGAAGATCCGGGCACGGGTGGTATATCTACCCTGCCCGGAATAGGAGGCCAAAAAAGGCCGGATTTTAAGGAGAAAAAGAAATGAATAAATGTAAAATATGTGGGAAGGAATACAAGGATTCACCATATTTTGATAGTTGTCACCTGTGCTCGAAAGAATGTTTTACCATTGACTTCTGGAATAGGGCGTTAGACGATAAAGCAATCATAATTGATGGTGAATGTTATCACGATGGTGGCAATTGTCCAAACGAAACGAGAGCTTATCTCTTAGGTTGCGCAGGCCGAAAATTCACAATAAGATTCAAGGATACAGGAAATGTGATTGAAACAAATAACTTGTGGCGTAATGGCCGCATTCCGGCAGAAAGAAATGTGAAAGACAACGCAGAATTTGTGAGCGCTTTTAAGACGAACGAAAAATTCTAAGCGAGAAGGAGGAAAAGATGATAAAGAAGGAAGATGTACTGCACATAATCAAGTCCAAGGGAATGTACCTTGGTGATGCCCGGATAACAGCAGCCGGAGACGTGAAAACGCTGTCGAGTATCGGAGGATATGAGATGGCACTGGACGATATAGCGGAGGCGGTGAAGGAGCTTGCAGACGAGTGATAAGGTACACGTTGAAATGCGGATGCTGTGCTTCACCTGCTCAGCCTGCTGTTTCTGGTGTCCGAATCCGGGACTTGAAGAACTTGGAGAACGGCAGATAGAATGTGAAGAATGTTGGTATAATACCGGGCACTGTAAGGATTGCTTATTCCTACACAGCCCGGAGTGCGAGAAGTCGAAGGAGAACGAACAATGATAAGTGAACATGATGCGCTCAGAATCCGGGATGATGCCCGGATAGCCTGCGATGCCTTACAGTCCCTGATATGCGCCGCTCCGTATATATCGGAGCGATACGTGAAGGAAAAGCTGAGAGTGGTCAAGGGCTGCGTGAAATTTATAGAGAATTTCGAGGAGGAGCAGGAAGATGAAGTGCGATAACTGCCCGGCACTCAGAACAGAGGGCTATGAATACCCGGAATCATACTGCTGTGTGTACGGCGAGGACGAATGCTTAGAGTTCAAGGACGGCTCTCTCGGGTGCAGACATAGACTGGCTACAATCGAGAAAAGGCTTGAACAGCTCAGGGAAATAGAGGATCACCAGTGGGACGGTATCGGGGAATGGTATGAGCAGAATCAGAAGATTGATATCGCAGTCAGAGAAGCCGTGAAGGAGGCTTGCAGGCTGGCCGACATTGTGTTTGCATCGGAAGGCTCGGACGGACTGTACAAGTACCGAATGGACGATGAAATACTAAGTGTGCTGCCAGAATTTTCATGGCGGTTCAGGGCGGCGCTGGAAGAACAAGGATTTGATATCATTAAACGAGAAGGAGCGAAGGGAAATGGATGAAATCGAAGTATACGTAACAAGAAAGATTAGAGCGTGCTGCGACACTTGCCTTTATTTTTCTTCAAATGGATTGATACCAAAATGCGGAAATGCAAACGTAGACAGCAACACTTTTTACAGATGTCGCTTGCTTGCCGGTTGTTGTCAGCATTACTGGCTTAATCAGCATAAGTATAGGAGAGTGGAGGAATGAAAATGGATGATAGATGCGTTAACTGTGGGTGCAAGCTCACAGAGAAGAACACGCTGTTAAGATACGAACGCTGGGTAGGTCGCCTGTGCGACAACTGCGGTGAGTTAAGAGCAAAAATACAAAATGAGATAGACCGAGGGGAACACGATGAGTATTAATTTTCTGCGGTGTCCGTTCTGCGGAGGTACGGATATAGTGATGTGCAAAGAGCCTAACTTTTTTGAAGGCCATATAAATGGATATCAGTATCAGGTTGTTTGTGATGCAAGCTGCGGCTATGGATGCGGAGCAAGCTCAGGATTCTATGATACTATTGGAGAGGCAAAGGCCGCATGGAATAAGCGAATAACATGGGAAAAGGAGGACTGAAAATGACTAAAGGATGGTGCGTTGAATGCGGCTCAGTATACAATGAAACCCCGCACTCGTTTTTGTGCCCGACTTGCAGGAAAAAGAAAGCCTCGGAAGGGGCAAGGAAGAACGCTAAGAGCATCAATCTATCAGCGTTAGGAAACGCCGCACGGAAGACGAAAGGAGGCAAGGGAAATGATAATTAATGGAGTATACTACACCGAGCCGGAGCTTGCAGCCAAGTTCCGGCAGATGCAGGAGACAATAGACCGATACGAGACTGAGAACCGAAAGCTCACAGAAGAGAAGGAAGAACTCGGCGGGGCGTACAACGACGCCTCACTCGGTATCGGATACTTAGAGCAGAGATGCGAGGAGTTAGAGGCACGGGCGAAGGAGTACAAGAGACTGCTCCTGTTAGCGTGTGCAGATATACATTTCATCGCCGAAACGTTCAACACAGAATGCGGCTCAATGGCCTGCTCCGAATGTCCATTTGCGGCAGAAAAATGCACTCAGTGGGTGCATGAAAAAGAAGCCCTTGACCTGATAGGAGAAGAGCCATGACAGAGAGATACAAACCCCTCCTGATACTTGCAGCAATCGGCATCATAGCAGTATGTCTATGGCTTGTCCCGGCGATCACTCACAGAGGAACGGTGACAGGCAAGGAACGGATACCGGGAGTGAGACACACGAACGCTGACGGGAGCGTCAGAGTTACTATTGATGCGTACTACATCACAGTCGAGAAACATTCCGGGGAGCGGGTGACATTCCGGGTATCGGAGCAGAATTATAACGAGGCGAAGATCGGCGAAAAGTATTCGTCATAGTGCCGGTTTAAGTCCTGAAAATTGGGCTTCATTCGATCGCCTGTCAATAGATTTGAAGCCCGAAAAATGATAGAATAAAGGTAGAGAGTTGACGCTATTGCGGAAGGGTGTCAACCCGGACAATTGCATCAATTCTCTATCCGTTCTTTTTCCAAGTGCCGCAACACGAGGAAGGGGAGCGGATTTTTGCTAAGGAGGTATAAATATGGCAAAAACTTACTCACCAGCAGCGGTCGCAATCGCACTGAATATTTCTGAACAGGCGGTGATCGACGCGGCCGGAAATAAACCCACGTTGGCCGACATTCTTACTCTCGACGACAACGCGAAGCTGAAACGCTACACAGATGAAGCTAAGGCTATAACTTCGCTGCTCTCCGGAGTAAAGGCTCTCGAAAAATGAGTGTCCTGTCGGGGATAATCCTCGGTGCGATCTATCTCACACTTTCCATCGTTTACATCGCAAGTATGCGGCGGGAAGAACCGGAGAAAGAGCCCGAGATCGTATACTCCAATTCCCTGCACGAGATGATAGTCGCCCTCTATGAAACCGACGGTCAGATACAGTTGGTGAGGGATATGATAATTAACATTGACACCGCGGATGCCCCGTCGCAAGGGGACGCACTTAGGTCAATGGACATCTATTGGGACTGGTGCGGGAGATTGGAACAACAAGCGGAGATCCCGATAACAAAAGGAACAGCTACAGCCGAGGCCATGCGAAACTTGGCCGAGGTTAGAAGGGAAGAATTGCTCCGGAAACTTGCCCGGCAGCTCGTAGATCTTCCCCGGCCGGAAATTTCCGGCAAACAGTAAAACGTCGTCATCAAAGCGTCATCAAAGCGTGACGATAATTCAGGCAGAAAGGAGGCAGGGGAGTGGTAGATGTAACTTCCGGTGATGTATACTGCGATGTATGCACACATAAGATAGGCAATTACCTCAACGACGATTACTACAAGCTGATTGCAACAAAATACTGCCCCGTCTGCCGGGAACTGATACGTGGAAACCAGCTCCGGGAGGCACAAAGGGCGAGGCGCAGAAGGCAGAAGCAGAATAAAAAGGAAATGAAGCAAACGATCAGCGAATTTGAAAAAAGGACAAAGCTATTGGTACAGCAGAACAATTTGTTACAAGAGCAGATAGAACAGCTCAAACAGGAGGGCAGGCGATGAGTAAAAAGCGGAAAAGCACCACAGCCAAAGGTACAGCTTACGAGGAGCACGTGGCATCGAAAATGAAGTGGCACGGGTACAAATTCGTGAGGCGAATGGGGAAAAGTGGCGACTTCGGCTGTGACATCATAGCCCGGACAGGATTGTTCGGCCGTAAAGTGGTCGTGCAATGTAAATGCTACTCCGGCAAGGTTGGAAACGCCGCGGTTCAGGAGATCAATGCTGCAAGACAGTATTACGGTGCTTCAATCGCTGTTGTGGCTACAAACAGCACGTTCACTGACGCTGCAAAAAGGCTCGCAAAAGCCTGCGGTGTTCAACTATGGGAGAGGTACTGAGGAGGCGATACCATGAACAGCATGAAACGCGTCATGCGATCAAAAAAGGAAATCGAAAAGATCGTAAAAGAAGAGGTTGAAAAGGCTTACCCCGAAATCAGTCGGGACGTTGCATATCAGACATTTGCTATGGTTTTTCTTGTCCTGAATAAGGACTATGGCTTCGGCCGGAAGAGACTGCTCGACCTTAAAGATAAGATCGAATTACAGTACTGGATGATGCAGGAGAAGCCCTGCGGCATCGACTACACGCCGGAGGATGTGTTGAGGATATGCAAGGAGAAGTTCGGGATTGACTTCAACGTATCGCAGTTTAAGGAGGAATGAAAATGGAGTATATAAGCAGAGAAACGGCGGTTGAAAAAATAACAACTCTCTGTGAGTTAAGAGAAATAGTGTGCAACCCTGATGACGAGTTTCTAAGAGGACTTAAAAATGCACTAAATGCCATAAAGTCTAACGAAATTATACCCTCGGCAGACGCACAGCCTGTGAAGCATGGGCGGTGGATTCCTAAGGCGGGCGAGTTTTGGTGGCTCTGCTCTAACTGTAAGAATAATATAATTTACTCAACATCCGATAGAGACAGAACAGAAAAGCAGCGGTATTGTTCCAAATGCGGCGCAAGAATGGACGGTGATCCGAATGGCTGAGTATCTATGCGAAGAAGATATGAACACAGGCGAGTATATAAGCCGTGACGTGGCTTTAAGACAGCTAAACGCTACATGTTTAACGACAGGCTGCAATAATTACAACGGAGTGATGTGCAGAACCTGTGAATACGCTGATGCTATGGATTTTATAGATGCTATCCCTGCCGCAGACGTACAGCCTGTGAAGCACGGTAAGTGGGAAGAAGTCGCCGAATATGGAGGCTGGGGCGATACATATTACCGCTGCTCGGTATGCGGTGAAGAATGGTACATAGATACTGGAACGCCTATTGAAAACGGCATGAAGTACTGTCCTTCCTGCGGCGCACGAATGGAT
>Ga0247608_10001129_pt1 | contig 38492 bp, 76 predicted proteins | sample 176DNAGHGlowgp2_FD_193490 | JGI IMG/M metagenome (GOLD analysis project Ga0247608, IMG submission 193490) | Sheep rumen microbial communities from Palmerston North, Manawatu-Wanganui, New Zealand - 1766 DNA GHGlow gp2 | ecosystem: Host-associated > Mammals > Digestive system > Stomach > Rumen ...
TTTTCATTCCTTTTCCTCCTTATTATCTCTGTCAATATTGTACATTGTATCCTTCCAAATTCTATACATATAAAGCCCAAGTGGATAGAATACAAATGACCCTAAAAACCAAACTACAACAGCTCCTAGAAATACTAAGAGCCAAAATACTGGATTCATCATTTCCCCTCCTTATCACACGCATGAAAATCTATTAACATTTTGTATTTTTGATCACCGAAAATCTGCTGCCATTTTCTTTTTGCCTTATCCGATTCCCAACCAAAAGGCATCATATGGTAATTGATCAGAAACAGATCGTCCAGGTTAACACCCATACATTTCGTCATCACTTCATAAGCGCCAACGCTTTCATGATGATAATAATGTGCAATTCCCTGTTCATCGAAGGTTTGAGTAAAAAGTTTTCCGTAGTCATGTAACAAAGCACCGGCGGTTTGTCCGTAAGCATTCCATGTCATCTTACAATGAGTCAGCAAATCATGGTCATGATGCGGATTTTTCTGATCAAAACCATCCATCTTATCGATAAAATGGTCGATGTCATATTCTGGATTTTTAAGAATATCAATCTCATCCCAACCTTCTTCGTAAAATGGAACCTGGAATTTTGCCCGCTGACTGTAAATAACTTCTTCAGGTACTACACGGTCCCGCTGCGAATTACTTTTAAGACAGCTTTCGAAGGTGCGACCTACAACAACTATGATCTTTTTACAATCATTTACTTTATTGACTTCTCTCATTAATCTGCGGCGATCTTTAAGGTTCAAGAAAGTGGCATCGGCAATAACGTTATTCTTTTCTCTTAATAATTTCTTCATCCTTTTATAGAAAGTTCTAAAAACATCTGGGTTATGAGACTGATCATTTACGTCTCCAAATTCCGCGCGAATCGCATCGCTTGATACCACCTTATAACCTAATTCTTTTTCTGCTTTGTCAGCTAAATAAGACTTGCCGGATCCTGAGAGTCCGCACATAACAACTAGTTCTGGCATTTATTAACCTCCATGCTTGAGCAAATAACTTTTGGCAACATTTTTGAAACTAAAGTTAGAATCATTTTCATCTCTGTAGACCAAACCTTCACGCAACACATCTGAAGTAATTACAGAATTGCCTTCAGCTTCTTCCTTCATATCATCAATATTATCTGGAATCTGATGATGGTCATAAATTAATGGAACGTGCGGAATATCATGAACATCACACCAATCAAATAATTCTTCGTTGGTATATCTTTTGCCATCAACCCAGAGATTAAAGGCTGCAAATCTTACGTCTTTGATATTAAGCGGATTTCCTTGCACTTTATTACCGTAAGTCTCGCCCTGAAGATACATTTGATTTACATCGTTTGCGTTTGCAAATCCAAGCATCTTTTTCTCGATATCATACTTATCGGCCATTTCCCAGTAGACATTAGATTCGTGATATGTTTCTTGATATCTGTCTTTCTGGCGGACATTTCTAGAGCATACGGAGAAATCGTATTTATTTCCTTTTATGTATTCCAGACCAAAAGATGTAGAGGTTCCGTCAATCTTCTCTGTAACACTATATCTATTATCTCTATTGAGTAAAACCCAGGGCATATTTTCAACGCGAATTTCATCTGTTTTATTAATAAAACTTGGAAAGCGTTTTGGGTTATCTCTCTTTTTGCCAAAGAAAACAAATAATAATTTCTTACCCCATTCACGCCGCATTAGCCATCTGATGGGCTTTCTTTTGAAGATATTCTTATGTCTACAAGCCATAGCTTTGTATTTTGCTTCTGGATCAACACCGCTGGATTTACGCTGCCGGTCATCTGGATCGTGGTAGGTAACTTTCAGTTTTTCTGTTACATCGGTCCCTACAGCAGGATTCCCAAGTTCCGGAAAATCAGATAACGGAACTGTCAAACCTTGTGAAATAGTACCGCACATCTTAATAGTTTTTACCTTATATTTGCGTTTTTCCATGAATGCGAATCTCTCGTCTTCTTTATTTACAAGAGAATCTATTTCAAAATAGATGCATTTATCGCCGACTTTAAAATCGTCTTTACCTACGATGCATCGCCAACCAAGTACCTGGGCAAGAATAACTCTGTCATACCCAGGAATCGGCTGCAGATCTTCAATCCGTTCCACATGTGCCAAACTTCTTTCAGCCACTAATCATGCCTCCTTTCACAATCTCAAACATTTCATCAATACTTTTATCGCCTATCGGCATTCTTTCTTCCTTTGTTGTTAAAGAGTTTTTGCCGAAAGTACCATCAACGAGATTGATAAAGAATGTCGATGTTCCATCATCACCCATATAAAACTCTTCCCATTGTTCCTTTGTTAAAATTCGCCGCATATTAAGCTGATCCAGAGCCAGATTGTCGAATGCTACCGTATCAAACCATCCATTTTCAAGAATGAATTTTATGTTCCAATATAGAAATCCTTTTCTGTTGCGCACATGAGTAGCAACTTCTGGATCTTCAACATAGCTTGATCCGCGCCCGATATTCTTATAGCCAAGAATAAGTATTTTCATTCCATGATATGCTAATTTACGCAACTGTTCAGTTGTCACAATTCCGTTGATAACATGGATTACTACGTTCTTGAAGTCTTTAGTAAGCCGGATAAACTCATCTGTCGGATTTGTCAACGAGATACCTATACCTTTGATTAGACCCAGCTTCTGGAACAGTTCCAGGTCATTCCTAAACATAGATCTCATAAAATGATTCTGGTTAACCGTAACATTAACGATGATCTTCTTCTCTTTCATCTTCTCAAGAAAAACCAAAATATCATTAGGCATCGGATCCTGCAGGTTTATAGCCATTTCCGTATAAGGATGAAGAGTATCAAAAAACTTCCAGTTTATCAGCTCTCCAAATTCACCATCAAGACTGCAGCCGGCATAACAGAATTCACATCCGTTATCACAAAGGTCGGAAATATGTACGTCGCAGCATTCCGCGAAATCCGGACGGAACTCATCGTCTTCTGTTTCTCTTATCTTTGTTCCCGTTGCTAAATCAATAGTTACTTTTACGTTACCATTAATATAGGTAACCGGATTGATTAATTTCAAAATAATTCCTCCTATATTTAGATATTAATAATTTACGCACTTATTATACATCTAAATCTATTATTTGTCAACAATTATTTATTTCTCAGAAAAATTAGATCTTTAATCATCCATCATATCCATATTCTGCGATCCAACACATTTCATCTCCGCTTGGAGATTTAAAATATCCTTCGTCGCATTCCAACTCGCCTCCGAAACTTTCGTATGTTCTAAATTCCCATCCATCTTCTGCTATGTCTCCTTTGGGAACGAATTTATCCGTTTCCCAATCCCATATTAATTCACCATTTTTCCACTTATCAAATTCTTCTTTTGATCCGATGACCAAGTTATGAGTTGTGCTTGAGTTTGTCTCAAAAATTCCTTTTCTAATCGTCTTCTTCATGTTCTTTCCTCCATAAATAACAATCATAAGATCCGTGTGGCGGATATATATAATCGATTTTGCTCATATCTACAATCCCACTTTCAATAATACTTTCAAATTCGCAATACTCGTCTCCGTCTACAACAACCATGTACTTAGAATTTGTCAAGAATTCTTCAAGCGAAATTTTCTTTTCCTTCAGAAATCCCTGTAACAGATTAGCACTCTGATGGTCGATGCCCCAGCCCGCAATTACATCAATTTCTCTCCACTCAATTTCTGTTGTAACTTTTACTGGAAGATTTAATTCTTCTGTTAAAATAGGGATTTCGCAATTTGGCTCATCTGGTTTGTCAATCCATTGCACTTTATAATTTGGCACTCTCTCTCCGGTATCGGCAATTCTAAACTCGTATTCTTTTTCCCGGCTTATATCTAATGTACAACCAGTTTTTTCGTAAAAAATCCGCTCAATTTCGGCGATTTTATCTTCATCTCTGTTATACGACGCCACTGCATATCTCACCTTGTCATAAAAAGTATGTAGTATTTCAAACGGACTGCGGCCAAATTCGATTTCGCTTCCATATAAACTTACGCTGTCTCTCCACCAATCTCGTACTTCAATGTTGTGATCTCCTTCTCCTGTTTTAACAACTATAGAATGCATAGAACTGGAATTTGTCTCGAAGCAGCCATTTCTAATTGTTCTCTTCATATAATTACCTCCTTGTTCGGAGGAGCCGGAATTAATCCAGCTCATCCAACATCTTCTGCAGATCTTCCATACTCATTTCGGTTAAAGCCTTATCTTGTTTTTCGGCCATGATCTCCATAATCTTCTGCTTCTTGGCGGCCCTTTTTCTCTGTTCTAATAAACCAAGTCTTTCCTCTTCTTTGACAGATACGATATATTTAACAATATTGATTGCGTTATCAAGATCTGTCTCTTCATCAGTTTTGGATTTAAGAAGGCTTTCTTCTCCTTTCTCCTTCAACTCTTTGTTAAGATGTTTAAAGATCTGATCTAGGGCCTGAACACTCAGGTCCCAAAGATCTTCGACGCTTACTAATCCCTTGTATGGGAAACGATATTTTTTCCTTGTGGCAATTTCAAATAATTTATCCATAAAATCCTCCTTAAAATTTAATCTTAACAACCTTTTCCCAATTGTCACCTTTAATTTTAGCTATCAATTCATTTCTTTGTGTTGATGAAAACCCAAGGCCGGAAAGCTGATCATCGCAATCCGCAACTTTTGCCTTACTACCAAGGGCCTCAAATACCCTTTTATGCTGCGTTAGTTCTGGCTTCAGATATTCATTAAAAAATCCGTTCGGATTATTTTCGTTGGTACATCCTTTGAGCATAAAGAAATAATGCTTATTTCCAGTTTTATTCTCAACTTCTTCCCAGTAATTCGGGCTGAACATCACAACAGAAACCGGAGTAAACTGATTTGTATGGACTCCCCATATTTCTCTGGATGAGATCTTGGAATCTGCATTAAGAAGCGGCTTAATAGTAAATTCACCATTCTTAAGAGTTACTATGGCAACTTCTACATTATCTCTCACTTTTGTTGGATAATCAAAACTGAAAATCTGTCCATCGAATTCTATTTCTGCCCGAAAACCTTTGTTTCCACCTCTATATGCATATTGGTTAACATAGAATAAATATTCTCCGTCTATCATTGTTTTGCGGCTTTCCCAGGTAATGTTTTCGACAGCCGGGATTTCCTCTTCTGGATGTGTAATATCAACATCCAAAGCACCATGTGTCTTGATACTACGCTTATGAGAATAATAAATATGGTCTCCACCTCTAGGTTCTTCGCAATGAGCATCAAGATCATTTCGATCATAGTCTCCGGGAATATCGTTCCATTGTATGGAAAATCTTAGATCTCCATCTACCTTTCCTCCCGCAGCTTTAACCCTTTCTTTCATTGAGTCAGTGACATTTCCATTGTAAGCCCAAGAAAAATTATTATTCCATTTAAACATCGGATTTGCCGTCTTGACCTGTGGTGCGATCAGAGAAACAAGATTCCCGGAATGCTTATTCTCCATCATAACGGACAATTCTTTGGTTCTCGGTAAAACATCTGATAAGAAATCTTCAATAGTAATTTCGTCAACTCTTTCAAATTTCTTAGGATTGATACTGATATCTTTTTCCATCTCGTCAAAGATGTCTAATGCTCCGGTAATCCTTCTTGCGGAATCTCTGTTGGTAAACAGGATGTCGTTAATGGTAATATCATCAAGTGTAGCAAATCTGCGACCAAGAGAATCCAGATACCCAAGCTCTGTGATCGTTTTCTTAGCTTCTTCAAGCATCTTCTTTGTGAATATTGCTTTCGGTCGCTTATAATTACTAGGAGCAACAATAGCCTCATATTTACGTACCGCTTCTTCGATGTCGACACCGTTGGAGATATCTACAAGAAGAGTGCCTATGGAATGATTGCGGATCCTTCCGATCACTTCTCCTACGCTTACTGATTTTTCCCAAGCCCATAGATCTCTGTTCTCTTCCGGGATTTTTACATAATCTTTCTGATACTTCAGAAATTCTTCAAGAGCGTATTTCCATTCATCTCCACGATAAAGATTATTCTGCTTAATAATTTCTAAAACTGTATCTGTTGCTTCTACAGAAATTTCATTTAATGAGCGTTGGAATACCTGTTTTCTGGTTCTAAAAGTATTCTGGATGTTGCCAAGAGAGTCACTAAATCTAAATTTTCGAGGGATTTCTGGAATATAAAGATGACTCCAAGTATGAATAATCCCTTTCATATTCTCATGATTTTCTTTGCATCCTATTTGTTTTTCTTTTGTGAACCATACATCGGTCACCGCATGAGATTTGATATATTTATCCAGTGCATCAACAACCGGTTGATAGGTTGTACTTTCTGTGTCAAATTCCCAGATCGTATAAACCTTACAATCTTTAATAACCACCACATTTCCAATTTGCTTTATAAAATGTCTGCAGCATGAACAATCGTGTTCCCGTCTCTCGCGATATATTTCGTTTGTTCCGGGCGGAAAGCTGTCAAGGTATAAATCCCACATTTTATCTTTATCAACGTTGACAGTATAAAGATAATCAGCATCGCGGGTCAGATCATTAAAGTGATCTACGAGTTTATCTCTAAATTTAACAAAAGTATCCATAATACCTCCTATAATCTACCATTCTGGAATATTTCGTTTAGTTTCCTTGGTTTATAAGTTTTCTCTTTTATTTGTTTTAAAGTGTCATTTGTTCTGCATGTTTTCTGTCTTAAGCTTTCTAAAGCGGAAATTTCAGAGATCATATTTTTGATTTCTCTTCTCTTTACCATTTTATCATGGAAAAGTTTATACCATTTATATCCCTGGCTTGCCGACAGATTGTTGAATTCAGCAAAATGCTTTAGATCTTCGAGTTCTTGATCTATGTCGGAAAGCGAATCATAGTATTTTCTTTTATCTTTAATAATTTCGTCAAGATTTGATTTTAATTCCGACAGCATGATGATAGAATCCATATGTTTCACCTCCTATGTTTTGGATTATACCACACATTAATAATTTTGTCAACCATTAATTTATTTGTCTTATAAAATCAGCTTCAGTAATAATATGTATACCCAATTCCTTTGCCTTTTTGTTCTTTCCGGAGTTGCTCTCTATATCATTGTTGATGAGGAATGAAGTGTTTTTACTTACGGATCCGGCAACTTTTCCACCATTGGCGACTATGACAGATTCGAGTTCCTTCCTATTAGAATAGTGCTGCAGTTTTCCGGTAACCACAAATGTCTTACCTTCCAGTTTACTGCCGGATTCTTGTTTGTTATTTGAAATCTCGTCAAAACAATATGTAAGATTCTGAATCTCTTCATAGTGATCAGATATAAATGAGTTGATTGATAATTCTGTCTCCGATCCGATATCACTTAATTTCGACCAATGATATCCGTTGTTTGCCTTTTCAATAAAATCCTGCCAGTCATCTACATGATTTGCCAAGATTTTAGCAGTTGATTTGCCGACATTTGGGATATTCAACGCTATGATCAATCTCTGAACCGTTGTATTCCTTGCTTTATCAATTGACTTGAGAAGCTTGTCAACAGATTTCGCACCCATTCCAGGAAGATTAGACAAAGAATATTTACTAGCCTTAAGGTTAAAGATATCTTCAAGTTTGTTGACATATCCTTTGTTGATCAGCATCTCTAAGGTCTTCTCCGATAATCCGCGAATGTCTAAAGCTTCTCTTGAGCATGAATGAGCGAGTCTACCAAGTAGCTTTCCTTGACAGTGTGAATTTGTACAGCACAATACTTCGCTATCATTATCTTGTCGAATTTCTGTTTTTCCGCCGCAAATCGGACAAGATCCAGGGATCGGTAAATATCTTTCAACGGCATCATCTAGAGTTGTCGAAGCGGACACTACATATGGAATTATTTCATTGCTCTTCTTCACAACGAGTTCCATTCCTACATGCCAGTAACCATCATAGAGTTGTTTCATGATACTTACATTATGGAGACTCGCGCGGCTTACTTCCGTTCCTGCTAATTCTACGGTTTCAAAAACCGCCACTGGAGTCAGATCGCCTGTCTTTCCCATAGTCCATTCGATATCTAAAAGCCTTGTATCGGCTTCTTCTTCGAAAAACTTGAAAGCGATGCTATGCCTTGGATGGTGGCCGGTCATTCCTAAAGATTTTCCATATTCAATGTTATCAAATGTAAGAACAAGACCATCGATAGGGTACAATCTTTTCTTTGCAGCTTCCCTTAGATACGTTATATCATCCTCTTCTATTGGATCATTCTTTGCAAAACCCAACCACACAACTATAGTAAATCCATATTTTTCTGCGTTTTTCAGTCTTTCTTCATAGGAATTATTCTCATCTCCTTCAACAACTTTCCAAGCCACGAATTTCAGATTGCGTTCCTTTGCAATTCGACTGTCCAGCTGCCGGATAGATCCAGATGCCAGATTGCGCGGATTCTTATACTTTTTGTCGTCTGGAAGTTTTGCGTTTATATTTTCAAAATCATCATATGTAATAATGCATTCACCTTCGATAATATACTTACCGTTGTGATTTATATGTAACGGAATATTCTTAATCTGCTTTACATTATGCGTTACATCTTCGCCGATTTCTCCATTGCCCCTTGTCTCAGCCAGAACAAGATCTCCTTTTTCGTATGTCAGCCTGATTGTCAGTCCGTCCATCTTAAGAGACAATACACATGGTCTTCCCTTGGAGAATTTCCGCAAATCGTCCACTGATTTCGTCTTGTCGAGCGACATCATAGGAGATGTGTGGGTAACCTTTTTAAGTTCGCTTTTGACTTCAAAACCGACATTTTGTGTCGGCGAATTCGACATAATAATTCCTGTTTCGCTTTCAAGCTGTCGAAGTTCGTCAAATTTTGCGTCCCATTCTGCATCTGTCATAATAGGATCTGCGTTGTTGTAGTATGCATCCGAAGCTGCGTTAAGCTCTTTTATAAGACTATTAATTTTATATATCATTATTAATCCTCCACAGTGATATAAATTACTTGATAAAGAATGCCAGTGTCGCCAACATTTTGAAGTTCTATTCCTTCTGGTGTAAATTCAATCTTAATATTATCGGTGATAGGGATTTCCATTGTTAACCTTGAATCATCAACAAATAATGTCTTGCCTTCATAATCTGTTGTAATATTATATGCTTCCGTTGTTAAACTTACGGTCCCGGCAAAGAAATTAAAACCGAATGTTACAGTGTTAACGCTATCAAGATACTCCATCAGTGTTGCTAAATCTTTTCTCATTATAATACTCCTTTTTAATTTTGTCAATAGTTATTTTGGCAGCTATGTGCCGCCAGTTCATTTACCCAAGATATTCTCCATATTTTCTGATATATGAAGCTGCAAAGATTTTATAGTTATGCTGATATTCAACTCCTTTCCTTAATTCAGCATTTTTGATAAACTTTTCAGGATCCATATTTAACTTTTTGCTTGCATCTTTAATATCATTTAAAATCCCGCATTCTACAAATGTATTTAACTTTATCCATTTTGGGACACCTATAATTTCAAACGCCTTCTTGATCTGCATATTAAGCCGGTGTACTCTTCTGGTCTCGTCATATCTATCTTTTACATTTTCCGTTTCCTTATAAATATAACCGTCTTCTGCAAATTTTCTATATAAATCGTAATCGAATCTTTCCTTGGTCGCATAAGTGTTAAGATGTTTTGCTTCTGCTGATTGAGCCGCCGCGTGAATCAACTCGCCAGATACATCTACAACTCTTCCGTCGGACATTCTCATTTTCTTATTTACAAAGTCAATATCTGTCATCCTGGCGTTGAATATATTAACAAAACCTTTAGTTTTTCCAGTTTCGTATAATAATAAAATAGCAAACTGTTCCCTTGGATTTTTGAGCTGCTGTACAATATTATGCACTTCTTCTTTTGACATCATCGCGGAATCCATCGCGGTTTTATTTACACATTTATTAAGAATGTCCTGTGTGAACTCTAAATAATGATTGATTCCATCAGCAAGAAGATTCTGTTGCAGACACCATTGTGTGTAATTAGATAACTGGGAATTAAGATTAGCAATCACATTAAAAGACTTAATATTTCGGATCTTATAATAATTCCGGATCTCTTCAGTTGTAAAACAGGACACATCTTTATCCAAGCTTGTTTCCATAGGTTCAGTACTTTTGAATAGTCTGTTCAGCATATTTTCGGCTAGGATAACTTCAGACTCTCTCTCAGCGATATATCTCTCTTTCTGTTCTTGGTTAAACATCATTTTGATCAACTCCTTCCTTTGCCAATTCTTCAATATCTTTTATTAGAGATTCTGTTACACCTTTGCTTGGACGCATTTTTCTTTGATCTATGCGATTTGAATTTTTTACAACGTAATCTACGATACGTCCGGTTGTTTGCCTATCAATATCATTTTCCAAAATATAATGAATTGTTATCATCGCACAAACTAAAGTTTTATAGCTATACTTCTTATTCAAATAACTATCAGAAAATTCAGACAGATTATTCAAACATTCTTTAATTCCTTTGTATTGTGTTATATTTATACTACGAGCTTCTTTCTTATTGACATTATGAAACCATAATCTTTTGATACAAGCAGACATCTCGGCGAAATTTATTATGCCGGAATTTCTATTGATTTCTCCCTGGAAATTACAAGAAGGATCTTCGTTTAGTCTTCTCGCAATCTTAACAGCTTCATCGTCTACATTGAAAGAATTAGAATCTCGCTTGTTCATTTGAGTTTTCTGATCTTCCTGATATATAAACCGTTGACCTTTGTCTTCCGCGTAATTTGTAATTCTTAATTCCATTGGATAGTCAAATTTAGAATTCAAATCAATTGCGTTGGTAATACTTACAAAACGATGATATCCATCTATGATATCTAAGCTGTCAGCCGATCTGATGGTGAGTGTCATTGTATCAGGATCATAGTAGAAATCAGAATTCTCATTTATTGGAATATTTAAAGTCAACGTGTTTGGGATAAACGTATCATTTTCCATTGCGGACCTAATTTCGTTTACGGCTTTACGATTTATCTTTATGATATATACTTCTTTTTTACCTTTAACGACTCTCTGCAGTGTTCTCTGGATATTCTCATTATAAGAGATCAGCTGGGCATTTCTAAGCGACATCAACTCCTTTGCAGTAGTGGCTCCAATCCATTGATCATCGGCTACCTGGATCATCTTAAACTTTAGCGGAAACGATTTCTTTCGCTTTTTCTTCCATTTACTATGAGAGTAATTATCAATTTCCTGATCAGTAAAGAAATATTCCAACGTATATAAACCGCGCAAAAATTGCCGGAATCCATCAAGCATGATAAACAGCTCAAAATCCGTTGCTGTTGCCAGAGATGCCCGGCGACTAAGATAATCAGCCGCCAGACTTGCCGGGTACTCATATTTTTCTCCGCAGTATTTATAGAAATCATTTAAATGATCGTTAAGTATATTAATAGAATTCATTTCTATATGAGATTCTAAATTTGTCCTATCCACTTTCATTTCTTTTACCTCCTTTCCTTATTATAATTTAATACTTGATAGATGTCAAGCGTTATAAAAGATTATTCATGATTTCTGCAGCTTTCTTAGAGTTATCATTATTGCCCCTAATATATAACTGTGTTGTATCAGGGCTAAAATGATCCATACATTTTTGCACAAAATAAATATCTTTTGTTTCGTTGTATAATTGCGTTGCATATGTAGCTCTTAATTTATGCGGTGTAATATGTTTACCTTTTATATTTTGAGTATATTTATCTATCATCTTTTTAACGCCGCTATATGTCAATCTACCACCTTTCGAGGAGATAAATAAAGCGGGCTGATCCTCCGGAGCTTCTCTTTTATTTAACCATTTTTCTAAGGCTTCCCATGCTTTGTTTGACAGATAATGAACCTTTATTTTGCCTCCCTTGTCTTTTACTATCAATGTGTGATCATTTGCATTTATATTTGAAAGATCTAATTTACACAGCGCTGAACATCTCATACCTGTACTCAAAAATACAGTTACAATTGCCGTATCTCTATCAACCAGAGTATTTCTCATGCGGCCCGGCAACTCAACAATATTATCTTTCAATTGGGAAATCTCCTCAACATCAAGAAAACCTTTGTTTCTCTTTTCAATAGATTCAATACTTTCATCTGCTTTTGTCTTTTTCGGTCTCTTTACATACTGCATAGGATCAAGCGTATTAATCGTGCTTGCAGCGAGATAAGACGAAAATCTTTTTAAAGCGGAATATGTAGTGATTCTATATGACTTAGATTTATCACTAATACTGGCAAGAAACATATCATAATCAAACAATGTTAATTCTTCTGGATTTTTTCCATTGAAATTCATAAAATTATTTACATAAGTGAGATATTGATATACGCTGGTAAGGCTCATATCGTTCATTATATGATAACGAAAACTCTGTAAATACGGTCTGCTTGAATTTGCTTTTATAAAACCGTCGATTTTCTTATTTAATTTATTATCTAATTCTTGTATTCCGTTCATAAAACCTCTCCTTAATAATAAAACATTTTTATCGCTTCGTTACTAAGTTTACACATTTCAAGATCAATGCAATTGTCGTATTTCCTATTATCTAATTTACTATCAATCACTCTTTTTTCATTATCTATATAATATCTCCTCCAATATATTCTTGTCTTATCATATCTTGGAGTAGATCGAGTAATATCAGTAAGCATAATTGTTTTATCTTCTGCGAAATAAAATTTACGATTAGTGTTGATTTCAATGCATATATGACTTCTATTTAAACCACATTTACATTCATTTTCTCTTTGAGGTACTTTGCATATAGGATAGAAATCATACATTTTCATACTACAAATCTTTTTTGCATAATCTGTACCCTTTGACTCTATGTCGTCAAATTTATTTCCAACTATATTTCCATTGTTGTCTATAGCGTTACCATAATAATCATAGTGTATCATTTTCCCATTTGATACCAATCGATTTTGTTGTATTTTACCTCCTTTTTTACTTTGTATATAAGACATAGCGTTTTTAGACTCAGCATAATTTTTGTTTTGTTTGGTTTCAGAGGAATCAGATATGCTCTGATCAACAAAAACATACCATGATAACACAATGAACACTATAGCGCCTATAAGCCCAATCATATCGGAACCTCAATAGCTTTCTACAAATTTCTCTACCTTATTACAATAAGGACAATAAATATCCTTAATGTGTCCTTTCTTTCTGAGAGATCCTTTCTTTCTCGGCAAAGGAATTATATTAGAACACTCTGGACAATAAAAATAAGATATTTTAAATGGTTGCCTTCTCATTCCCAATGTTATCACACCTTTCTAAATTAGTCAATTATCAATTTCTGTTACATAAAACTGAATTAATTCTCCATCTCCGTTGATCTCAGCATAATCATCATTAATACAACATGATTCGATTTCTTCCTTATTATATAGCTCTCTATAATATCTGTACTCCATGATTTCTTTTGCTTCATTATCAACAATCACTTCTGTCTTACAATTTTTTACAATTATCACAACATTCATTTGCAATCCCTCCTTGTGAATATGTTATATCACAATTCGGGATTCAATGCAAACAAATGTTCTAGTAATATTTTGAAAGTCCAGAATTTCGGACTGCAAAAAACAGGCACTTAACTTGCCTATTTAGTCAATATATTATAGGCAACTTACCTGAGCTATAAATTAATCACTTCAAAATCAGATTTACATTTTGCGCATCTATACCATTCTGGATGCTGTATCACCTTTGATTTTTTGAGATATTCCTGTTTGTTTCCGCAGCCAGTACATTTTAATATATATTTAATCTTAACTGGTTTATCTTTCATGTCAATACCCATCTTATCATCAGAAGAGCATCTGGATATATGATACTTGCCGCCGGATTTTATATTTACTTTATTTGCCAATCTTTTCCATTCTCCGCCGTGATGGGCACCCGGAGTTAATGCATGAAGCAACTCATGAATGATAGTGTTTCTTAAATGTAAATCATCTTTAAGTACGTTCTCGTCAAGCATAAATGACGAAATGTTAATTTCAAAAGGCACCCCGTTTCTGCTCTTACATTGTCCATATCTCTTTTTCGCGCGACTTACCTTCCAATCAAGGTCCGCCGGGATACTCGATGTGTCAATGTCAAAGCTCTCAAGTTCTGCGATACATTCTGCTGCATATTTTCTTAAATCTCTCATATAATCCTCCTTAACCGTTAAAAACAATAGTTCCGTTTTCAATGCCAACCCAATCATCTCGTCTAATAATGTTGTAAAGCATATTCGTATCGTCTACATGATACGTTTCATAATTTGCGCGATCATTCATCTCTTCTTCTGAGATTTCTTCCGGATCACATTTGCCTAATAAATTTCCTTTGTTAACTTCAATAGCTTTACCGATAGCTTCTTCGATATTTTTAGCGTCAACAAGAAACTGAGAATAATCAAGATCAAATGTTACTAACCATAAATTCATACTGTATCCTCCTTAATATTTATTATCAATAATTTCATCAATTAAATCCATCATCGCATATATGACATCTACCTTGTCAGGATCTATATTTTCTGTTGCTGCTATATATTCTAAATCATCTTTGTATCCTAAAAGATCTGCTTCTTCCATATAAATATCACCGTTAATAAACATTATGCATTCCTCCTTAATTCTTCATATCTTGGTAGCGGAACTAATCCGTGTTTCGTGCAAATCGCGGCAACTTCGATATCTGGTACTTCCCTTATCAATTTCATAGCGCCGCATATTATCCATCTCACCGTTGCCTGTGTGCTTGTATTATAGTAATAATATCCGTTTACTGGAATATCCTTAAGATAAGCTTTGGCAGCTATCACCTTACCTTTCTTATTTATGCCCGCTTTTTCTGCGGCTAACTGATAATTTACTTCATCAGAGAACTCAACTTCGACCCACACCAGATCATCCGGCAGATAATCAACTGGATAGCCGGTTCCCTTTGATTTACCGCCGATATGAGTTTCATGCGGAATTTCGCATAAATGAAGACCAGGTCTATAAGCAAGTTCACCAAGCTTTGACCTAACCTTTCCATTCTTTGTTAATTCGCCGCATTTCGCTTCAATCCATTCACCAACTGGAAACGGATCTTTTGCTAAAACGTAAAGCGGATAGTAGTTACCATCCGCCTTCTTACGTACTAATTTATATGCTTTCATTGTATCAACCTCCTTCACTCTACTCCTCTGATAATTCCAAGTTCCGCTGCTCTTTCAAAGATCTTCATCAGAACCGGGACACAAATGCTATTGCCCGCAAGCTGCTTAATCTGCTGATCGGTAATTCCGTTTTTGACCATTTGCTTATAATCTTTATCTGTATAACCCATAAGTCTGAGCTGTTCTTTTGCTGTAAACAACCTGATATGACCATTGATGTAAACAGCCTGTCTGGAACCGGTGGTTATTGTCTTTGCAATTCCCTTACCAACTCTGCCGCGCCTTGTCTTTGATGACGGAAACTCAAAATTTATTACATCTCCTTCCTCAAATTCCTTATATCCTAATTTCGTTGCTTCTTTGACGGCTTTCTTTCCATTCGGCAAATCAATTACAATACTCATTTCTTTCTCAGTCAGTTTGTACTCTTCGGGATCTACCTTTTTGTCAATATAATCAATTACCTTTTTCTTCAGCGGGACCGGATCCGGGAATTCAAATTTAACATCATCAAGAATAGAAACCACATACACCCGATCTCTTGCCTGGGGAATACCATAATCACTTGCTTTGAGAATCTTCCAGAAATTGTGGTATCCATAGCTTTCCATTGTTTCCAAGTAATGATTGAAATGGTCGCCAAATTTGTGGACGAGTTGCGGAACATTCTCCCAAAGAACCATCTTCGGCAACTTCGTAAGTTCTTTTCGCTCTGGATCAAGAATTTGCAGCACTCTTTCATAAAGAATCGAGCGTCCAGTATTGATATTGTTTTTCCCATTTTTTGACCAATCCTGACAAGGTGATCCGTGCACCAGAATATCACAATCCATATTCCACAACATGATATCCTGTGGTTTTAAGTTATTGTCGAAGATGCTGTTATAGGCCAAGACAGCATATGGAAGAATCTCTACATAATCAATAGATTTAATGTTATAGCCAAGATTTTCTAATGCTTTCCTTGGAGCGCCGATTCCGCCGAATAGTTCAAGAAGTTTAATTTTGTTTACCTCAAATTCTGTTGCTGTTTCTACTGTACTTAAGATTTTGTTATTATCTGATTTAATACACATATAATCACTTCCCTTCATAAGTATCGATGTCTTCATAATCATTCTCATCTCAATCTGGATATACTTCCCAAATATCTAAATCTTCGTTATAAGAAGTGTGCATTATGTCGCATCCGCAATCCTCTAAAAGATTTGCAACAAGATTTGCTTCGAATTCTGTTCTGCATTCAATCTCTCCATCCTGATTTACCCAAAAAGCCTTATGATCTTTGTTGCAATTTTCTTCTAGGGCCTCCGTGATTAAATCGTAAATCATTATCCATTTCTCTTTCATTACATCGATCTCCTATTCAATTGGCATGCCACTCTCGTCTCTGAGTTCCATTTCATTGTCAACTACAATATCAAACTCAATTCCTCTTTCACTGCTTTGATTTCTCTTATCATATACTGAATAACTTCCTGCGCGTATTTGTCTGTCCTGGCTAATGGATCATGATAGATGACCTTTGTAGTATCATCATCAATGTAGGCAATAACCTTTCCTTCCTCATCTCCATCATCAGTCAACCAAGCATCAACTCTCCAGAAGTTATCTTCTTCGCACCAATAATCACATCTGATCTCTGCCCATTTGCTCATAATTCCTATCCTTTCTATTTATCAATTACTTCACACGTATCGGCATTTCTCAGTTCGCTTTCATCAATCTCGATTTCTATTTTCGGATTTAATCCAGTGAGCAAATTCCAAAATTCGTCTTGTGCTTCAATAAGTGTTTTCTTATCTGTATCAAGATATATTCTTGCGTTTAAATATAATTCGTTCATATCATCCCTCCTCTACATAGTCTACGCTGTACCAAATACAATCTTCATGCTGCTCAAGTAACCAACATTCTAATTCATATTGTCTTTCACTTTCGAGTTTATAATTTCCTTTTTCATCATAAGGAATTAATCTTTCAACTTTCGTTCCATCTGCGTATCTTGCTTTACACTCCCACATACTCAATTCTCCTTAAACCATTTGTTCCACTCTTCGTCGGTGCAATATCCGGCAGCCGCATAGAAGAACTCTTTCGCTTTCCTGAGTCTGTCTTTCCAATCATCAAAGTCAATATTGACTACTGCTGTACAATACTTCGGTTCCGAATCAATATCATAATCCAGGACTTCGGCGAATTTCTCTTCTCCGGCTTTTTTAAGCCTCAAAGGACCGCAGAACGCGATCCCCAGCTCTTCAACAACATTATCGTAAACATCAATATCCTGCTCAATTTTAACAAACTCTCTAATTTTCATAATTTAATTATCCTTTTAAAAATTGCTATGTGCCTTAATTATCGCTTCTTTTGCATCGTCAGTAAGCTCTAACTGATATGTGTGATAATCTCTTCTTGTTACTTCTCTTGAAACCCGCAGTAAATCCCAACCAGATTTCTTTTTAACCATATAGAACTGTGTGCTTTTTGGCGTATACTTATAGGCTCTCGGAAAATTTTGTGCCCACACATCTACATCAGCATAAATCCCTTCCATATGTTTCTTCGGAATACCGAGATAATTTTCGATCTTCCGGATGCTGTGGACCATATCGTCATAAGTAATAATTCGTTCACTTGATTTTCCTTCTGCCGACTTAATCATTTGTTCGATTTTCGTTTTGTTTGCCTCTTTTATTAACATAGAATTAACTCCTTTCAATGATCGGTTCCGTAACCAATGTCTAATACTTCGCCGTAGATCGTTTCAATCTTCATCTTCAGAGGATCACTTCCGTCGTGCCAGGTCCCGCAGAATCTACATGGAATCGGCGGCATTTCCGGTTTTAACAGATACGGATAAACCGTGATATCATAACAATCACTCATATCCATAGCGTTGAAGATTTCTCTTGGATTCATAATTTTAAAATATGTTTCGCCTTCGATAACTTCTTCTACTAAATACTGATTCATAATTATATCCCCATTCTAAACATCTATGCCCATATGATGACAACAACTAATCAATCCGTTTGGATTTCTATGACAATCAATTCCACAGCTGAACACCTGTCCGCTGCAATCATACGGACTTGTCACATATCGGCGGATAGACTGTTTAAATTCCTGAATATCTTCGTCTGTCCAGTCTTCAGAATTCGGAATGAAACCGTATTCCACAAATCCATCTCCGTAATCATCGCCGTCATAACGGATCCTTGTATCTTCAAGAAGTGATACGGGATCCGGTTTTGCCGGGTGAGTTCTCTTGTATTCGTTTTTATACAGATATCTTAAAAGCTCTTTATCATCGCGAAATTTCCGTTTCCTTTGTCCTTTATTATATCTGCTATACGTCATCGTACTTCATACCCCTTTCTAATGCATATTCTTTTGCACTCGTCTTTGGTTAATCCTTTGGCAACCTGGAATTCATTGCAGTCAAAAGCTTTCCAGATTGTACGTTTGCCGTCCTTAAACTTCACCAGAATCACTCTTGCTTTTTTATCTCTTCGCTTACACATATTAACCACCTCCTTTATTCCGGACGCAGAATTTCATCTGCTGTGAAATCAACATCATCATTGTCGTCAAGTGGCGTGATTCTCATTAACTCGAAGGATCCGAATCCGTCGTTATGAAATTCCGAACCATCAAGTTCTTCATAAACTTCCTTTACCTCATCTTCGTCTACTGCTTCAATATCAATATATACATAGTCAATAACCTTTGCTAATATTCTAAATTTTGCCATTTGCTTTACCTCCTTAAATAAAATCCCTTACACTCATCCCCGGTGCGTTCCACGGACAACTCGGGCTATAATCTCCCGCCGTTGCCGATGGACAATAGTTATCAGGCTCCAAACACTCCGGCGTTCCCTCTTCGTATTTCTGGCAATCCTTTGCGTTCTCGATCTCTTCTTCTTCCGTTGTGGCTACTTCATACCAATAACACCAATCCATACCTGACCAAGATGACCAAGCTCTGTGTTTGCAATTGCCACATCTTTTCATTTAAAATCCTCCTCGTCTAAATCTTCAAAATCTTCTACATAAACACAGATCAATGTGTCTTCGTGAATTGTCATATCAAACTCTTGCTCGAAAAATTCTTTCATGGTTTCCATAATTCCGTTTTTGTTTATGTTGTGGTAACACTCGTGATAGCAAATGCCGCCGCCATAAAATCCAATTATCACTGTTCTCGCATCAAACTCTTCGGAAATCTTAATTCCGTACCACCCTGTTGCTTCATAAGTTCCGGGGATGTCATCTGTAAATCCAAATTCTGCGTTCTGATGATTTGCAAAATACTCGGCGAAATCATTCAATGTGATAAATCCGAATTCTCTCATATTTCCCATCCTAAAAAATAATATCATCAAATCCTTCTGTGTCTTCGTCGCCGGTTGTATCAGCTGCCAACCAAGGTCCAGGAATATAACTCTCCCAATCATCAACTACCTTGCCCCATGTCTTAAACAAAGCAAACAACTCGCTTGCTATCACTTTATCTCCGGACTGAATTCTGTTATAAATTTCTTTCCAAGTATCATCGTTTAGCTCAAGTTCCATTGCTATTCTTGCATGTATTTTCATACTCTTAATCCTCCAACAATTCCTTTGCCTCGTTCATAGATGTACGATTTCTTTTAATGCCTGGGCAACATCAAGCCGCTGCTCTAACTCCCATTTTTCTTTTGTCTTACAGAGTTCTTCTAATTCCTTTATGGTTCTAACTTCTTCACTCCAGCTGCCGGATTCCGTACGTATAGACCAGTAATTATAGGCTGGTGTAAACGATTTATATAAGCACTCTCCATCCGGAGCATACCCCGTAGTACTTTCTTTTTTACATGCCCACATTCCATTGGCACATCCGGAAACGCCTACCTTGAAACACACATAACCTGTATATTCGAGCTTAATTGCTTCCCTTAAGAATTTCCGCATATCTTTGAGATCTGTCTTGGTAAGATAATTTTTAAACCAATCAAAAACCCCTAATTCTTTATAAACATCTTCCAGCTGACAAAACTTATCTCGATACGTATCGATCTCACTAAGATATTTCTCGACATTGGTCAATACTTCTTTTGCGTTCATAACTCTACCTCCGTAAATCCAATGTTATCACAGTACATTACCTTGCCATCCATATAAACTATATCAGACACACTCAATGAATGGCCGTGATATCCTTCTGGATGGTTTAAGTTACACATCACAAATATATCTTCAAATGTAGCATGATCACTTACCTTACCAAACCACACCATCTGATAATCGTTAATGTCTACTTTGCCAAACTCTTTCTTTACCGTGTTGTATCCGATAAAGGCCTTGTAATGACGATCCGGCGCATCTTTTCTAAGTTGTAATATTGAACAATATTTCATCTTTTTATCTCCTCGTTTTCTTTAATAGCTTTATCTACTCTTTCCTTGATTGCTTTGGTCACATCTTCCTGAAATGCTTTGTCGAAAGCTTCTTTATCAAGATCTTCGTACCACCACTTGATGATATCCTTTTGGGGCAGATAAGATATTGCCCATCTCTTTATTCTACCAGGTTCAAAGAATCCGTTAAAATTAGGCCCGATCACCAAATATACGGGTAATCCATATGTGTGTCCCCAAAACCCGGTTAAATAGCTGAATTCTTTCATGCCCGCTTTTCGTATAACATTCTTATACTCAATCAAATCCTTATAAAAACCATTCACAAGATCTCTTTCCTTCTGGCTTACTTCTTTTTTAATTTCTGCCGTTTCTTTTTCAATCTTGCTACATAACTCGTCAATAGAATTTATCATATTTATTAAATCTGCGTTCATAATCAATCCTCCAAATCAAATATCAAATCTTCTACAACCCGCGACGCAGTAGCTAAATCGGCTATTTCCTTATATGCATACGGATATTCTTTTCTGTAAAATGCAAGTTTCGCATCAAGTGCATCAAGAACATTCTGAATATCATCATGCTCTGCTTCTGTTATAATTTTAAATTCTTTCATGTTCCACTGACCCATTGTCTCACCTATCCTTCCATATTGTGATATATGTAAACAATAACATTCTTTCTCTGTCCGTAATTAATCCGGCATGATACAATCCTCTGACATATTCAGACCCTCTATGATAGCATTCGTTTCCGTTATAATCTCTCTTGAGATGTTCAATATGGGACTGAATATTCTTTGGCAACCTGTCAAGTATTTTTCTTGTCATCTCTTTACCTCCTCGTTTTCCTTAATCACATTCTCGACCCTCTCATTAATTGCCTTGACAATTGAATTCTGGAATGCTTCATCAAATGCCGCGCGATCCAGATCTTCAAACCACCATTTGACAATCTTTTCAGTTGTCAATCCACCAGAATTAGCCCATCGTTCTACTCTTCCGGCTTCGCAGAATCTGCAGCTTCCATATGACCCAGGCACCACCAGATAAACAGGAAGGCCATATGTATGCCCCTTGTATCCGGTCAGATAACTGAATTCCTTCAAACCTGCCTTTCTCATAATGTCTTGATACTGCTCTACCTCTTTCCGGAATTCATCAAAAAGTTTTCTAGTCTCTTCTTTTTTCCGCTTTTTAATTTGTGTTGTTTCCTGCTCTACTACATTGCAAAGATCGTTAATATCGTTTACCATTCTAATTAAATCTTCTTTGATCATGCTATTTCCTCCTCCCATTCATCTAACATATCCAAGATTCCGTTGATTGCCAACAATCTCTTTTCATCATCTGTTGCTACAGCTTCATCCTTCAAGATGTTGTACCAATGCTCAAGCGGATACATCCTCTGGAAGAACGCTGCTCTTTCAATATTCGCCGCCAGATCTGCGACTTCCATACAGTCTTCAACAGTGAATTCTTTGTTGGATAAGAATGTTACAACCTCAAATGCAATTTCAAATGCTCTTTCTTTTGTCATATTACTCTACCTCCTCATATTCTCTCTTGAATAATAAATTCGCTATAATGGATTCCGTTTCATCTTCCGTACAGAAGTTATCATGCACTTCATCGTCCACATAAACTTCATATAAAAACTCTCCATTTTCGTCGGTATCTTGATGTATACCATCATTTTCGTATTGCTTTCTAACTTCGATGACAAAATTCGGATTCTTTACAATATATTTCTTTTCCACATCATCCTCTTTGAAGTTACAGTTATCTAACCCATAATCAAGTATATCCCATCCGTATGACGCATCACTTTCCAATTTAGGATTATTTTCCATAAACTTATAGAGTCTCTCTTCCGTTGGAGTGATGTCGTTTTCTCTTAAGAAATCCTCAAGATCCCCGCGTCCCCATGTTACATTCAACTGCTCCATATACTGATCAACTTCATCAAGTAGCTGTACATTATATCCAGCTCTATTGTTAGCCATGACATTCTTAACATCCTTGTCTGTGAGTTCAACTTTCTTTTCAATAATTTCTCTCATTAAGTACTTCTTTTCTTTTGTCATATCAGAATTCCTCCCTATTTACTATTTCTTTAAATTCATCTAAACTACCAATAAAAAACGGTTCGTTATCAAATATGCTAACGTTTTTAATTCATTTTCATCATAAATAACACCATAATTATAATTCTGATTTTTACAATCAACAGGAAATATATATAAATTGTCAACACCTGTTTTAAAGTCTCTTATAAATTGTGCTGCCAAACAATCAATTCCATTTGCATATTCGTCAGTATTTTGATCTATACCTATACCATTAATAATCTTCTTTGAATAAAGAAAATCACAAAGTTCTCTGTCTACACCAACAAATGGGATTTCTTTTTCATTACGCTTTTTAATAGATTTTATAATACTTCTTGTTCCCATAATTAAATCATCCTCAGTCCCACACAATAAACTCAATTTCATCAACTTTGTCATTTGGGAAAATCCATTCATCATCTCCCTGAACAAACTTGATACAATCAATGTAAAACTCTGTATCTACATCATAATATGCTTCTGCATTGACAAGATATTTTCCTTCTATAAGTTCCCTTAATCTAGCCAAATCATTTAACTCTTCATCGTCTGTATCACAGGTTGTCCATGTAACTCCCTTCCATCTTGTACCAACTTCATAGTCATCTCCTGATGTCTCGCAGAAACAACCAGAAATCCTTGTGCAATCTTCCAGATCATCATAGTCCCTGGTCTCACTGAACCATAAATCACCAAGAAGAAACTTCACCTTTTTATTATCTTCTGATAATCTTCCATCAATATAACATCTCATATTTTTTGCCTCCTTAATCTTCAATATATCCAAGTGCCTCAACATAAGTTACAGAATCAATCTTTCCTTCCAGTTCTCTATGTAACTCATCCCACATGTCTTCAAGTTCCTTTTCAAAGTTCTCCAACAAATCAAACTGCGTTTCATCTTCATGCCCATCGTTGTTGATAAAGCCAACGTTTACTGATGTCGGCTCATATGGCGACACGCACCATTCTCCGTTTTCTTTTGCAACCTTGATTGCTTCTTTAATTGTCATAATTGTTCTCCTTAAATCGTAATCACTAAATATCCCTGATCCGCTGTGATATGTTTCACTTCGTAGTTACCATAATTCTTAACTGCATATTCAACTGAGCAACCTTTTTCAAGTTCCTTGAAGTTTTCTTTATCCCATACTATTGCCGACTGAATGGCTCCACGGCATGAATACAAGATACGTTTTAATTCTCTTAATTTCATTAATCTGCCCTCCCATAATTAAAGTAAATTTCCGTAGCTCCCATGTCTTTCAGCATCGCTTTAACATCCGGCAATGGCCGAATCCAACTCGCTTCTCCCTGATATGGCGACTGAGAACACATCCGATACCTCTTGCCCTTGTAATCAAACTCAAGATACTCACCGATCACACATCCACCGATATCACCAACCTTAGTTGACTCTTCCATCCAGAAGTTCATGACATTGTCGAGTTCTCTTGGATAATCCGTCATTTCATTACTATAGTCATGTTCGTATCTAGCTCTTCCCGGTCTGTACAACCGCACGATCTTTTCTCTTTCGCAGATTGTATATTCAACTTCCATATCCACAGCTTCACACATACAAGCATGGCAGCTATCACAGTGTTCAAGATACAATCCGTAGCTGCTCAGGATCCCTTCGAGCTTCTCATAAGCCTTGAATTTACTGTATCCGTTGATGCAGTAATACATCGCACCATCGTAGCTCATACCCATGATGAATTTCTCTGGGAAGTACTCACAATAATCAAGTGGGTTCTTTTCTTCCCTTACCGGAAGCCGCCGGTATTTGTAGTAACCATCATCACCTTTCTCAAGCGGATAACTCAAGCGAATTCCGTTGTAGAACAAGCTCCAGTCTTTGCCGAGTTTGTTCTTGCTTGCCCAGCGGCGGATTTCCTTTGCCAAATTCTCAAGATCTGCCTTTGTTAATTTTCTCTTCATTTAATTTTCCTCCATCCATCTTTTTGCAAATTCTTCGGCATCTTTCTGCGATAAGATTTTCTTGCTGATTACGTATCCGTTTGAGTAGCACTCTTCTTCAAATATACATTCAGCAATTATTTGATTTGCAGCATCGAGATACTGATAAGCTATATCTGCTATAGATTCATATCCGTAGGTGGCAATACATCTATATATATCTACCAAGTCGTATTCCATTAAGTCGATAAACCCGGCAACCACACAGTGGTTATCAGAATCACCAACAGCATTCTTTGCCTTGGTGTCTTCTTCAGTTGTATACAGCCACAGGACCTGGCAAAATTTATATCTGTAGTTGTCAATCTGTTTGCACCACTGAAGACTGTCTGTTTCAAACCAATTGTTTGTCATTTCAGTTCCCTCCTTAGAATTCTGTTTACAACCTTAAACATTTCTCTTTGGGTTCTCATTCCAGATCTAGTGTCCATATTCGATCTCATGGACGTCTCTCCGTAAGAATAATCAACGCTCCATTCTTTGTTGATTTGAGCTACATAAATAATGATTCCGTCAATCGTTTCGCAACGTAAATTCACCGGCCAATTTTTTGTTGGCGATCCGCAATTATGGATATCTATGAAATTGCCCATAGCACAAATCTTATTGCCTATTCTCTGATATAATTCTGTTACCATATTCAATCTCCCTTCTGCCATTCATATACCGGCAATTCGTCATCTACAGGCCCATTACAGTCAAGGCACAACCATCTGCATCCAGCTCCATATGCTGCTAACATACAATCATAGAGATCGTCTGGTACCTTAGGTAACAATTCTCTAATTATATTGTCTTTATCAAGATATAAATAATTTTTATCAACATAAATTAAATACCCTACGGTTCCTTTGCGATAACAGGTAGGCAGAGACTCATGATCCATTTCAATCAATTCTGCAGTTTCTGGCGTAATGTGTTTTGTCGAAAGTGTAAGCATTTTACTGATTTCTAACATATTATTCTCCTCCTATTTCACAATCTCGTTGATTACCTTCGGCCCATCAAACCGATAGCAGTTCCGGCATTTCACACACTTCTTATCTGTTCCATCTCCCTTTCTGCAATTAATAAAATCGCATCCTTTGTGAGATTTATCCCATACTACAAACACCTTATCAACCCAATGGTCAGATGGTTCTATTGGTGTGTTAATCAAAGGTGCAGACTCAACAATGATAATGTTGTTCGGTTTCTCAATACCGGCCGCTCTTGCTTTGGGGAATAAGAATGCATTCTTAGTCCAGAGTGCAAATATCGTATCCGGATTTGCCTTAGCAAAGTTGAAGTAGTTCTCAATCTGGATGATGTTGTTCAGATCTCCGAAGCTCTCCAGACGGAAGATGTCCAACGGAATTGCCGGAAAACAATCTTCAGGAATAATTTCCTTAGTTAATAGCTCCGTATTTCTTTCGAGTTTATTTGCTAATGAATGCTGATAGCTTGTCTGTCTTACGGCAAAACACTTAGCACAGATTGAATCTCCGTTCTTATGCTTTGCCTGACAGTAAGGATTTAAACGGCAGGATGTAGACAATGACCACATCCCTTCCATCTTGCCGTTGTGATTGCGGCAAATTGCTTCGTAAATCTTGTTTGCGAGTTGCACTTTCTCTCTAGTAGTCATTTGTCTACCTCCTATATTCAATTATTAATTTAGTTCTTAAATTACGTGGATATGAATTAATGCATCTATTGGACCACACTCACTGAAGTTTTTCCCTCGCATGGAATACCATTTGCATCCATTTGGCAACTGTTTTAGTTCACATTCAGCTTTCTGTAGCCAATACAATAATTCGTCCACTCTTCCATCTGGTAACTTCATTTCTCTCAAAATATTTGCCGCCAGACTTTTCGTTTTGCGTTCCCTTGTCGTTTCTACAAATACGGTTTTCTGTCCGTATGGAAACGTAAATCCTTTCATTTTCTTGTTCCTCCTTATTATATAATTTCCGTGGCTTCCCACGATCCCCAGAATATCCGGGGATTTCGGTTGGTAGCCGTCCAACCATCGTCAGGTGGGATTTACATGTAAACGTATTTCGCTCTCGGCACACCGATTTCTTCCATTCTCTTGCCGAAGTCGAAGTGATTGTCTTCGATAAGCTGCTTCATGAAAGCGAACATCCGAAAGCCGCCTTCGTTTTCTCTGTTGAAGTAGTCAGGATGAGCGAAGTATGCTCTTGCTTTGGTTTCGAGTTCTACAATTGACTCGTACTGATTCAACTTAAAGAATTCGCCGACTACGCATCCGTGGAACATGATCATATTTTTGCATGTCCAATAAGCACCAATTCCCTTGTACATGTCTTTCCATGTCGGTGATTTCTTGACTCCGTCCATGTTGTATAAACGAAGCACTTTAAGGAATGACTTCAGATGCGGAAGTACTTCCTTGTAAGTAAAGCAGTACTGGATTGCCAATTGCGCCCCAAATAATCCCTTCGCTCTTGTTGAGTATTTCTTTGCTACCTTATCGTAGATCTCACGGCAACTTGCAGTGATCGCCTCCATTGTGCAAATACGGGTGTACTCTGCGAGTTTTTCCCTATCTCCGTCAGCGGCGATGTGGATAATACGATTTACTTCGTCAATCATGAATTCAACTTGATATTCGAAGTCGAGGCAGTTGTCAATGTAGTCGTTATATCCCTTGAGCTTGCCGTCCCAGCTCTTGAAGTTCAGATTCCGGAACATCTGAGCCATGATCCAGCGGCGATACATGTCGGGATTTTTTACGTATCCTTCTGCCTTCAGCTGCTTCACTACCGGATCCTCGTTGTGCTTTTTCAGAATTTTCTCGATTTCCGCCTTGTTACCGTTCTCCAGAATGAACTGGAGCATATCATTTATATCAATTCCGGCTTCCTTGAGTACACGCATTCTTGTTTCCTTATTCATTTTCTTTGTCATAACTTTCTCCCCCATATTTGTTTTGTTGATTGTTGCTACGTTAATGTCAATATTAATTTTCTTCATCATACCACTCCTTAATAATTACTAAATCTGGGTCGACTTTGCTCTGCCAGAACCAGCCCGGAAATTCTATTTCCTTGGCGTGTTCTTTTACATATGTTTCAAGTGCTTCCTTTGCTTCCATCCTAGAAAAAACAAGTACCAGTTTGTCATCTGGGATGTCTTCAAGATCTAACGCCTTGAACTTCTTACTGTTGGCTCCCTTGCTCGGAAGCGTATGTTTGTAGACGTCATACAGTTCCTCGATTCTTTTGATAACATCCATTTGCTTCTCCTTTCTAACACACTCAGCATTTGCGGAGCATTCCTATAAATGTTTCATTGTAACCGCCGGAAGCCGGATCTTGGATCCGTTGCAGTCGGCGGAGTACTTAAATTAACTGCCTTGTGTGTTTTGCTTGCTCTAGCTTTTGTGGTCAGTACATTGGAGCATTTCTGTAATTGTTTCATTCAAATTCCGGGTAAGTCGTTTATATAACTAATAACCCGGAATCTGGAAATCAGCACCCTTCCACAATTATGCTGCTCTGCCTTGGATATACTCAACATTTCCGTGGCATTTCTGTAAAGGTTTCATTCACTGCAGCGGCAGCCTGAATATCATTCAGGGAGCGGCTGCAAGCATAAAAAAAACGTCTTGCATATCCGGAGTGCCATCTCCGTTGACATTCTCAATGGTTTCGAGGCATTGCTATAATTGTTTCATAATTCGCCTCCTATGGGCTGGTTATCAACCAGACAGTTGGAGGAGAACTTAAACTTGCCACCTTGAATGCCTTGGTTGCCTTACTTTGGGATTTGCTCTGTAGTTGCGGAACATTTCTATAATTGTTTCATATATAAGATCCTGGAAGGTTGAGATATTAAGATTCCAGGATCTAATATTAAATTGTCTACCTTGCAAATCCGGGGATGTTCTTCCCTTGAACATACTTACAAGCTTGTGATGTTTCTATAAATGTTTCATTATTCTGGGGGCCTGATCTTCCGCCTTAAAGTCGTGACTGAAGGCGGAGGTGATGGCCCCTTGAATTTGAATTCGCTTGCCTTGTATATTCAGCCCATCCTAGCTTTTCGCCGCTACATCTGCCTTACCACCGCATCATATACAGCTCGACAGATATTAATGTCGTTCCACATACAACGGATTGTGTAGTAGCCTTCAATTCGTTTCACCTTCTTTCTGTTGGCTGCTACGTTTCTTCCTTTACCTCTGGTTATCACGCCATTCTCATGGTGTTCATAACCAAGTCCACCAACTTTTCGTTTGCCTGTTTCAACAGCCCGAAGACAATCCATCACAAACTTATTTAGTTCGTCGATGTCGTCTTCACAGTTGACAACCAACAAAACAGATGTTGCCCAGCAGTAACCTTCCTTGCCATATCCCTTGTAGAGATAGTGATTTACTGAATTTCGGGCAGATTTCAGAGTTGCGTTACGGTTGCCGATGGTTCGCTTCTCGATTTCCTTCTGGAAATTCTTGAGTCGATTTTTCGACAATGTAATTTTGTCACCCTTTATGCTGAATCCCAAGAACTTAACCCATCTATCTTTATAGACAGGTTCGACTTTGTCGGGATTGAGCGTCAACCCTTTCGCTTGAAGCATAGTTCTCAGCCGCTTCAATACTCTGTCTGGGTTCTCGCAGATGAACAGCATATCATCAGAATATCTGATGTATTGTCTCTTGCAGAGTTCCGTCATTTTCTCGTCAACATCTCTGAGCAAGACATTTGCCAGAAATGAAGCCGTTGCACAGCCCTGTTTCAGTGACTGATAATGCTGAATTAAATTCCCTTCCAGATCGAAACACAAATCTGAATGGTAGTAGTTTCTCAGCAGGTCGATGATACTTGACTTCCCGAATTTCGCTTCGAGTTTGTCAAATACTTCATCTATCAGCCGGATTGGAACGCTGTCAAAATACTTACTCAGATCAGTTTTGTATCCGACATGGTTATCGTTTCCGTTGGTTATCCATCGGCTTACCCTTTTTACGGCTTTCCCGGTGCCAATTCCCTTCTGATAACTCATACAGGACGGATGAATCCAGTCACTACATAAATCCATCAGGATGTTGTTGATCAACGATAAAACTATCCGGTCAAGGTCTTCGTTGATGTAGACCGTGCGGAATTTTCCGTTGTCCTTCGGGATTAACTGCTGTCTCGGCGGCGAGATTTTGTACTTGCCTTCCCGGATTGTCAAACTCAGATAAGCCCTATTCAACGGTTCAACAAGTTTCCGCAGCAATGATTCCCGAATCCCTTTGAGCCGGGCAATCTCGATTTCTGTTGCCCAACGGTCAGGATTGAGAAATTCTTCAAATAGGATGTCGCTCATAATTTACTCCTTTTCTTTGGTATTCACACATCTTATTCCATATTGCATCAACCTTATCTGCTCTCTGGTCATACCGCTTATCTCCGGTTTCGTCATATTTATCAAGCAGACGATCTACTTGCATAGTTAATGCTAAACGTATTTCTTTAATTTCTTCTCTTGTTAATTCAACTGTTATTTTCATATTTACTCCTTTCTTTAATATGGGGTATACCAGTCTATACATCCGTTGTCATATATGAGTTCATTTACTTCCCTCTCTCTTGCTATATAATCATTCTCATGAAAATAGCAAAACCCATCATCATCAAACATTGTTCTATGTTTGATAGCCGAGATGTTTGCCTTTGGACTATTTTGCCCATAGATGCTAATAAAGATCCATCTATAGACTGGTTTTCCACAAATCATTTTTGGTGGACTAATTGCAGCATAATCACTGTCGTATCTGTCTGGCAATATAAAAGACAGACCACTTCTGCAATAAATAACTATTGCTCCGTTATCTATTGCTTGTCTTATTGTTATCATGATTAACCTCTCTTTCTGGATTTATCTTATTTCCCTTTTAAAGCTGCGAAAATCTCTTCTCTAATTTTTATAACCCTATCCTCCATATGATTTGCCTCGTTGTCAAAGTTAATAGCACTGTCGTATATTCCAGCACGAACCATCAATGAGGCATTGTCTCTTAAGAGATTAAGTTTGTTCACATATTTCTTTTCTTCCTCGAGCATCTCTAAAATACTTTTCATAACTTACTTCCCTTTCTTAATATGCTTTGTTAATAGCTCAATGAGAAGCACGACCGCAGTCATGCTCCCGATGAGATATTAAACTTGATCAGAGTTTATATTTATTTTTTAACTACATATCCTTTGGACTCCCAAGCCTGTGCAATCATCCCTCCTTTCAGCGGTTCGTGCCCAAAGTATGCAAGTTTTCCAGCTTTGCGGATAATGCCATTTGCCTTAGATTTCTCTTCGGCAAGTTTAGTCCAATAATACATGTTGCACCTCCTTAGAAAATATCATCCATCAGACTAGAGATAACCATTTTCTGAAAGTTAATCATCTCTTCGTTCTCTTGGATGGTTTTGTATGCCATATCGTTAAGTGCCTTTAATATTTTCGTTGACGGAATCGGATCATCTCCGAGATAATCCAGAGGATCGATACCATCGGCATTTACATCCATGATCATATCCTTTATATCTTTTGGGTCTCCATAGTCCGCCGGGAGAAGAATTACCTCATGGATAGAAGACGGTATTACGTAGAATGGACCATGTATTTTTTCCTTTATCATATTGATAGCTTCCGGATATAAAATCGCCGCCGCTCCGTTAACGCCGCTTGCGTTGGTGAGAACGTAGGCAAAATCATCTATGTCATCCGGTACCGGCTCATCCATAAGGTTATATATCATCTCCTTAAGACCTTTTAATTTTGCCGGTCTTAATACCGGGGTGTTTTTCCTTGCGATGCTCCGCAACTTCTGGATGTTCCCGTCAAACATGGACAGAAGATCTTCCCTGATTACAAGGCCGGATTCGTTGTTGATCACGACCCTGTACACCAGCCCGATATCATTTCCGAATACTGGATCAAATATTTCGCCGGCCCTTACGTTTACTTTGTTGACAAGGTTGTAAACGATATGCTTTTCAACATATTCCTTGTCTTCCATCAGGCTTAAAACTTCGTTTTTCATTTCTTTTGTTGCTAATTTTACTTCTCTTTTCATGGTTATTCCTCCTTTAAAAACCTATAACGTAATTTCTTTCTTCAATGCCGGCTTCCTTCATAACTTTGTCCGACACGTTGATTCTCACATGAAGATCATTTCCTTCTCTCCAGTAGCTGGTGTTGTCATAACGCTGGTGGAAAAGTTTAGAATACTTCTCTTTTAGCTCTTCCACCTTCGCGGTGATTTTTGCCGTTAATTTTGAATCATACTGGAATTCATCTCCGTAGTTATATCCAGCATAAGTCCGGTATTTCTTTGGATCACCGAACACATGATATCCAGCGTAATCCGGTAAGACCTCAACCGCATCAAAATCACAGTCCAGATTTACGTTGATGAAGTTCAGGATATCTTCTAATGTATACGGCATCCAGTTGAAGTTATTCTCTAATGCTTTGCCGTTTTCTCCACGGATTCTGGACGCATTACAGTCATCTACCTTGGGATCATCGGTAATATAGTGGCAACTATCTACCACCGTATAAATATCGGGGATCATATCATACTTCGGTCCTTTCATATACTTCTTATCTTTCTTCCCGGCCATTAGTTCAAGATAAATCTTGCGTCCCTTGGTGTTCGTGAATGCCGTTCTAATCCGGCAGTTGATGCCATATTCTTTTGCTGTCTCTGACCAACCAGCACCTTCGAAATACAATGTTTTCATATAATCACCTCCTGACTACGTCATATCTTTTTATTACGGTGTCTTCTCCGTTGGTGTCATCATACACACAGTATGTGGTGACGAACCGACCGGGTTTCGCTCCCTTAACACCTTTGTAGGATATATAGCTATATTCGGGACGATCCGTATTTAATACTCGACCATCCTTACGTTTGTTGACAACTACACCCTTAACTTTCTCAATCAAAGTGTATTTACCTTTTCGATTGAGAAGTATATTAGGATGTCTGTCGATTTGCCGGACTGGGCAAATCCTTGCATCTGGGTATTTGTGGCGAAGTTTCGCTTCGATACCCTTTGCATTTACGTTTGCAGGGATTATCGCCAACAAAGAAATCATTAATACTAATTTACGCATCCTTTCCCTCCTTTCCTTTGAAGGATGTTACCATCAGTATTATTCCGCAGACCGCGAGAACCCAGAGAAGTTCCGGATTTCGCACATCTGCTTTGAATGCGATCATCATGACCGCAAAAGTTGTGTAGATTGCTCCCATAATTCGCATAAACATTATTTTGCCTCCTTTACCTTTACGGCGATTCTCTTCTTGTATTTTCTAGCCGGTGCAAAGCATTCCGCAATTGTTTTGCCACTGTGCAATCTGCTCTGGAATGTCTGGTATTCAACACCATGATATTCACAGGCATCTTTCATAGTGCGGAACCATCTTCCGTCGGCATCCTTGATAGCCTTGGAGTTTCCGTAGTGCAAGTCTTCCAGAACTCCGTCACCTGTCTGCCGCAGACCATCTGCCTTGGACAGAAATTCATGGGCAATACGTCTCTCCTCGTTTTTCAGGTACTCCTCCTCAAGCTTTTCGTTTGCTTCGGCAAGTACCAGAGCCTCCAGTCTTTTCAGGTTACGGATACGCTCCTCGATCTCGTCAATTCTGGAGTAGAGCTGCCTTGATTCTTTAAATTTGAATGGAAACAAGCAGATGTTCTCGTTTCCGTTGTTCAGTCTTTCGGATACTTCGTTTAATAAAGCTGTGTTTGTTGTCATGATAATAATCTCCTTTTCTTTATATCATAATATGTTTTTAGTTGTCAATAATAATTTATGCATTTATTGAGATATTATAGTGTTCTTCTACCATATCCCATACACACATATTTCGCTTGCCTTCCCGGCATTCATTCAGGTGTTCACATTCCTTGCAATCATCTGCTTCGGACTCCTGCCTTGCCAATATTATTTCCTCGTACATCTCACACCACCCAACTTCCGCAGCTGCGGTCAGTAAGACCTATTCTGAGACAAGCCCTCATGAGATCTTCCGCTTTGTCAACGCTGATGTGCATGTGATCTGCAATCAGTTCTGTTGACATGATTCCGCTGCTTCCGTTGCTGTGGATAGTCCCCAGAAGATCAGCCCAGAATGAGCGTGCGACCTTCTCGGTTATCTTGTTGACAACGATAAATCGCAGATGCGGATGTTTTACCTTTGCATCATTAACAAATGTTTCCGCTCCCCTTGATGTCTCAAAGGTTGTTAGAAGTTTCGGTTTGCCCATATTGCTTTTGGGCATTTCCGGGCGTCTTACGTAGATTTCAAACATATTACAGCCTCCCTTTATTTGCGTAGGAGTAGTATTTTTCGCTTCCCATTATGATGTGGTCAAACAGCGTCACTCCTACAATTTCAGAGGCATTTTTCAGCCTCTTTGTTACTATGTCGTCTTTCCTTGACGGCGACACCTCCCCTGACGGATGGTTGTGAATCAATACGATCCCGTAACAACCAGACAACAAAGCACGGGTTAGTATTGCCCTGTTGTCGACAAGAGAAGAATTTATAATTCCCTTGCTAATTTCATGCACAGATGTTGCATTTAAAGCGGCGTTTAAGCACAACAACCATACATGCTCTTCCGGAAGCTTATCCGTAAGAAAGAATTCTTTCATTCCGTAATAGATAAGATCCGGAGAATTCGCTTCCAGTTCACCGATTTCCCGCTCTTTGACAAGATATGGGATTCCCTTGTCCTGCATCATGGTCATCAAGTACATAAACTATCACCCTTTCATTTCTAACCGCACACCAAAGTTGAAGAATGTGCGGTTTTTATTTATGTTGACCGGCTCAAATACATCGTCCTTGATGTACGGACAGAGCCGGTTCCTTTCCTTTTCTGTTATTAGTTCTCCTTCGACTACTCCGTATTTGCTGAAGTAGTCGTAGGCGTCACGTTTTACCTTGAGGTACCTCATAATATCATCCTCCTTCTAAAAACTTGCCTTGAAGCTACGAACTCCATGACGATGAAGATTTGCCTAGTTAATACCTAGCCCACCTACCCAAACTCTTTTCGCTTGGGTAGTAGGGTTAAGTATTACGCCTTAACTTCCACGGTCAGGACAAGCTTCATGCCGTCCTTATAGCCGAGCTTGCCCAAAGTTGCCTTGGGGACATAGATAGTCCCGATTTCCGGTGCTGTGAATTCGGACTCCAAAACTTCCTCGAATCTTACAGTATTCTTTGTTACCTTGGAAACCTGCATTTCTACTGTTACGTTTGCATTTGCCTTAGCCATAATTTACCTCCTTTGGCTCTCCTCGTTAGGTCGTTAGGTCATCCATATTTATTAATAGTTAACCCAGTCCCACAAACGTCTGATTAATTTCGCTTGTGGGCTAGGGTTAAGTATCAATATCCGAAAGGCTGGAATCCCAGAGCCTTGATTTCTCTTATAAGCTCCGGAGTCCATTTGCGGACGGGTTCTACTCTCATATCATCGGTTACCCAGCCACTTGCCTCAAAGTTCTCCATAGCTTCTTTGGCAAGTTCCCTTGTTGGGAATACCGAGAGTATCCCGTCATCATACGGACAGGATACAGCGTATCCGATGATAGGACGGGCTGCGTAGATTTCTCTTCTACGAGCTTCCCTGTCCTCTTTGTTCACCAGAGTGGTAATCACGCTCTCCTTGATCTCGGGGAATGAAATTCCCTTGTTCTCAAGGTCAGTGATTGCCTCAAGGGCGTCAGCAAGGGACAGATAATTTTCGGCGGAAAATTCCCACCATACGGGTTCAGTGGGTTCATCATCCATGACCGGACCATTTCCCTTGATATAATCAAGTTCATCAAGGTCAGCGGATTCCGCCAGACGACGAGCGGAGAAGGTCTGCCCGTGCTTGTCGAGACCTGCGTTGTAGAGTTCGCACGATCTCTGGAAGGCAGTTGCCTTGCGGCTTCTGCTCTTCTGTTTTGCCTTCCGGCGGCTTGCTGCATGTTTACGGCTTGTTTCCCTGTCTTTCTCAGGGAACACTACAAGACCGTAATCATCGTAGTCATCCTCTACACAAAGGGCGAATTCGAGTTCGTTTTCAGGCTGCATCATGATCGCATAAACACCCGGGAACTCCTCTCTAATTTCGTCGAGAGTGTACGCCTGTTCAGTTAAATCGTATCCCGACACTCCGAAGTAAAAAGCTGGAATTTCCTTTTTTCCTGTCGGGTTGCATAGGTATCCCTTGAATACCATATGCTTCTTTCTAAACCACACATTCTCTTCGTATATTGAGCGTGTGGTGATGTCGTATTCTACGTCATACTCTCCCTTTGCAGGGATTCCTTTCATGACTGCGTTAATGTAATTCTGTTCTTTTCCACTTAATGTATTCATATTCTTCCTTTCCCTTGCGTTTACACAAGATTAAATTCGTTTTTAATAGTTCAAGTAAGCACACAAATTCTGTTTCCCTTGTGTGCTTGATTCAACTATTAAAATGCCCGTTAGGTCAGATAGCACATCCGTTTTCTGTTACAGACAGCAGCCGACGTATCCGTCAACTGACATCAAAACCTCACCGTCTGGATGTCGCAATTCCAGATGGTCTCCTTCTCCGTTATAGATGGCGTTGCAATCGAACGCTTCCATAGCGGAAAAACCGTTTTCATATGTACCAATTGTTACTCCGTTTAAAATCACTTTAAACATAATAATATCCTCCTTTGCCCGATTTCGGGCATTTTTAATTAATAGCTCAATAAAACCCACAAACTTGTTTCGCTTGTGGGCTTCCGTTCAACCATTAATCTCCAATCACCCTTACAATTTCGTCATCGTATAGAGTGATAGTTCCTTTGCGAGAGAACATCAAGGCACAGTTATCACCGTCAAACATTTCGCTTGAAGGGTCTTCCCATGCCCAAACGTTTCCGTCGTGGGTTTCTATATACAAAGTGTCACCGACTGCGGTATTTACCTGTGCCGGTTTCACTTGCGGTGCTGATAATATCATGGGCATCAGAATCCCAAATGCCAGAGCCTTCATGTTATTCCTCCTTCCCTTTTATTATCCCCAGAACCATGCACCCAATTCGCCGGAAGTCCGGGCTGTTGCCATGATTCTACTGATTTCGCTTGTTGATTCTGCGTTCCAGAGCTTTTGAATCGTCTCTGGAAGATACCCCAAGTCCATAGCGGCATTAACCGCCTCGCGGATTTCATTAATTAACATTCTTAATCCCTCCTTAATAATTTAAGCAGCAAACGCTTCTCTTACAACCGTTTCGCTTGCCGCATAGCCTACTATCTGGATTTCCTTCCAGAGGTTTCTTAGGGTTTCAATGTGTTTCTTTTTTGATTCCGGCCAGTCTAATTGATACTCTCGCATCAGCTGACTAGCCTCTCTCTGCACCTCTTTCCCAATTTCCCAGAGTCCACGAAGGGACTCGCTTGTTACTTCTCTTCCGTTGATCATGTGATCAACCCCCTTTCTTTCAACTAAAAAAGACCGGGTATCATCCCGATCCATTTCCTTAGTTTCCTGTTTAATTTGCCTTGCGGCAGATTGCCCGGCAGAAGAGTTGAACTTCCCTTGTAGGTTTCCCTACATTTCCCGGATGGGCATGCCATTTTATTTATTCATCCCAGTTGACTTCTGGGATTATTTCCGTTGGCTCAGTCCTATAATACTGAACCGTACGGAAAAGATTTCCGTGGGCATTCCAGAGTTCCCTCTGGATATATTCCGGAAGTTCATCAAATGAAAAACCGGCGTTTAATAATGATTTCAGCAAGCATACCTTCATTTCGCTTGCCCTCCCTTCTTAATAGTCCCGGATCCCCAGTCCACCGATATCAAATAATCAATGGGCTGGGATCTTTCCGGGCGGTTTCCGTAGTCTCAGGTTTATTATTTGCCTTGCGGCAAATCTACATAGACGCCCTCAATCTGGATTACAATGCTGATATTACCATCGCAATCCCCGAAAAACATAAAACCGTCCGATAATCTGAGGATTTCGGCAAAGTCTTTTGCTTCGTCATCTTCATAGTCGTCCTCTATGAATTTCGCACGAATCATGTGGGAATTCGTTTTGATTTCCGGGTCGTCAAAGTTCACAGTCCAAAACCCATTATCCTCGAATTTCTGAGCAATCACAATCATACGTTTATATGTATTCATGCGATCCTCATTTAATTCTCGTTCTGGATATACGTTCGGTTCCATAATTCTAGACATTCTATCCAGATCTGGTTTTGTACCAAGTCGGTTAAATTTCATAACCTTTCCCATATGCTACACCTCCTGAATGATAGTATAGCACAACATAGATATTATGTCATGCTCATCGAATCACTCCTTTCGGTGTAGATTTCATATACTACTCCGGCTATCACCTTCCTTTCTTGCCGGGTTTACAAGTTACGTTTTCGAGAATTCAGCCGTCTTTCGACGTTGCCCGCCGGTCGCCGCGTGGAGGCATCCCGAATTTGACCGGCACGGACTTCTATTAGCAGAAGTCCATAAGGTCGCAGATGGACGTCCTGCGACCCCTGTCCAGGGTTTCAATGTAACCGTCTCCGGTTACTTCCCCGAACTCGTCATCGTATACCAGCTCCTTAATTATAAGAACCGGTTCGGAATGTGCGTTATACACTACCGTAATGTGCATACGGTCATATGT
>Ga0247608_10001130_pt1 | contig 38470 bp, 70 predicted proteins | sample 176DNAGHGlowgp2_FD_193490 | JGI IMG/M metagenome (GOLD analysis project Ga0247608, IMG submission 193490) | Sheep rumen microbial communities from Palmerston North, Manawatu-Wanganui, New Zealand - 1766 DNA GHGlow gp2 | ecosystem: Host-associated > Mammals > Digestive system > Stomach > Rumen ...
TGTTGGTTTCGTTGACTTCCGTTGCGCCTCGTTGGCTCTCGTTGACATCCGTTGACATTCGTTTGTCTGCGCTTGCCTTTCCCGCTTTGCGTCTTTGCTCGACGATCAATTCATAGCTTTCCTTGAATCGATCTTCTTGCATCATGACGCGCGCGGCGTAGAATCGCTCATTCCCGGAGAGCTTGATCGGTTTTCCATCCCTGCTGTATTCCATCAGGGCCATGCACAACCGACCTACCTCTGCCTCTTTGAGTTCCTTCCACTCCTCAAGGTAGTCATAGAGGAGTGCGGCATAATTCCGCGCCATTACAGATAATTCCTCCCGAATGTTTTGATGAATTCCTCCCGGCTTCTGCCGGTTTGTGCTTCCCATGCCTCCTGACATTCGACCTTGATCCTGTTGTCCAGTTCATGGTTCTGATGGACTCCTGTGCGCCTCATGTTGTGATGATCCGCGCAGAGCCATACCCAACAGCCTTCCCGGTCGCTGATCTGCCTTCGGCCTGTCCCGCCGTACACATGATGCTTGTGCAGGTTCAGGGGCGTGCCGCAGACATAACACTCTTTGCTATGGCTAAGTAGAGAGTCCGCCGGAACCCCACTCCCTTCCGATCTGATTCTCAATCAGGCGGATCTGTAGCTTGAGGCTGTTGATCGCCTCCTGATTGGCCCTGTAGATCGTCTCCGCTACATCCCGCCGGAACCTCGCTTCCGCGACGGAGGGTATGCCATAGCAGACCTTGTCTATCATGCCGATTGCCATGCCCTCGTCGCGTAGTTTGAGGCATTCCGTCCGAAGAAGAACCTTGTAGTCTCTCTCCGCCTGTGCGTACTCCTTGCCAGTCTTGCGGAGCTGAAGGACGCTGACATCGAGCTGCTTCCGCTTCTGTTGGAGTTCCGAGATGAGATCATCCATCAGAAGGGAACCTCTACGGACTCAGGAAGCTCGTTGAAGTCTTGGTCTCGCTTGCTGTCACCGAAGTAGACGCTGTCGGCAACGACCTCCGCGCTCCTGCGCTTGGCTCCGGCCTTGTCCGTCCACTCTCTGATCTGAAGCCGTCCGGAGACGATGATCATGCGACCCTTGGAAAAGTAATCGTGGACGAATTCGGCGGTCTTTCTGAAAGCGACGATGTCGACGAAGTCCGTTCCACGCTCGGCTCCTGCCGCTACATAGTCCCGATCACAGGAAATCGAGAAGGAGACGGTGCTTACGCCGTTCTGCGTCTGCCGGAGTTCCGGGTCGCGCGTCAGGCGGCCCATGATGATGATGTGATTTAACATAAAGCCTCCATGTAATTTTCAATGATTTCCCGCGCCAGTTCCTCGTTGACCGGGATCTCCGTCATTGTTTTTACCGTTCCACGCAGATGCAGGGCATAGAGTTTGTCCCATCTCACGCCGTAGGTCTGCTCAAAGCCGATCCTGTACAGATTGAGCTGCGCCTCCAAGTAGTCCTTGTCGAGCCGTGAGGTGGTCTTGATGTCCGCGCCGCACTTGTTGCCGCCCATCTCAATGGCGAGGTCGGTCGTTCCTGCCGCGACAGCTTCACCGTCTGCAAAGATGATGACCGGCATCTCGTTTCCCCTGACGCGGAAGCCGTAGTCCTCTTGAAGCGATTTGAAGCCGGACATCTCCGGGATGTAAGCCTCCCAGCCTGTGCGGCAGAATCGCTCAATCGCCGCGTGGATCTGAGTCCCACGCTCCGCCGCCGCCCGGAGTACGTCAGGACGGACGCCTGCGTACTTGCCGGGGAAGCGATTCTGAAGCAGAGTTGTAACGGACGGAACCTCGATGCCGTCCACGGCGTAGGTGTGTGTTTCGTGGTCGAACTCAAGGCATCTGCCCGACAGATACGTCGCCTCAACCATTGGCCTTCAGTTTCCCGATCAGCTCGGAAGCCTTGGACATCGGCAAATCCTCGATCTTGAAGATGCCGTTCAATTTCAGCAGTTTGTCGAGGTTCTCGCCGGTATAAACGCGGGACAGGATCTCGACCTGCTTCGGTGTGGCCTTGCGCGTGACCTTGTTGTTCATCTCCGCGTCTGGACTCTCCGTCTCAGGATCGTCGCCTGTCGCCACAAGGAAGGTGTCCGCCAAGAAATATTTGAGCGCTCCCGTGTATGCTTTATACCCGGCCTTGTCGCCCTTGTCCATGCCCTCTCCTGTGATCTCCGTCTCTTCCCAAAAGCCTGTCTCCGCGTCCGTCAGGGAGAAGCGCAGGTGTGGCATCCTGCCGTTGGCCTGTTTTTCCGATCCTTCAAAGGTATCATAGGACAGCTCCGTGAAGGCCAGCTCCAAGCCGTAGACCGGGAGCAGCTCCGTGAACAGCATCTTGTACTGAGCCTCGGAGAAGTACTTGTATCTGTCGAAGGTGTTGTTCCCTTCACGCTTGAGGACTCCCTTTTCCTTTAGGGCAAGCCGGAGGCCGTTCTTCTTCTTTTGGAGCTTCGCGTTCAACTCCATGTATTTGTCCGCGCCCAACGCGGTGAATAGCGTTTGATTCATATTTCCTCCTCTACATTCACCGCGTCGATCTCACGGGTGCAGCAGTCGCAGCCGATGATCTCGCCGAGGTAGTTGATGATGAATTTCTGAGCCTCGTCTCCGCACACCGGGCAGATCGGCATCGCCTTCTCCTGCGGATCACGCATCGGCTTCGACCTCCTCCCAAGTGAAGCGGCCCTTGCCGCTGTTCCGCCATTGTCCGATGCCGGACAGTTCACCGTAGTCGAGCCATTCCTTGACGATGGCCTCGTTTGCGGCGTTTCCAAGGCCGATCTCAAAGGTCATCGTCGCGCCTGCTGGGATCTGTTCCGACGATGCGAGTGCCACGCGCTCACCCTGTGCCGTCTGCGCCCGGAGCGGACGCTGGCATTCCTCGATGCGCTCCACATTCTCAAACGCGACCCGGCGCGGGAAAACGAAGATGCCTCCGTCGATCTCCTTCTTAAAGGCCCGCATCTTCGCGCTCTTGGAGGAGGGGAACCGCTTCAGAAATCCGCAGGCTCCCTTGAAGAAGCCGCGAATCTGATAGTCCCACAAGAACGGTCTGCCGTCATCGTCGCGGGGGAACACCGTCATGCCCTTCTGAATCTCGTCGTTCACGTCGAAGCTGTCGAGTTCTTCCTCGACCTTCCCCGCGTCAGGAGCCTTGCCCGCGATGAATTCGGCATACAGATCCTCATTGTTCGGCATCGTGCCGAGAACCGGCTCCGTGAACGTGAGTCTCACCTTGAATTTCTTTTCGAGCTTGATCATTTTTGTTTCTCCTTCATTTTTGATTTTGTTTTTCGGTTTCTTTGCTAAACTATTCGTTTCATAGCCTTTGCGATTCCAATCCGCGCCCCGCGTCTCCTCGCCTTTGCCAATCGGCTCCTTGCCATGCCGTCGCAAAGCATATCGTAGCAGTACCGTTCCGTCGCTTGACTCATCACCGCCATAGCATTTCTAACCTTTTCACAGCCATTGCGAGGCCAAACGCAGCTTTGCCCTTGGATTGCTTTACTTATCCGATGCTATGCTCCGCCTGTGCATTTCTCGCCAACTCCGCGCCCTTGCGATTCATTGCATTGCTCTGCTGTGCCGTTGCGCCACTTTTCTGCTCTGGGCCATGCCGTTGATTCGCCGTGCGCGTCAAATCGACGCCTTTGCCTTGCTGTGATACGCCATAGCATAGCCACGCTAAACAATGCCTCGGCAGATCAATGCAGTACCGTAGCTAAGCGGGGCTGTTCAAGGCTATTCCTCCGCGATGGTGTACAGGCCGTATTTTTTTGGGCTTCCGTCTTTGCCCCGGTAGTAGTGCATGGTGCAGGTGATCTTGTGGCCCGCGTCTTTGAGATCCTTGATCCGGCGGGGCAGGTGTACGATGGGAGGATTCAGCCGTGCAGCCTCCAGCGAGGTGAGCGGCCCGCCCTTGAGCAGGGCGAGGACTCTTGCGCATTGGCTCTCCATCACATCAGCCCCCACAGCCGGAAGGCCGCGCTCATCAGAGCCAACCCTCCGCAGATCAGCCCGATCATGACCACCGTTCCGGCGATCATCAGCGCCAGCCATTGTCTGTTTGTCATGTGGTTCCTCCTTACTTGACCGTTACTTGACCGTTACTTTATCAGTACGGATACTTGATCTTCCCGCGCAGCTCCTCAATCGGTATTTGTAGATACCGCGCGAGATGCAGGACATCCGGCATATACCGGATCGGGTCTTTGCGAATTTCGTAGATTTTCGGCCTTGAGCATCCCAAGACCTCTGCCATTTTTACCGAGCTGACCCTCTGGACAGCCGCCGCGCCGAAGATCAGCTCGGCAAGCTCATTCCGGGGTTGTTTCAGTCTCGGCATACTCACCTCGGACGAGATCGTCCACCTTGCAGCCGTAGAAATCCGCGAGCTTGAAGCAGGTCAGCATCCGGGGCTTCATCTTTCCGCTCTCCCATTGAGAGACAGCGGAACACGTCACCCCGACCGCTTCGGCGGCTTCGGCCTGCGTCTTTCCGGCCTTTTTTCGTTCTTCCAGAAACATGGCATCCTCCTTCTCACATTAAGTTTTACTTGACATGAGCGGGGTAATGGTTTATACTGAATATGCGACTATACAGGTTAACCAAGGCCCGCGCTCATGTGGGGGCTGGCGTTAGCTTTGCCCTTCGCCCTTATTGTACATTAACCATCGGTTAATGTCAAGAACTTTTTTTAACTTTCGATAAATATTTTTTGGAGGCGTTTTTCATGGAGATCGTTAACCAGAAGACAGCAGACAGAAACGCCCCGATTCTGGAGCGCATCGAGGCCCTGCGGAAAGAGCGGGGGATGACAAAGACCGCCCTGTACAAGATGATGAACGTGTCCGCTGTCGCCGCGACCCATTGGAGGAGCGGGAAGAACAAGATCTCCGAGAAGTCTATCGAACTCGCTGCGTCGGGGTTCGGCGTTGACCCGATCTGGCTCCTGACCGGAACAAAAAACGCCGCCACCCCGGAGGATGACGGCGAAATGCAGGAGGCTATTCGGTTGTTTCGGGTGGCTCCGCAGGAGATTCGGGCTGCGGTCGTGCAGCTCTTAAAAGCCGCAGAACGTCAGGCAGAAGCTCCGGGTGCTTCCTCAAAAGGGTGATGAACTCATCTTCGGTCATGTGACTCCCTCCTCGTGTGTGTTCCATGACCAAATGATACCGTAGGAAACGTCCGATAAAACGGATGTTTCGAATATATGTTCGAAAATGGAGGATTCAGAAATGGTTTGCCCGAAATGCAAAAGCGAGAACGTCAACGCGCAGGTCATCAACGAGGTTCAGATCAAGAACAAGCATCACGGCTTCTTCTGGTGGATCCTGATCGGCTGGTGGTGGGTTCCAATCAAGTGGCTCGTCTTCACGATCCCCGCTCTCATCATCAAGATTTTCGGCGGCAAAAAGCAGAAGGCCGTCAATAAGCAGAAAACCGTCTGCGTCTGTCAGGATTGCGGATACCGCTGGGAGATCAAATGAAGATCCCGAAAGCGCGGAAGCTCCCCTCCGGGTCTTGGTTCGTCCGGCTCCGGCTCGGTTGGGAGGACATCTGCATCACCGAATCGTCGGAGAAAAAAGCCATAGACCAAGCGCGCCTCATCAAGGCCGAATACAAGGCCGGAGTCCGGCAGGCGCACGATAAGGAAACGCGCACCGTCCGTCAGGTGTGTGAAGCCTATCTGAACAGCCGAAGAGCCGTCCTGTCGCCGTCAACCGTCAGGGGTTACTCCACGATCCTGCGTGCAAGGTTTCAGGCCGTCATGGAGCGTCCTGCGTCTCAGGTAAAGGACTGGCAAAAGGTGATCTCCGCAGAGTCGCAGAACTGCTCTGCAAAAACCATCAAAAACGCATGGGGATTTGTCTCAGCCGCTCTGAAGGACGCGGGGATCCCGGTTCCGTCCGTCCGGCTTCCGCAGGTGGTGTCGGAGGAAAGGCCGTGGCTGGACTTCGACCAGATCAGGGTCTTTCTTGAGGCCGTCAAGAAAGAACCGTGCGAGCTTCCTGCGCTTCTGGCCCTGCATGGACTTAGGCGGTCGGAAGTATACGGCCTGACATGGAAGGATGTCGACCTAAAGAACGGCCTCCTGCGCGTCCGTGGCTCCCTTGTGATCGACGAGAATTTCCATCCTGTGGCGAAGCCGACGAACAAGACGGCCTCATCCCGGAGAGATGTGCCGATCATGATCCCAAGACTCACGGAATTGCTGAAAGTGGGGAATGGCGCGACACGGGTCTGCACCGACGCGATGAACAGCGTCAACAAGCGGATCAATACCGTCTGCCGGAAGGCCGGTCTGCCGGAGGTCGGGATCCACGGACTTCGTCACAGCTTCGCGTCTCTGGCTTACCATGTGGGAGTCGGCGAGCTGGAAACGATGCGGCTCGGCGGGTGGAGCGATCCGAATACCATGCGCAGGATATACCGGCATCTGTCCGAGAAGGACAAGGACGCCGCCGCGCAGAAGATAGCTGCCTTCTTCGGGTAGCTCTTTTATTGCCGTTTTCATTGCCATTTTGAAGTCAAAAAAAGGCAACAAACGTGAAGAATCCTTGACATTCGGTAAAGAAAGCTGACAGGGATTCCCCTTGAAAACAAAAGAAAAAGCCCCGATTCCGTTGAGGAATCAGGGCTTTTTGAATGGAGCAGGATACGGGAGTCGAACCCGCCTCGCTGTGCTTAAAAGCATTGGAATATCAAGGCTTTCCTGATTCGTTGCCGTTTTTATTGCCGTTTTTGTCGGTGCGGATCAACGACTTAATGTACCCTTGCTTGTTGCCGATCTCCTCCAGCCGCCGGATGATGTCAGCGTCGGTGGTGAGGTTGAGCTTGAGCGTGAACTGTTTGGTGTTCGCCGCGTCGTATTTGGCGGCGGCGCGCTTCTGAGCTTCTGACGGCATGGATTATCCCTCCTTACCAATTTCTAAATGCGCGTTTGATGAACCGATCAAACAGCCCGGCGCACTCCATGTTGTACGAAACATCGTTGTCCATTGGGTGGCGAAACGCCGGGGCGACGCGGTGATCGATCCACCATGCGGCAGCCGTTTTCGTTTCAAGGATCTCGGAGAACTGCCGGACGTACCGTTCACGACGCTGCGTGAACTCCTCGATGTAGGACGCGTCGTCCTCGTCGGCGAGGTTGTAGTCGATATGCGCGAGAGCGTGATTGTACATATCGACGATTCCGGCGCGGATGTCCTCCGCCCAGCGGATCTGTTTCTCGGTTCCTGTGAGTTCCTTCATTGTTTTTTCCTCCTTTGTGTACTCCCTTGATCTGATATAAGTATACACCTATATGCCACAAATGTCAAGCATTTTTTCCAGAAAAATAAAAAAATTCTCCCCGCGCCGAAGCACGGGGAGAAAATCACATCTGCACAAGTATCTGCTTTTTCCTGCCGCAGAGCGTCATGATCTGCGGCGCGTTGGAGGACGGGAGGAGCTGCTTCTGCATTGCGTAGCCGCCATAGCGGAGCCATGAGGTGCAGGAGACAACCTTGAACGGCCTCATGTACACCTGATTCTGCCTGGGGTCGATGATGATCTGCGACGGCTGGGTGATAAACGGCTTGTGGGAGTGTCCGAGAATCAGCGCGTCCGAGCCTGACAGAACATATCCGAACTGCTCCGCCCGGTTTACCGCATTCCCGGTCAGACGGCCTCCTGCGGCTCCGTGGGTGACCGTGAGGATGTAGGTGGGGTTCCGGTCTCCTCCGGCCTTTCGATTGTCCCCCATCTGGATTTTGACGAACCCGGTGTCGCGCCTGTACAGATCCTCGATGTCGAGTTTCGACGCTATATCATAGGACGGATCGTCATCCGCGTCCTTGCCGCTCCTGCGTTCATGGTTCCCGCTCACCATCGCAAGGATGCGCGGCTTGAGGGGCCGCAGCATCTCCACCATGAGGCGTTTCTGATCGCGCGGGCGCATTGTCTCCTCAAAGATGTTGGAGACGCTTGAGCGGGTGGCGTTGTTGATGAGATCGCCCAGCAGAACCACGTATCCATGCTCGTCCGCGAGGATCGCCTTGCAGAACTCCTGCCACTCATGTGCCATGTGTTCCGCGGCTCCGAGATGCACATCGCCGACCGGGTAGATGTGAATATCAGGCCGGTCGGCGAACTTGTGGCAGATCAGCTCAAAGTCGGACAGCATTTCAGTTGTCCTTATAGTAGGAGGCCGTAGAGATGCCGATCAGCGCGCCGATCAGGGTGCAGACCGCAGTCGCCGTCTTCGCGACCTCATCCGCGTAGGGCCAGCCCCACACGCCGCTCAGAGCGACGTAGAACGTAGCCAGAGCCGGGAGGCAGATCAGCGCGATCCACTTGAGAATATCGTACCACTTATCAGGGAGTTTCATTGTTTTGCTCCTTTCTGCGGGTCAAAACCGCAACACTTCCGATGTTTCCGATGTCATAGGGGAATCCGTCTCCGAGGACGGCGGCGAGGTCGCGGAGCTGGTAGTAGTTCCTGCCGGATTCAAGGATGCGGTTGATCGGATGCTCCACGCCGTCAACAATGATCGTGCCGTTCTTCTTCTCCCCGACCACTTCGTAGGCGTAAGATACCCAAGGCATCCGTCCATGCTTCGACCACCGGCGGTTGAAGTAGTTCGCCCGCTCCTGCATATTTGCCACAGCCGTGATTTGAACACCGCCATCAAATGACGGAGTACATTCCACGGCGAGGCCGCTGCCGATGTAGATGCCGACGTGTCCTGGCATCCACAGAAGCTCACCGACGAGCATTGCGGAGAAGTCCGTCGAGACGCGCTTGCACAGGCCGATCATCTCATCAGCGGAAACGTCAGGCACACCGTTGGAGGCGTAGGTCGCTCCGCCGAACCACATCGACGGATCTCCGCGCCAACCCCACAGGATGGCCTTGACGAGGCACACGCAGTCGAACAGGAAAGGAGGTTTCCCGTCCTTAGTGTGCCCCATCAATGCGCGCGCGGTGTCCGCCCAGCCCTTAGCCTCATTGATCGGATACGCCGCGCATCTGTCTGCAAGGCACTTCTCCGTGTCCGGCATCCCGACCGCGCCCCAGATGTACGTTGTGAGGTAGTTTGTAGCAACCTCGCGGGCCTTTGCCGCGAGTTCCGATCCAGTCATCATATCAGCCTCCGTGCGCCTTGACGTTGAGGTGCTTTTCGATCCGGTCAATCGCGTCCGTAACCGGGCCGTCGCAGCCTTGTTCGCTCAAACCCTTGAGGCAGGCCAAGAGGCCATAGGTGATCAGCGTCTGCTCGTCCTTAATGCTCTTGATCTCCGCGTCCTGCGCTTTCTGACGATCCATCCATCGGATGCCCTTGGCGAGGTTGGTTCCGATGGCTCCAAGCGCGGCAACCACGGCGGCGGCGGTGATCAGCGTCTGCCATGTAAGGTTGATCGTCATGCCTCAACCTCCCAGCCGAATATGCCCGGTTGCCAAGTATTCGCGTCGACGGTGCTGATCCACACGGGATCAGTCTTGTCAGGATAATGCACCTTGTCGCCCTTGTTGTACGCGTCCTGCGCCCCGGTCGGCTGTTTCCAAACTGGGATCTCTCCCGGTTTGGCTACCTCCGTCCAGAGTGCGGGGACATTTGGCGGCTCCCATCCTGCCTGTGATGTATGCGCCTGTTCGCATCTGTAGAGTTTTCCATCATCATAGCGGTCGCGGATGCCCTTCGCGTAATCGGTATCCTTCTTCCACTTCGGAAACAGCTCGATACAGTTCAGCGCGTCTCCGTCATCGAGAGACTCGGACGCCCGCTCGATCAGCGCGCGGAGCTGATACGCTCTTGCTCGTGTAATCATGTCGCACCTCCCGTCAGGATGTCGAGGATCTCGGCAGCGTCGGACTCGTCCACAGGAATGATCTCGCCTTCTGTGTACGTCCTGCCAAACTCCGCAGGATCACAGGCCTCCTCATACTCAATTCCGTCGCGCACGACGTACCGCCCGGAATCGGAGTATGTGCGGACGAAATTGCGCCCGTTTACATCAAAATTCTCTTGCACAATCATGTCCGTACCTCCTCATGTGATTGGTGTTCCGTCGGCATAGGCTGTCTCATAGGGGCTGCCCTCAATCGGCAGTATCTGGTTGTTAGCGTACCCAAGGATCGTGCTCCAGTTGGTAGCAGCTTGATATGACGCTATCAGCGCAAACGGAACATAGAGTGTTCCACCGGAACCGCCGGATGCAAATGGAGTCCCCGTGAAAATATTGATATTTCCGCAAGTCACCACGGCGGATATTCTTCTAAGGATTATAACATTGAGTATGCTATCGTTGGCAAAAGTATTGTTGTTACCAAGGCTTGTACAACCAGTGCCAAAATCTACCGCTCTTAGAGACGTACACCCTGCAAAAGAGCGCGTAGTTGGCCCACCATTTTTCGGAAATACTGCGGTTTCAAGCGATGTGCAATTTTGAAAAGCCCAACCATTAACTCCACCAATGTTCGGTAAATGTATTGCTTCAAGTGCAGAGCATCCATCAAAGGCGTATGCTCCTAAACTACCCAGCATTGGAAAGTTTACTCGCTTTAGCCCTTTACACCCAGCAAATGTGTATGAGTTACTCGCATTCACCAGATTCTCGCCAGTGATGCTTGTGATCTCGCGGGCAGATCTAAACGCGGCCTCGACAGTGCTTGTTACAGTTATTACAATATCCCCACTGTAATTGCGCATTGCGATGTCATCGTCCGTCCATTTGCCGCTACCTCCGCTCGGAATCGCCTGCACAGCACTCACAAATCCCGCCGGGAAAGCGAGGTCTGCGCTCGTCCCGCCCTTGGTGCGGATGGCGTTTGCGACAGTGGTCAGATCAGCGTCGAGTTGGGTGGAATCAACGAGTTTATCAACCGCCATTAGTAACTACCCCCTTGCCATACCGCAAGCGTCTGCGCCGTCCAAGCCGAGCCGTTCCAGACGAGGAACGCGCCGGAAGCCGGAGATGCCGGAGCCGTGATCTTGCCGGAGATTGCCGTTGTATTTGTGGCGATTTGGTTGATCTTCGCCGCCGTCGCGCCGGAATTCACCGCGTCGAGCTGTGCCTGAGTCAGCGGTGTCTCGTTGATCCGATACTGAGCCGTCCAGCCGGAGCCGGTGACATAGATGTACCGCCAACATTCGTCGTTCTGTGTTTCGTCATCAAGCACGACCGCATAGTCGTTGTTCGTGACGTAGTTCGCGCCCGCCGGGTTGGTTGTCTGCCACGCCACGGCAAGGAGGGCCGCGCGGGTGGCGAAATTGCCGCGATAAAAAGCCGTACTCTGCGAGATCGCGGAATCTACATAGCTCTCCGTCGCGGCTCCGACATCTGCCGCGTCCAGCACCACAGCGCCGGTCTTTCCGTTTACCGATTCGACCTTACGGGCCTTTTCTGTCGCGACAAACCAGTAACCCTCTGCGCCCATTACGGCTACGACGCGGAGATCTTCGGACGGGAGCAAACCGATGCCGTAGAAGCTCGCGGTTCTGTTCGCGGAGAAGCTCTGAAGATCAACGACATAGTCCGTGCCGGAGACGGTCAGCGTCAGCCGCGCCATCACGGGGCCGTCTTGGAGCATCGTCACGATGTCCTCAAAAGAGGTCTCGGACGTCGCAGATCCAAGCGTATCCCACTCGGAGAGAGTTGCGGTGAATTCTACCATTGACGCGCCTTTTCCGTCTGCTCCCGCTGGCCCCTGCGGCCCGACCGCAGAACCCGCGTCGATGGTCTCGCCGTTGTGAAGCGTGAGGATCAGATGGCCTTCGGCGTCGATCTCCGCGCCGTCGATCATCTCGCCTTGCAGCTGCGCCCACACAGGGAGCGTCGGATCGGTCGTCGGATCGCCGGAAGGATCAGGCGCGGGTTGAACTTTGCCGAGATTCACCCAAATCGTAGGAATAACGATGGCATCATCGGAGTCCGTGCCATACAGTCCGAACTGCACCCGGCTTCCGGCCTTGGTGAGGACTTCGGGCGGCACGAAAACCGTCGTGGCATCCACCCACGCCGCGTCCGTCACATCGATCTGCGTCGTACCGGCCTTGAAGATCGCGGTCTTCGCCAAGCCGTCCCAATCTGCGGACATCGTCAGCTTGACCGGGACTGCCTTGGACATTCCAACCGTCAGCGGCTCAAGGTTCCGCATGATCGCGGCAGCTCTTGTCACTTGTACTTCCATCTTACAAACCTCCCGCCGTGAGTCTGGCCTCGATTGCCCGGATCGCGTCGCCTGTGGCCTTCGCGTCCGCCGCATGGTCGGACAGCGTCAGCGTCGGGTCGATCAGCTCAAGCACAGCGGCCTCCCAGTCGATTTCATCCTCATCCACGACGCCGGTGTCCGGCACAATGCCGATCACGGTGTAGTAGTAAGTCACGCCGCTGTCGTTCATGCCGGAGTTGTACTCGCGCGCAGGCGGAGTATCGGCACTCGATGACTTGTAGGTCGTGTGCGTGATGTCGAGGCCGTATTCCTTCCAGTCGAGGTTGATGGAGCCGCCTGACGTTGTCGTTGTGCTGAGAGATCCCCCCGCATGGGTCACGTTTGACGGGATCACTGTTACGCCTGTATTGATCCCTCGGTTTGCCTTGCTGATCACGATGACAAGCGGCGTGAAGGTCGTCTCAAGCGAGAGCAGCGGAGCGGTAAGCGATCCGTAGATCGTAATGCCGCCCGACGAGTGCCCTGCCGCGTAGCTATATCCCGTGCCGATGTAGCTGCCGGACAGGATGCCGACCGCGTTCTTTTTGAGCGGGTACAGAACCTTCGACAGTTGAATAAACGCCTCGGACGGGTTCTCCGGCTCGACTCCTGCAAGCGTCAGGATCGTCGCCGAGGCTTCGTTTGAGAGGATGTTGAGCGTGTTCAGCGGGGTTCCTTGCTGGCGGGGATCATCTGCCCGAACGAGGTCGTAGGTATTGAGCTGCCCCTCGACAGGCGTAAGGATGACCCGCCCAGCATATCTTGGAATTCTATCTTGCATTTTTTATCTCCTTATGCCTGTGTTTCTCCGGCGTAAACGTCTCCGGCGAAGTACCATTCGCCCTCGGCCCATTCGGGATCAAGGTTCCAATAGAGAATGACCGTGCCGCTTCCGCCTCGCACATTCTGTGCGCCGCCGTCCCCGGAGTGGAACGGAGGCCGCGCCACGTTGGACTTGCCGAACTCAAGCCCGGAGACAGCGTCTGTGTAGCACGGATCGTATCTTGTGCCGTTGTCGGAGGTATATGGGCCGAAAATGGTCTGTTTCCCCGCCTGGTCTTCCGATGTTCCGCCATCGCCGATGGTGACGTCGAATCTCTGACCACGGTTGACAGGGATCGTCGAGAACCAAATCTTTCCGCCCTGACCGCCTTCCGCAGTCGCGCCGTAGTCTCCGCCGCCGACGAGGATCACGCGCAGACTGGATGCTCCGCGCGGTGCGAACCACACGCCGTCGCCCGTCAGGGTTGCTGAGTAGTCGAATGCGAAGCCGTCGGACTGAAGGAGTTCTACCTTGCAGTCCTTCATCACGCCGCTGGAGAATTCAAAGCTCTGGCTCTTGATCCATCCCTGCACATAGCGGTCTCTGCCGACCTCAAGGAAGGCGCGGTCTCCGATCTCGCTTGACGGATTGCCTCTGCCTGTGAGCGTAACCTTCGTTCCGCCGTAGGCCGCGAGGAGGTTCTGTGCGCTTGCAATAGCGCGGTTCTTCTCCCGAATGAAGGGGTTCTCGATCTTCGCGGTTTGAGCCATGAAGGACGAGTTCCCGCCGACGGTCATCGTCTCATCTTCGCCGAGCGTGAAGATGATGTTCCCGACCTTGTCGTTGATCGCCCTCGACGGAGCCGCCGAGAGGTTGTCAAGGTCATAGAGGTTTCCAGTCGTGCCGACCCGCGTGATCCGAAGGTTCCCGGTCGCCGCATCCGCGCACGGATACGCACCGCAAGCTTGGCAGAGCCACAGCAAAATGTCGCCGCAAGACTTGCCCTCAACCTCCTCCGCAGTCGCGGTCATCTCCATTCCCGCCGTAACCTCGTCGATGACGATGCGGTCGGCGAATGTATCGCCGAGATGCGCGAGGATCGCCGCCGTCCAGCCGCCCATCGTGGTCGGCAGGGTCTCCGGCACGACGAAGTTGACGTCGCTCAGAAGTCCGCAGATATCGACGAGCGTCCACCTGATCGTCAGGCCGGAATCCGCCTGCCGCCAGCCGTTGTTGTGCTGGAAGAAGGTTCCGAGCGGAACCCACGCGATACTGCTCCCTGTTGAGACTCCCAGCTCGACCGGAACCGGCTGGCCCTCCTCGATGGAGAGATAGAGGGATCCAAGTGCCTGCGGGTCGAACGTTCCCTCGGTGTTGTCGAGCGTCAGCTCAGCTGTGCCGCACGGAAGCGACAGGGCGGAGAAGTCCGCCTGCATCTGCACCCGAAGCTCCGTCAGGTTGTCCTCTGTCCACGTCTCAGAATATCCCGGCAGGACATCCGGCGAGGACATCGGTTTGCCTGCCGCGCTCCACTTGGTCGCGGTGACGGTGATGGTGTCGGGGTAGTAAACGGTGAAGCCGGTGACCTCGATCCGAGGATTTGAATTGCCGGAAATGGTCTTTGAATAAACCACATCCCCCGCCGAGCTGACCGAGACGGTCAGATCGACGGGGTAGCTGTCCGCGAATGTCAGGACGATGTTCTGGAGGACGAGGACGCCGGAGAACTCCTGCACGACGGTCTGCGGGGTGGCAAAGCTCCCGTCCGCGCCGGACAGATCGCCGGACGCGGGTGTCAGCGTCCCCATTTGGAGGCCGTTCGCGGTGACGCGGATCGGAACGCGGATGTGCATCCTCCTCGCGGTTCCCGTGATCGCCGCCTTGAATGCCTGAGATACGTCAAGCATGGGGCCTCACCTCCCGCAGGGAGAATGTCACGTCGTTCCAGATCGGTTCTCCGCGGTGATCCATCTGAAAGGTCGGAGCCGGTCTCTGAGTGCAGATGAACGTGCTTGTAAGCAGCTCCGTGCCGTCATCGGGCAGGAACTGGCAGGTGATCCCGCCGCCCGCTCTGAGCGCGGTGACGAGTGCCTGATATGTCTCCATCCTCATGGATTCTGCGGAGTAGTCGATGGTGTAGACCTCTCCGCGAATCTCCTCGACCATCCTGCCGGAGATCATGGTGACGGCCTCAGACAGCACCTCCGTCCGGCAGGCGTAGCCGCCTGCCTTGACGTAAGGCATCTCCGTTCCGTTTACGATCAACTGAATCATCCCATGCTCACCTCCGGCGTGATCTTGCTCCAATATCGCACAGACGGCAGAAGCGCGCGTCCTGCGCGGTCGCCGTCGATGTAAATTGTGGCCTCCGTGCTTCCTGCGCCGCCGAGCTGCGTGGACAGGCCGTTAACGATTGCAGACGCAAGCTGTCCAAGGTTGCCCTGCGTGATCCCGGCAATCCCGGAATCGATGCCGAGGCCGGACGATGCCGCCCTCTGTACGCCGATCTGAACGCCTCTCGTCTGGTCGTTTAGAGTGTCCATCGCTCCGGATACCATGCCGACATTGTCTTCGATGCCCTTGGCAAATCCCGCGTCGATCATCTCGCCGAAGTAACTGAAGACCTTCGACGGTGAACTGATGCCGAGGAACTCCTTGACCTTGCCGATTGCGCCGGAAACGATGCCCTTGATGGCCTCCCAGACCTGCGACGCGGCGGACTCGATGCCCTGAACGATGCCCTTGATGATCTGAACGCCCGCGTCGATAAACTCACCAACCTGACCGATGAAGGAATTGACCGCCTCAGACGCGACCTGCGCCATCGGGCCGACAACCTCGCCGATTGCGGACAGGATGCCGATGCCGACCTGAACGATCAGGTTGAAGCCCGCCTCCAAAAGAGCGGGGCCGTTCTCGATAAGGAAGGTGACCATCATCGTGACGATTTGGACGATGGACGATCCGATCTCCTGCCCATGCTCCGTCAAACCTTGCATGAGATTCATCAGGAGATCCGCGCCCGCTTGCAGGAGCTGCGGCGCGGCTTCGCCAAGCGCGCCGATCAGCGTGAAGACAAGCTCCGCCGCGACGGACAGGATGTCCGGGAGCATCGCCATGAGCGACGAGACCACGTCATTGATCGCGCCGCTGTCGATGATCGTCGAGACCGCCGTGCTGATGCCGCTGATCGTCTGCTCGATGATCGGGGCGAGATTCCCAAGCGCCGCCTGCGCGGACATGATCAGGTTCTCAACAAGGCCGCTGATGTCCTCGCCGCTTGCCATCCCGGTGAGTAGGTTCGCCCACGCGGCTTTGGTCTGATTGACGGAGCCGGTGATCGTACTCTCAGCTTCCTTGGCTGTCGTACCCGCAACGCCCATGCTCTCCTGCACGACGTGGATCGCGGAAACGATGTCAGCATAATTGGAGATCTTGTACTCAACGCCGGAGAGTTTCTGCGCATCGGAAAGCAGTCGGGCCATCTCCTCTTTTGTGCCGCCGTAGCCGAGAGCAAGGTTGTCCAGCATCGTGAAGTTGCCCTTGGAGAATCCCTTGTACGCGTTCTGTACAGCCTCCATCGTCGTGCCCATCTTGTTGACGTTGTCAGCCATGTCAACGATGGCGGTGTTCATCAGTTCCCCGGCCTTCTGCGTATCGCCGCCGAGCGAGCTGATCAGAGACGCACCGGACTGGATCGCCATCTCCATGTAGTCGTTCTGCGACATACCGGCAGACTTGAACGCGTTGGAGGCGTCCTCCATGACCGCGTCGAAGGCGTCTCCGTACAGGGTCTCAATGCCGCCCGTGAGCTGTTCGTAGTCCGCGTAGCTTGAAACGGCCTCCTTGCCGATTGCCGTGATCGCGGCTGCTGCGGCAGCTACGCCAGCACCGACACCCTTGAGGCCGGTTTTAAGCGCGTCGCTCATCTCATAGCCAAAGATCCCGCCCGCTTTCTTTCCGGCAGACGATGCCTCGCCGCCGAGTGCGTTCTCGATGCTTCCCTTGATACCTTGTGCAGATGGGACGATCTGCACATAAGCTGTACCTACTGTTGCCATTGATCCACCTCAATCCGTTTGAGGATGTTCGCCCGGACGGCCTCAAAAGCCGCGCCGGAGCTGAATGTCTCAAGCTGCTCCTTCTTGTTATCCCCTCGCAGGGCGGCGGCGATGGACTCAGGACGGTTGCGGCCCTTTTGCCCGTCTTTGGTCTGCGCCCAGAAGATCATGCCGATCCGGTCTGCGATCACCGCTTGCAAATACAGAGGCGTTGGAACGGTCGTTCCGGCAAGTGCCATCATCGACCGGCTTTCCGGGTGCAGGCCCGCCGCAAGCGTCGCGGCGAGTCTGCACGGAAGTGCCGTGTAATCGTAGACGTGATACGTCTCTGCGAAATCACAGACGAGCGCGTCCTCGTCCCGCGCCGCCATCTCCGCGAGGATCAGGAGTTTTTTAGGTGCTTGTCCACCGATGCCTGGTCGAGCATGAATTTCAGCTCCGTGAACACTCTGTCCACAGGAGCCGTGCCGTCCTCCTCCGCGATCTCCCGGAGGAATCTGTCCTCGTCCTTGCCGAACACAAGGGCGACCACGTCTACCGCACCGTCAACCGCTCTCTCAGGATCCCCCGACCGCATCGCGGCATAAGCGCGCATGAAGCGGAAGTCCTTGGAGAGGTTTTCGGATACGTTGAACTCTGACCCTTTGGAAGATTTGACGATCATGCTGCTACCTCTCAGGTTCCGGGCTGCTTGATGTACTCGTAGTGGGTGTTGCCGGAGGAGTCCGGCATCGCGGTGACGGTCAGCTCATAGCCGACAGCCTCGTCATCCTTGTAGGTGATCTCACCGATCTCGGAGATCTTGCCATCGGGGATGACAACGCGCTTGAGGACGCCGCCTCTGAGGATCATCTCGATTACCCACGAAGCGTCCTCCGGCTCGTCCGCGTTGGCCTCGACGGTCACGCCTGTGGCAAGAGTGCCGGAGACGTTCGCCGATCCGTAGACGGCCTTGAGGGTGTCGAGGTTGGTCGCCTCGATCAGCGTGAAGCCGAAGGTGTCCTCCTTGGAGGTCTGCACGGTCAGGACGGTGTCGCCGCCCCATGCCTTGATGTTGTCGCTCTCCGGGCTGTTGTTGTTTGTGACGCCGTCCTCGGAAACGTAGCCGACGCATTTGAAGGCCGCGTTCAGCGCGGTGGTCGCGTCGGTCGGCAGAGCCGTTCCGAAGGGTGCGCGCCAGATGCCGCCGGTGACGGCAGGCTTGCCCTGAGTGACATTGCTTGCAGTATTAGCCATAGTTCACTCTCCTAAAACGTAGTGATGTTGTAGACAGCCTGATACCGGTAGTACTTGCTGTCCGTGTCGGTGAAATTATAGTCAGTCGAGAGTCGGCAGGCCGAGATCTCCGGCTCCTGCACAAGCGTGTCCATGACGGTCTTGAGGTCTTCATTCATCGCCGCCGCCATGTACATGCTCATACTTTGCCAGCTTTGGATCGCCACGGTGACGGTGGTCACATGGTTCACGGTGCGGCTTCCGGTTCGCTCGACAAGATAAAACTCCACAGGATGCCCTTCCGGGACTTCCGTGTACACGTCGTACCCGGTCTTTTGCTGGAGCCAGTTGGCAAGGAATTCTTCAAGCATCATCCGCCGCCCACCGCCTTCAAAAGAGAATTGTTGTGCAGATTGTCCCGCTCGGCCTCTCGCGTCTGCGGGTAGATCGCATAGCCGGATCGCTCGGGGTAGTTGCGGGACTCCATGACATAGCCGTCGCCGAGTTGTGCGTAGGCCGCAGCCGCGACCTCCTCACACGCGCCGCTGATCTCCGATGATTTCAGCAGCTCCCGGACTCCGTCGCGGTTGAGTTCGAATTTGAATCCATTACTCATACCGCTCCACCTTGACCTTCCTGTTCCATTTGAGCGGCACGTTCTCCTCGATCCACTCCCGCGCGGGGCCGATGGTGTGCCAGTCGCGGCCCCAGAACGTCACTCTCGCATCGTTCCAGTCGTGAGAGTCGCCCTTCGGAAGGGAGAGTTCATACTCGCTCCTGCGTCCGTAGAGCTGAAGGTCGTTGACGATCTCCTCTGCCGCAGTCGGCGTGATCAGTACGTTCTCCACCTGCACGGCGGTCTCGGTGTAGATCGGTCGGTTAAAGCCGTCTACCTCTCCGGTCGGTGTCCGCGCCCAAAGGGTAACGGTCGCGCCCCGGATCATGACAGACCCTCCGGCACAAGTGCGCCGAGCGGGTTCCCCGCGCCGATGGCATCGCTGATTCCGAGCAGTTTCTTCTCGATTCGCCCGAAATAAAGCTCGCCCGTCGTGCCGCTTGCGCCGACCGTCCAGCTCTGCGAGTAGCCGCCCGCCGCGATTGTCCCCTGTGTCGCTCCGAGCGGGATCGTCGTGTCGCTGTCTCCCAGCGCGCGCCGAACCATCCGGCAGGAGACGAGGGCCTTGATCTCGTCCTGCGCCGTAGAGCCGCAGGCGTCGATCATGACGGCGGCTTCCTCAAGCAGGGCTGTGCAGCGGTCTTCCTCGTCAGCCGTCAGCTCACGGAATCCGGCTTCGACCATCTGTGGGGTCGCATAGGCCATTGGGGATCACTCCTTCTTCTTGCGCTTCTTGGGTTCATCCGGCTTCGGAGGAGGCGCGGGGATCGTGAATCCCCGCGCCTGATACTCTTCAATCCGCGATTCGTGAACCCACGTCTCGCCGCCGTCCGGCCTCCTCAGCAGGATCATGCCGAAGGAGTCGCGCCGGAGAGCAGGTTGAAGCAGTTGGTGTCCGCGCGGAAGCCGACCTCGATCTCGGCGCGCACGGCGAACATGTTATGCTCCCAAAGGTTGACCTGCTCAGAATTGATGGTCAGGCCGGTCTGGTCGGCGAAGCGGATCTGAACGCCCTCGACCGTGCCGTACATGGCCTGAGTCCAGTCGCCAGCGATGCCGACGATAGCGGGAGTGCCAGCACCCGTTCCGACCGGGGCAACGCCAGCCTTGTAGATGCCGCGGCCCTCGACCATCTGCGCGCCAAGGACGCGGGCAACGCCGCCGTCAGAAACCGCGTTGAAGATCGGGTGACCCGTGGTGTCGGTCGCGCCGAGCAGGAGGCCGATGCCAGCCGGGGACATAGCGAAGCCGTTCAGGAGGCCGTTGTGCGCGGCGACATCCGCCCAAGCGGCGACGAGGTTGCCATAGACAGTCTCGCCCGCGCCGGGGACGAGCTTCTGCGTGGTCGCAAGCGCGAAGGTGTCGAAGTTCTCGCCCGGAGCGTCGACAGCACCGACAACGGTCGCATCGAACTTGGCGGCGAGAGCCAGCGGCAGACGCGCGATCAGAGCGTCATACAGAGAGGCGGCATCGCGGCGGAACTCGTCCGAGAACGGAACGATGACAGCCAGCTTGTACGCCTGCATCAGCTTGGAGCTGAGGCCGGGGTTGGAAACGGGCTTCGCGCCGGTTTCTGTGACCCACGCGGCCTGCGGGTCGGAGGTGATGACGGGGATCTGCGCGCCTCTGCCGGGAAGGGTGATCTGACGCGCGAGGCGCATGACGGCGGACGCGGTCTGAGTCTTCTGCATGATCTCCTGAGAGACCTCTGCGGGCAGGGTGATGTTGGTTCTGTTCGTGGAAATACCAGACATGGATTATGCTCCTTTCAAAAGTTACAAATTGTCTTTGGCCCAGTCCGCGAACTTGTCTCTCGTCGCGGTGCTGGGCGGTGTGTGTACGCCGCCGCCATCAGGGACGGCGGGATATCCGGCAGATTTGGCAAATGTCAGGATCTGCTCGGCCTGCTGCGCACAGGCTTCCTCTGTCTCCCCGGTCAGGAGGTTCGCAGGGACTTTCTTCTCGGTCGCAACTTTCTCCCGCATCAGCCGGAGCGTTTCTGCGGCCTTCATTCCGTTCAGCTCGTCGGTGAGCTGCGTGATCTGCTGCTGTGCCTTGGTCAGGTCTTCATTGTTCTTGGCCTTCTCAAGCTGCTCCCGCAGCGTGTCAAGCTCACCTCTTGCGGCGTTTACGTCGCTGCCGTTGATCGCCATGAGCTTGTCGATGGCCTCCTTCGGTGCATCGGGAAATAGATCGGTGATGTCTGTGCGCTTCATGTTTGTCCTTTCTCGGCTACGCTTTTTACGAGGTCGCGTCTCGCGCCGTTTGCAGGTTTACGTCCTGCCGTCGAATTTATCGTCATGCGCGGACGCGCTTGACTTCTTCTTTCAGTTCCTCGACAAGGTCTTCGTCATCCCAGTATTCAGCGCGGGCGAGGTATCCGCGCCAAGGCGACAAGATGGAGCCGCCGACGATCCAGTCGACATGCTCCACAAGGTTTGGCTTCATGTTCAAAACAAGGTCATAGGGGTGCTTCTCTAATAAAAATGCCCGGAAAAAGGAGTCGTCTCCTTTTCCGAGCTTTCTTAGGACTTCCAGCTCCGGCTGAATCGGGTTTTTCCATTCGCCGGAGAAAAACCAGTCCGCGCATTCCCGCGCGTATCCGTCCGGGATTCGGACGCATTGGAAACTGTGCCAAGCGTCCGGCGCGTGGACTCTTCCTGTCTGTCCGGGATCGTCCGTAAACTGCCGGTTGCAGAAGCCGTACACGATTCCATCATCGTTCTGTTCGCATCTGCGGACAAAGTCGCGGCATGGCAGTACATCGTCTTGAAGATGCCACGTCCCTCCGCTCCCTTCGCGGTGCGCGAAGGACTCCATACAGGCGATCAGGTTTCCGGCTCCGTCGCGGTCGTTCCAGATCTCCACCTCCGCGCCCTGTTCCATGAGCGTCTGGGCCATGATCTTATCGACGTACCACATCCGCGACGGACAGGCGTGGATCAGGATCTTAATCAACGTATATCTCCTCCGCTGCGGAGCTGTTCAGCTCCTTCCGCTTCTCGTAGGCCGCGCGCTTCTGCGCGTTGATCTGCTCCTTGTTCTCAGCGTAGAATTCCCGCCGCATGGAGTTGATCCGCTCGTCCGGTGTGTTTCCTTCCGCGCCGTAGTACATCCTCGCATACCGCTCCGGGTCGTACCCACGGACGGAGCTTTCCGAATCAAATCGCACGGCAAACTCACAGTTGCAGTTGGCGTGGATATGCTCCGCGTGTCCGTTTCTGAGCGTCCGCTTGCTCATGTACTGCCAGCCGCGCGAGGCAAGCGCGATGCAGAAGGCACAGGTGTCTCCGTGCGGGATCCACGCGAACTGCGCCCCGTCCCGCTGTGCGTTTTTGAGCGTCGTGTCTGCCGCCGCCTGTTTCGTCAGGCGGGAGACCGTAGCCGGAACGGAGTTGGTCAGGTTCAGTAGCGTCCCTTCGACGGCTTTGGCGACCTCGCTATATGTCGCTGTCGCCGCAGGAAGCGCGGCAGGAAAAGCCGCTTGAGAGGCGAGTGCCGCCGCGTCGTACATCTCACACGCAAGAGCCGCCGCCGCTTCTCCGTATTTGGTGGCGAGGCCGTAGGCGTATCGGATCGCCGCGTCGATGTCATCGAGGCCGTTCTTGTCGATCCACGCCTGCATCAGCTCTCCGGCCTTGCTGTTGATCTTGGAGAGCTTGTCAACGTACTCCTGCCATCCTTCTTCCGAGATCGTCATTGTGCGAATTCCTCATTCAAGATCTCAACGCCACGCGCAAGCTGTTCCTGCGCCTTGATCCTGCGGATGTCCGCCTGGTCGAACCCGATCATCTCCGTGAACACATCCGTCGAGGCGAATCCCGGCCTTGCGGACGCGATCTTCATCGCCGCGTCGGCGGTCACAGAGACCGACGGCATCGCGGGGTTCTGGAAGTGCGCCATGATGACCCGCTCGTCATCCGTCAGCTCGTCAAGCCGGACATTCCGAGCGATGGCCTGCGCCATCTGGGAGATTACATACAGGGAATCCGCGTTCGCGGTGTTCAGCTCCTCCGCCATCAGGACGAGCGTCTGACTCTGCGCGAGGATCGCGTCGCTCGATGTCGGGTTTGCGTCGTTGACCACACCCACGTCCGTCACCGTCAGGCCGGACGCGGCGGAGAACTGCGTCGCAAGGATGCGGAGCTGCTGGACGTGCGGTTCAATCGTCCCCTGCGGGAGCTGTCCGAAGGACGGTTTCTCACCTGTCTCGGGGTTCGTGGTGGAGGCAAGCATCGATCCGACATAAGTGCGGAATTTCTGCGAGACAACCGCGTCGTACTGCTCGTCCGTGATGCCGAGCAAATACTTCTGCGGCGATGTGGCGAATTCAAGGCCGATGGTCGCGTTCGCCACCGTCCTGACATAGCCTTGGATCAGGTTGCGGATCGGCTCCTTCAGCCTCGACCGTCCGAGCGGCTTGTCGGAGGTCGCGTTCCAAATAAGCGGCTCCATCATGGGCCGTCCCATGCGGTGCGGGAATCTCTCTGCCGACCATCTGTCCGCGTCGACCCGGCGGAGCATCCACACATCGGTGTCCGTGTCGAACCTGATCAGGTTGGGCTTCCACTCGTCGTTCTCATGGATCGCGGAGATCACGGAGAATCCGCAGTCGATCCTGCCCTTTTCGCCGCTCCACAGAGCCGCCGCGCCAGTCGGCGCGTGGAATCGGATTCTGCACCCGATCACAGGATCTGCGGCGAGTGTGGCAAAGGTGCATCCGTAGAGGAGCTGGTCGCGGCAGGCTTTCTTGTACTCTGCCCGCAGACGGTTCGCCTGCATGATCGCCGTCATCGCTTCCGCGTCCGTGCCGTTCTTGCCGACGAAGCCGTCAAACATCGACCGCGCCGCCAGTACATCGACGGCCTTCTCGCCCCACGCGCAGCCGATTTCAAGGCCGCGCATCCCATGCGGGAGCGCAAGGCCGAGGTTTACCTCGCCGAGTGTCACATGGCCTTCGTAATATCTTCGCTTGACCTCGTTTTTGTAGCTGTGCCGCTCGAAGGTCTTGATCAGCTCGACGAGCTGCGCGCGTTCCAGATCGCCCAGCTCCGGGGCCTTCGCGATATTCTCGTTCAGTCTCATCAGCCTATCCTCATCTTTCTTGTTGGATCGCGCTTCGTCATCTTCACGCCCCAAAGCGCAAGGGCACAAGCCTCAATCGGGGCGCAATCCTGTCCGTCAAACGCCCAGCCGCCCGCAAGCGGTCTCTTCGTCGCCCCGATGGCGGAGTCCCGGAGCGCAGGCTGTTTCGTATACCATGTCAGCGTCTTCTCGTTCACGTCGTTCAGCAGCAGGCCCGCCGCCGCCACGACATCCCGCGCGGACGGCCTGATGACCGACCCCTTGGCTTTCCAAACCTCTGAGATCCTGTCCGTCAGCACATCCGCGCCGTTCCTGCCGTCGATCACGACGCAGGCCGCTTTCGCGTATCTCTGATTCAACCAGTCGGCAAGCCATCTTGTCCCATGCCCGGTCGGCGCGCGCTCGATCATCGAGATCCGCGCCTTTCCGTCAGGTGCAAGCACCGCGCCGCACAGCACCACTTCCGCGCCGTCCGGCGAAAACTTGACTCCGTAGGCCGTCTTTCCATCCGGCTTCTCGTCGGAGGACTCACACGCATCCCACGCTTCTTTTGAGAGTGCGAGATCTTCCTTCTTTTCAGGCTTTGGACTCCACCATCCCAAGCGTTCGCGCGCGAACGTGTCGGGCGGCATCTGCTCCGCCTCGCCCTCGATGGTAGAGAGCATGATTCTCCTGCCGAGTGCCGGATTCGCGTCCGCCCACCGGCTTTTGTCCATGACGTCGCCGATTTCAGGGACGGAAAATTCAAACCACGCCGTCGATTTCGTCTTCCCGCTCATCGCGTTCTCACGAATACTCCTGAATACCGTTCCGGGAGCATTCGGATCCGGCGGTGTTCCAAGATAGATCACCTGCGGATTTCTGGACGCGGAGATTGCGGGAATAAACGATGCCTGTGCATCGATATCAAGCTCCTGTGCCTCGTCGAAGATCAAAAGATCTCCATGCTGGCCTCGTCCGCCGTTTCGCGTCCGTGCCAAAAATTTCACCCGCGCCCCGTTCGTCAGGATGATTTGCTCACGTCCAAGCGCGGTCTTGATCTCCTTGATGTATTTCCGCATCTGCGGAGAGTCAAAAAAAGACGCCATCTCCTCAAACGTCTCTGTCGCCGTCTTTTGGAGGTGCGCCGTATAGATCACTTGCTCGTTGTACAGGAGCATCCCTGTGTTCGCCCTGCCCTCCACAAGGCCGGTCTTCCCGTTTTGGCGCGGGATCGAACACCCGCACGTCCGACATACCCATTTTTGCGCCGGGGTCATCGCCATCCAGTCTGCCAGAGCGTCAGCCTGCCAAGGATCTAGAATAAGCCCTCCTGCGGCAAGCATTCGCTCTGCGTCCGCCCCATCTGTAATCCTGTAGTTTGGGCAGACTCTAACGGACGGCTCCTGCCTTCCCAGAAACGGCGCGCTCTTCGAGGATCTTCGCGACCGCGTCGTCGTTGCTGTTTGCCCCTTCAATTTCTTCGATCTCCTTTATCGTCTCGCGGTACTGCCGCGCGAGGGCCGGGAGCGTCTTGTCGTCTGAGTCGTTCATGGATCTGAATAGTCGCTCCTCCAGCTCTTTCAGCTTGTCCAGTCTCGTCATGGAAATCTCCCTGTGTGTAAATCGGCGCTGGACGGCGCGGTGGTCACCATGGGGCAGGGTGGGGGTGTCCCCCCTCTACCAGTCGCCGTCCTTGAGGAATGCCTTCCTGATCGGTTTTTCTTCCGCTCCCCCCGTGCCGGATACCCTTGCGCCCTTTTTTGCGTTGCAAATCCAATGCGCAGCTTGCAGGTTGCCCCAGTCCTCCGCTGCCGCGCGTGGTGTTTCATATCCGAATTGGTTGTGCTTGGAAATTGGTTTGATCTCGTCTATGACGAAACTCAACGGATGCTGCGCATCTGATGGTTCATCATAGTGGATTGGCCCAAGCCTACCCCCGCATATTCCGCAGGGGGCCGCCATTGCTTTGAACCGCGCCCTGTGCTTCCTGCGGAGGTTCCCGTTCTGACTCCGGGGGTTTGTTCCGTTTCGCATAACATCCCCCCGGTCATTTTTGTTGGATAGCGGCACCCACCCAGCCGTCGATGCTACCCTGACCCGACCGTCGCGCCGGAGGAGGAGCGGGGACGGTCGCATCCATATTTCTAACGGCAGAGCGACGCCATGCCCGAAGGGGAAGGAAAAGGCATGAGCTGTCTGAACGGTCGCCCTTTTACCGCGCTCAAAATGATAGAAAAGAGGCGCAGTCCTCCTCGGCTGCACCTCTCGATAGTAGCATTATATCACTTGTCAATAGGACATTACAGCCCCCGCTATCCAAGCGACGCGACAATCGAACGTTCCCGATCTGACAGGTTCCATCGTTCCTCCGCACCTCGTTCCGCCGCCGCGCGTTTGGCCGCAGCTCGTTCCTCCGCAGCTCGTTCCGACAACAAAAAGCCTCCTCCAAATATTGTCTTTCCTTTTTCCTTTTGCGCGTCAAGTGCCCAAATAAATGCCGCGTCCTTGTGCTCCACTCGGTACTCGACCCCGTATTGACACCACCTCATCGCAAGTGCAGCCGTAATGACGTAATCCGGGTATTCGTATTTTGGCGCCAATTTTCTCTGTGTTTTATCGTTCTTGTCGTTCTCCCGCTTGACGGCTTCGTATAGGCTCGGAACTGTCCGCAGGAGGCAGTCGTCGAGATTCGTGACGAAAGACGTGTTGACTCTTGCGCCGTTCTGGTATGTGATTCCGACTCCACACGCCAGGTAAGACACGGTCGGCCCGTCATTGACTGAGAACATTGTCAGGCCGGGACAGAAAAGGAAGAATTTGACTCCGCGTTTGACATAGAATTGCTTGATCTCTGCGAGAATCGAAAACGGCGGATTATCAACAACGACGCATCCTCCCGGGTATTCCTCTGCTTCGTAGTCTCCTCCGGGCCAGAACGGGCGGGCAAATTTTGAACGGTCGAGGCCGTATTCGTTCGCAACCCATTCCGCTACGGCGTTATATACGTTTTCCGGCGTGTAGCAGTCGTCTGTCGTCAGCTTCGGCTTGAACTTATCGACAAAAGCGTCATACTCCGGCGAATCGTCGAAAAGCGTCATTTGTTCTTCTCTCATTCTTCCCCCCACTCGTCTTGCAGGATGGTCGCCACCTGCTCCAGTCCCCGCGCAAGGAGCCGCCGCGTGTGTTTGTAGCTGTAGTGTGCTTCCACGGCGGTCTGCTCCACCGTCATACAGTCGATGTACCGCAGCCGCAGGACTGTCCGAAGCCGTCCGTCCGGGATTTTTCCGATCACTTCCAGCGTCTCACTCTGAATCTCAAACAGGCGGTTGACCTGTGCCTCGATCTCGGCTGTCAGAGCCGCGAGGCCGTCGAATTTGTGCGGATCTTTGCTTGCCTTGACGGAGACTCCGTCCGTGGCTTGTGTGATCTGCGTCAGCTTCGCCCGCGCATTCCTCGCGGTGCGTTCGAGCTGGTCAATTTCCCGCTGTGCGTTCCGGGCGCGGAACAGCCACGACCGGGCCTCATTGATCCTGTCCATCATCGACCCCCACGAACTTCCTTCGCCGTCCGTCCTCGCAGTAGGTCAGCGGCAGCTTCTTTCTCCGCTCCGCCTCCGGCTTGAAAAACCCGCATCGGAGACATACGGAGCGGAATTCCTGCGCCTTGGTGCAGTCTGCTGTCAGCAAGCATTGATCATGGACTCCCTTTGCTTTGGCAGGAATCTTCACTTGTCTCCCTCCTTCGCTGCTGTGAGAACGCACACCGTCGCGATCCCGACGAGTACGCCAGCGATGAACGAGATGACAGATGCCATTGTGTTGCCCCCCTTTCGGATTCTGATGACCGGGAGCTTTTTCAAATAATCGGCATAATAGGCCATGCCCGCTGTGATGCCATCGATCTGATCAGGATCGACAACGATTTCGGTATCGAAGTTCAGGGCCTTCTCCCGGTTGATGTACTCAGCCATTGTCGATCCTCCTTGTATGCCTCCTCCACTTTTCGGATGATCTCTCCGCAGTAGGCGTTTCTGGTCAGCTCACAGAACCGCCCCACGGTCATTGTGTCGTTGTCGATGTCGATGCCATGAGCATTGGCAAACTGTTTCCGGCCCATTTCGCAGGAGCCGGTCAGGCGGTGATGCCATTCGTAGAGGTCGCGGCACGGATACTCGATGCCCAGTTTGTGCTCCGCGAGGAAAGCGTCGATGCGCTCATCCTCCGGCATGTCCTCGAATAACTTATCCCGCAGGGCGGACATCGCCTCTCGGAGTGTTATGCCGTGAGCAAACTTGTCGTCCTGCTTGACGATGTAGCAAGGCTTCAGCTCCAGATCGGAGTAGAGGATCGCGCCTCTCGCGATATTCCCATGCACGGCGCGGATGATCGTCAGAACGCCGTCGACGTTTTGTACATCCTCACAGCAGAAACTTTTTACACCGGAGCCGTCGCCGTAGCCTGAGCCTGAGCCGTAGCCTGAGCCGTAGCCGTAGCCTGAGCCGTCGCCGGAGCCTGAGCCTGAGCCTGAGCCGTAGCCTGAGCCTGAGCCGTAGCCTGAGCCTGAGCCTGAGCCTGCGCCGTCGCCGTCGCCGTAGCCTGAGCCTGAGCCGTCGCCGTCGCCGTAGCCTGAGCCGACCGACAGAAACGCCTTGACCTTGTCCGTCAGGCTTTCCATTCCGGCACCCCCAGAATGCAGGCAGCAGCCTTATCCGTGCATTGGGTGATCTCGATCACGCCCAGCACCGTCATTTCAGGCACGGTCACGGTAAATTTGCAGTTTCTTGGGCGTTTGACACCCTCGGCCGCCATCTGCGACAGGCTTGCAGCCCCGTCCCAGTACCACAGCCGACGGACGTCTGTCAGCGTCGCCTCGCTGCCGTCCCGCTCCTTGATGTGTCCGAAAAACACGCCCGCCCGGTCACACCGGATGATGTACCACTTGTTGTCCATTTGTTGTTCCTCCTTCAAATTTCTTTAATTTTTACCCCATGCACAAACAGCATGAGCTTCCGCTTGATGATGTATTCCTTTGTTCGGACGCCCTTCACGTCCTCGACGATCTCCGCGCCGTCCTGCGTGTAAGCGAAGTCCGCGACGTAGACGCACGGCTGTTCGATGAGTTTTCCGTCGATCCTCTGCGCCGGGATCAAAACGAATCTGGGCTGGCGGCGCAGGTTCTTGATCTTTCCGGCTCTGGAAAGAAGCACCAGCTCGTCCCACCGTGCGGCCTCTTTCCTGCTGTCGAATGTCACCGTCTTTCCGTCGATGATCCGCGTCTCTTTTTGGTTTCCGTATTTTGGCTGATGCTGATGCTGTACGCTCGCCTTTCGGATGATTTGCCTCTGTGCCTCCGGGCCGAGCCGGTTGAGATCAATCATTCGGTGTCCTCCAAATCCATCCTCGCGCCGCAGTGCGGGCAATAGTCAAAGCGTTCGGTGCAGTTATCCAAAACGCTGAAACATTCCTCACAGGAAGAGCAAACGATATGGTCATCGGCATAAGCGTTCGGATATTTCAGGCACTCTGGGAAACCAACCCACCGTCCGTGCTTGCGCGAGTCTATCACTCCGTCGTGATATCCCTTCTCATACTGATCCCGGTCATAAGCGAGAGCGCGAATCAGTTCTTCCTTGTCCACCATTGGGGCGACGGACTTTGCGGCCTGGAAAATGGTTTCATCCACTTTCTGCTGCAGTTTCAAGGCTGTATCGCTGATCAGCAGACTGATCGGTGATGTGTACATGTCATTCCTCCATGGTCGCGCCGCAGTTTGGGCAGAAATTTCGGTTCGTATACGGCATATCATATCCGCATTCTGAGCATCTGATCGACCAACAGTTTTTAATCCACTTCCCCCGCACCACAGGCCGCAAATCAGCGGCGGGAAGAGCTTCTATTGCTGCTTCGCAATCCATGTATGCTTTATTCTTTTCGTGCCACTTATCAACGTTCAACTTGACAAGAGGCATAGACGGATAAAGACTCTTTATCGTTTCGATTGCCGCCTCGCGCGAGATGTAGTCATCCATCGTCAGTCCTCCTTGTCTGCCGGGATGATGGTGGGAGCATCGATCTTCCTCCCAAGCATTGCCCCGACGAGCGCGCCGTTGATCCTCATTGCCTCCTCCGGCGTGAAGCCTTCCTTCTCCAACGCCGCACGGAACCGCTCAAAGTTGATCCGGCTCGCCTCCGGCTCCTGCGGCGCGTCCATCAGCGCATCGACGGCCTTGTCGTAGGCGTAGAAATCGCGCCAGTAGACGCTTTTCTGCTGCGGGAAGTCCTCGTCGAAGGCTTCTGCGGCCTTCCGGGAAAGATCCCGGAGCCGCGTCAAATACTCAATCGCCGCTCGCATTCTCGTCGAGCCTCCGTTTGACATCATCAATGAAGCGACGGATTCCGCTGATTGCCGAGACGGTGCTTGCCGGGTGCGTCTCGTCCTGACAGTCCGCAAAGATGATGTCGCGGACTGTATCGAAGAACACGTCTTGCAGGAGCCTCATGATTTCCTGCTTGTCATAGAATTCGTGTGCCATTTTGTTTTTCCTCCTTCGGTTTTTGTTTGCCGAACCGCAGAAAGGCGGTTCGTGCGATTTCGTTGTAGCTGGAGTTCAGCGGGTACGGCTCTTTCAGCTCGCTCGCGGACTTGCACCGCCCGATATCCTTGAGCCGCGCCCTGATTTCGTGTTCATCCATCCTGCATCAGCCTCTCTACTGCGGCGCGCTCATATTCCCCGAGCGTTCCGTTGTGCGGCTGCGCCCGGTATCCGGGTTTCCCCGCAGGCTTCTTGTCGCGCTGCTCCCAAGTCCTGACAGCGGCTTTCCAGTCCTTCATCGGCTCCCGCCCGACCTTCCACCCCTTGGAAGCGTAGAAGTCGACAAACTGGGCAGGATCAACAGCGTTCCCGCGTTCCCGGCAGTATTCCGCCACTTCCTCCACGCTGGGCGGCGCGAAGCGCGTCCTACCTGTTCCGATAGGAACTGGTATATTGATTTTGGTTTCTATTTCTGTTTCTATTTCTTTATTGTTGGTTTCGTTGACTTCCGTTGCGCCTCGTTGGCTCTCGTTGACATCCGTTGACATTCGTTTGTCTGCGCTTGCCTTTCCCGCTTTGCGTCTTTGCTCGACGATCAATTCATAGCTTTCCTTGAACCGATCTTCCTGCATCATGACGCGCGCGGCATAGAATCGCTCATTCCCGGAGAGCTTGATCGGCTTTCCATCCCTGCTGTATTCCATCAGGGCGATGCACAACCGACCTACCTCTGCCTCTTTGAGTTCCTTCCACTCCTCAAGATAGTCATAGAGAAGTGCGGCATAATTCCGCGCCATTTACTTGTAAGACCTCCCGAATAGTTTCATAAATTCTTCCCGGCTCCTGCCGGTTGCCTCAAACGCCTCCTGACATTCCAGTTTGACGCGGTCGTCGAGCTTCTTATTGAAGTGGATCCCCGCGTTGCTCATGTTGTGGTGATCCGCACAGAGCCAGATCCAGCAGCCCTCGCGGTCGCTGATCTCTCTCTCCTCCCGTTTCCTCCGTAGATGTGGTGTTTGTGGAGGTTCAGCGTCGTGCCGCAGACGTAGCAGCACCGAAACCTACTAAGAATCGACTGCATGACCCCACTCCCTTCCGATCTGGTTCTCGATCAGACGCATCTGGAGCTTGATGCTGTTGATGGCCTCCTGATTCGCCTTGTAGACGCCCTCCGCGATGTCGCGCTTGAATCGTGCCTCCGCGACCGACGGAATGCCGTAGCAGACCTTGTCGATCATGCCGATCGCCATGCCGTCATCGCGGAGCTTGAGGCACTCGACGCGGAGGAGCATCTTGTAGTCCTTTTCGGCCTGTGCGTAGTCCGTGCTTGACCTTCTGAGCTGTCTGACGGATGCGTCGAGCTGCCGGGTCTTCGACATCAGCTCGGAATACAGGTCGTCGTTCAAAAGGACACCTCGAAGTTGTCGGGCAGATGATCAAGCTCCTGCGGTTCGCTTTTCTTGGATCCGGCGAAGTATGCCCTGTCCGCGACGACCTCCGCGCTCCTGCGCTTGGCTCCGGCCTTGTCCGTCCACTCTCTGATCTGAAGCCGTCCGGAGACGATAATCATGCGACCCTTGGAAAAGTAATCGTGGACGAATTCGGCGGTCTTTCTGAAAGCGACGATGTCGACGAAGTCCGTTCCACGCTCGGCTCCTGCCGCTACATAGTCCCGATCACAGGCAATCGAGAAGGAGACGGTGCTTACGCCGTTCTGCGTCTGCCGGAGTTCCGGGTCGCGCGTCAGGCGGCCCATGATGATGATGTGATTTAACATAAAGCCTCCATGTAATTTTCAATGATTTCCCGCGCCAGTTCCTCGTTGACCGGGATCTCCGTCAATGTTTTTACCGTCCCCCGCAGATGCAGGGCATAGAGCCTGTCCCACCTCACGCCGTAGGTCTGTTCAAAGCCGATCCTGTACAGATTGAGCTGCGCTTCGAGCCGGTCTTTGACGAGTCTCGCGGTGGTTTTAATGTCCGCACCGCATTTATACCCGTCCATCTCAAGGACAAGGTCGGTTGTTCCTGCCGCGACAGGTTCACCGTCGGTGAAGATGATGACCGGCATCTCGTTTCCCATGACGCGGAAGCCGTAGACCTCTTGCAGGGCCTTGAAGCCGGAAATCTCCGGGATATATGCCTCCCACCCTGTGCGGCAGAACCGCTCAATCGCCGCGTGGATCTGCGTCCCGCGCTCCGCAGCCGCCCGAAGCACATCAGGGCGGACGCGGCTGTAGGTCTCCGGGAACTCCTTCTCAAGTAGCGTCGTCACCGACGGAACCACGACGCCGTCCACGGCGTAGGTGTGGGATTCTGGATCAAACTCCAGACATCTGCCTGACAGAGTGATAGCCTCAACCATTGGCTTTTAGTTTTCCGATCAGCTCGGAGGCCTTGGACATCGGAAGATCCTCAATTTTGAAGATGCCGTTCAGCTTCAGGAGCTTGTCGAGGTTGTCACCGGTGTAGATCTTGGACAGGATCTCGACCTGCTTTGGGGTTGCCTTGCGCGTGACCTTGTTGTTCATCTCCGCGTCGGGACTCTCCGTCTCAGGATCGTCGCCAGTCGCCACAAGGAATGTGTCCGCCAAGAAATACTTGAGCGCGCCGGTGTATGCCTTGTATCCGGCCTTGTCGCCCTTGTCCATGCCCTCGCCTGTGATCTCCGTTTCTTCCCAAAATCCTGTCTCCGCGTCCGTCAGGGAAAAACGCAGGTGCGGCATTCTGCCGTTGGCCTGTTTCTCCGATCCCTCGAAGGTATCATAGGACAGTTCCGTGAAGGCCAGTTCCAAGCCGTAGACCGGGAGAAGTTCCGTGAACAGCATCTTGTACTGCGCCTCGGAGAAGTATTTGTATCTGTCGAAGGTGTTGTTCCCTTCACGCTTGAGGACTCCCTTCTCCTTTAGGGCAAGCCGGAGGCCGTTCTTCTTCTTTTGGAGCTTCGCGTTCAACTCCATGTATTTGTCCGCGCCCAACGCGGTGAATAGCGTTTGATTCATATTTCCTCCTCTACATCCACCGCGTCGATCTCACGGGTGCAGCAGTCGCAGCCGATGATCTCGCCGAGGTAGTTGATGATGAATTTCTGAGCCTCGTCTCCGCACACCGGGCAGCGTGGGAGGGGGCTTTCCTGCAAATCGTTCATTTATTTCCCCTCCCTACGATGCCGCCGCGTCAAAAGTCATCTGATCGATGGCATTGAACACAGGGGCAAGCTGTTTGAGCTGACTGTACTTCTTGCGAATCGCTTGAAGCTCAAGCATCGCGGTTTTGAGCAGTTTCGCCGTATCGTCTTCGGACTTCAGGATCAAATCGATGCGCTTGTACTCAGGCTCGGCGCGGTCGATATTGAAGAACGCGCGGACAGGTGCCTGTTCTTCCTCCACCTTGATGATGCACCGGATGATGTATCGCGCCTGATCCTCCCTGTACCGCTCCGCCGCGACGGTGTCATTCCACTCAAAGTCTCTGTGGAGCGGAGCATCCGGCGGTCTGCTCATGTCGACGAGTGCTTTCGCCGTCAGGTTATCGTTCGCCGCGAGTTCTGCACAGATCTCTCCTGCGGTCTGCGGGTCTGATTTCAGACGGCTTCCGGGTTTGAATTTGTAGACCATGTTTATCCCCTTTCTTTTTTAGAGTCCTGCCGCGCCTCGCCCTGCCGCGCCTCGCCCTGCCGCGCCATGCCTTGCCAGTCCTTGCCATGCCTTGCCTCGCCTTGCCTGCCACTCAAAGCCACGCCCTGCCGCACCGCGCCCTGCCAAGACTCGCCACGCCTGCCCTGCCTTGCCCAGCCTGCCGCGTCTTACGTTGTGGACGCGACGTGGAACCTCCCGCAGACTCCGTCCTTCTCCGGCCTCCACTCGCCGATTCCGCAGACATATCCGCCAGCGTTCAGCGCATTGACGATAGCGTCGAGGGCGAAGTCGGAGGATGCGTTATAAGAGATCGGAAGATCAATGTACCAGTTGGCGAACTGCCCTCTGTACCGAATATCCGCAGTCCCCATTCCGACGCGTACCATGTCCTCACGCATCTCCGGGCGCGATTCGGATTTGATTTCTACAAGGCCGTCAGACCCGGTTTCGATGAAGAACGCGCCGCGAAGACCCATCTGGTTCTTTACCCACCCGAGTCTGTACGCAGCAGCCTGTGCGGTCTGCTTGATTGCCCCGACCGGGAACCCGAAGCGCGCGCCGGAATCGACCGCAGCGTCAAACGCGTCCATAATCTCCTGTTCGGATGCGTCCTCCGGGTATTCAGGCTTTCCGCTGATCCAGTAGAAGGACTGGACGAAGTCATCAGCAGGATTCTTGGCCTCTTTCTTCTTGCCCTTCGATTTGCCCTGCTGGGCCTCAAGCATCATGCGCTTTGCCTTCTCGCTCCACGCATGGACGATCAGCGGGGAGTCGCCGACGATGCGGATTGTGGTTTTCTTGATGTCAAGGGGTCTAATCGTGATCGTTTCGTTGTTAGCCATGTCTTTTTTCTCCTTCGTTTTTGAAATTTTAGTTTTTATTTGAATTTCTTGCGGGAAGCCTTTTCCCGCAGTCTTTGGATGATGTACTCCGGGTCGACATCCGTCATTGCCGGGAGCAGATGGTTCGTCCGCAGGAACGCTTCGCACTCCTTGATCGTGCCGCGCGCCTTCCATCGCGCGTCCTCGGCCTTGAAGTAAATCGCCGCGTCGAACGGTTCAAGGCTCATGAGGCGGTTTGCCCGCTCCTCCGTCCTGAGTGCGCGGATGTAGTCCCGCGCTGTCACCGTCAGAATCAGGATCGCCAGTTTCTCCTCCGGCGTGGTTGAGTGCGTTCGCACAACACGTCCATCCATGCTTCATTCCTCCGCGATGGTGTAGAGGCCGTATTTCTTGGGGCTTCCGTCCGCACCACGGTAATAGACCATGGTGCAGATGATCTTATGCCCTGCGTCCTTGAGATCCTTGATCCGGCGGGGCAGGTGTACGATGGGAGGATTCAGCCGTGCGGCCTCCAGCGAGGTGAGCGGGCCGCCCTTGAGCAGGGCGAGGACTCGCGCGCATTGGCTCTCCATCACATCAGCCCCCACAGCCGGAATGCCGCGCTCATCAGAGCCAAGCCTCCGCAGATCAGGCCGATCATGATCACCGTTCCGGCGATCATCAAGGCCGCGAATTGTCTGTTTGTCATGATGTTCCTCCTCTTTATCGGTACGGTATCATCGCCATAAACTTCTCTCGCGGGATTTGCAGATACCGACCAAGCCGAATTGCCAGCTCCATATTGTGGATTGGATTTTTCAGTAGCTTGTAGACTGTCGGCCTTGATACGCCGAGCAGTTCTGCCATCTTCGCCTTGCTCACCCGTTGCGTGTCCGCCTCGCCGGACAGCAGAACAGCGAGGTCATTGTGAGTCTGTTTCAGTCTCGGCATGGCGTTCCTCCCGGAGCAGGAAATCAACCGTCACGCCGAAGAAGTCCGCGACCTTGGCAAGCCGCTCCACCGTGGGACTCGATGTTTCCCACTTGGAAATCGTACTGTTGCCAAATCCGAGGGATTTCTCCAATGCGTTGAAGCTGATCTTCCGCTCCTTGCATAGAGCTTCAATGTTTTTTACGATCATCTTTTTCCTCCTTCTTGACAAAGATACGAAAATATTCTAAAATAGTGTTGCCGACACATTCAGATATTTTCGCCGCAGGGTTTCGCTCTGGGGTTGTGTTTGCTATACCCTGTCCACATCTTCTATTATACGATTCTTTTCGTAATTGTCAAGAGGAAAATACGAAAACTTTCACATTTTTCAGGAGGCACACCATGACGATACTCGACAACATCGACGCGATTCTTGCGGAACTCAAAATGTCACGGTCTGCCCTTGAGAGAAAGGCCGGGATCGGCAGACAAAGCGTGGAGAAGTGGGACAAGAGCATACCGCGCCTTGACATGATCCTGCGCGTCGCGGAGGTCTTAGGCGTACCGCTTTCCCGCCTGTTGAAGGGGACAGAGCTACAAACAGAAAAAGCCGCCGCCCCGGAGGGCGACGGCAACGCGGATGATGTTATTCTTCGGTTCCTTCGGTCGCTCCCGAAGGAGCGGCTTCGCGGGATCCTTCTCGCGTTAGAAGCTCCAGAAGAAGTTCTCGCCGCTCTGGATCACGAAGAACCTCGCGGATAAATCGGTCAATTACAGTCCAGTCCATTTCATTCTCTCCCTTCGTTCGGTTCCGTGTTCGACTGTGACTGTATGATACTGGAAGATATGTCCGATATAGCGGACTTATCGAATAAATGTTCGATATAGGAGGAAGAAAAAATGGCAAAGAAAAAAATCGTCAAGGGCCTGTCCTTCTCGTGGAAGCGCGCCCTCGGCATCACCTCGGCAAAGCGCAAGATCGCCAAGGCCACCGGCATCCCAACATCAAAGGCCGGTCGCAGGAATAAGCTGGCGCGGCTGCTGGGAATCAAATGATGAAAGTCCCGGAGCCGAAAAAACTGCCGTCCGGGACGTGGTTCATCCATCTGCGTCTCGGCGGCGAGAATATCCCCGTCTCGTCTACATCAAAGGCAGAATGCGTGAACAAGGCGCGCATGATAAAAGCGGAATACAAGGCCGGAGCGAGAGAGGCCAAAAGCAAGGAGATACGCACCGTGCGGCAGATCTGCGAGGCGTACATTGATACGCGCCGGAAGAAGCTGCGCTCCCCGGCGACGATCCGGGGATATGACAAAATCGTGCGGACGCGCTTTCAGGCGATCATGGACAAGCCAGCCGCCTCAATCAAGAATTGGGAAAAGGTGGTCGAGGACGAGCTGACGGCAAAGATCGCGCCACGGAAAAAGCCGAAGCCGGGAGAGCCGGAGCCGGAGAAGAAAACCGTCTCGCGGAAAACCGTGAAGAATGCGTGGGGTTTTCTCGCGTCTGCGCTTCGCGCCGCAAAAATCAGCGTCCCAGAGATCGAAATTGACGATTCCGCCCACGCAGACCGGCCATGGCTGGACTATGAGCAGATCCTCGCGTTTTTGGACATCATCAAAGGCGAGCCGTGCGAGTTGGGTGCGCTGCTTGCGCTCCATGCGCTCAGACGCTCGGAATTGTACGCGCTCAGATGGTCGGACATTGATCTACGGCGCGAGGTAATGCACATCCGGGGAGCCGTCGTCCACGACGAGCATGGAAGCCTCGTCCGCAAAGCAGAGAACAAGACCAAGGACAGCCGCCGGGATGTGCCGATACTGATTCCCCGTTTGACGGAGCTGCTGAAAAGCACGGAGCCGACCAACGGCCCGCTCGTTGAGGGCAGCGTCAACACCCTCTACAACCGCATCCGGCGCGTGTGCGAGAAAAACGGATTCCCAAATCCCGGCGTCCACGGCCTCCGGCACAGCTTCGCATCGCTGGCCTATCACGTCGGAATGGGTGAGCTGGAAACGATGGAGCTGGGCGGGTGGAGCGACCCCGGAACCATGCGCAAGATCTACCGCCATCTTGCCGCGCAGGATAAAAACGCAGCCGCCCAAAAAATGGCGGCATTTTATGCCGCAGCGAAAAATGCAAACGAAAATGCAAACGGCTCAAAAAAGTCTTGATTTTTCAGGCGATTTACGCCACGGGCAGGGGGTTCGAATCCCTCATCCCCTGCCAAAAACGAGAAGTCCCGTAGTCATTGAGACTACGGGACTTTCTTTGTGTTTACAAGCATTTCCGGGTTTTCGCGTGTAAAGATTTCTTTCCATCTGTAAACGGCCTTTTTCTTTTCGTTTGCAAAATTTGACTTCAAAATGCAAATGAAAATGCAAATGGGATCGGCTTACTCCGCCATGTCTATGCCTAAAATGTCAAGCATTTTTTTCAAAAAAATAAAAAATTTTCTCCCCGCGCCGAAGCACGGGGAGAAAATCACATCTGCACAAGTATTTGCTTTTTCCTGCCGCAGAGCGTCATGATCTGCGGCGCGTTGGAGGACGGGAGGAGCTGCTTCTGCATTGCGTAGCCGCCATAGCGGAGCCATGAGGTGCAGGAGACAACCTTGAACGGCCTCATG
>Ga0247608_10001132_pt1 | contig 38456 bp, 63 predicted proteins | sample 176DNAGHGlowgp2_FD_193490 | JGI IMG/M metagenome (GOLD analysis project Ga0247608, IMG submission 193490) | Sheep rumen microbial communities from Palmerston North, Manawatu-Wanganui, New Zealand - 1766 DNA GHGlow gp2 | ecosystem: Host-associated > Mammals > Digestive system > Stomach > Rumen ...
TTTCTCTTTGTCTATAGAGTTTGAAATTTGTAACATAAATGTAATATTAGCCACGCATTCTGTTCTCTATTTGCTCACCTGTATATAGCCAACTGCAATACAATAGTATATCTTGGGCGGTGTCTAGCTCTATGTTTGCCAGATGGTAGCTCATTGAAAAAATCACTTCGTTTTTAAAATCTATAACAATGTAGCTTAATTCGTTTTGAAATTTTATTTCTTGAAAATCTTTACTTAAATCTGTCGCTAAACTCATGCCTGTTAATTGGGCTAATTGGAAGCACAATAACCTGATTCGCTTATGGCAATGTGAGTATTCGTTAAGTCTCATGTCTTTTCCCTCCCTTGAACTATTAAATATTACAATGTTTTAACATTTTGTCAATATAATGGTATAATTTTCTTAGGGGGGGGATTTATATGCAAAGTTTTCGTAAATGGTGTTATAATGCTCTGCCAGTCATAGGCTTTCTTACCTTTTGGTGGGATTGTGCAAAGCTTACACAAACTTACTTAAATAACATTTATATAGGTGGTTTCATTGGTTTCTGGCTAGGCGGATGGATTTTAACTTATAAAGAAGATGAAAATAAAAAAGACTAGGAATTAACCTAGTCTTTTACATACCATGCACAAATCATGTCTCTATCGCCGACAATCGAATGAGTCCACGATGTAGCCATCAACGATACAAGTAATGTGACCTTGCATAGTCACTAAAAATATGCCTTCTGGGTTCTCTGATGCGAACTCTCCAACTGTCATGTCAGACACGCAGATTCTTTCATATTTATCATCTAAATATTGCTCTATACTTTCTACACTAGATAGCATTAAGCCACGTTTTCTAGCATAGTCACTTAGTTTTCTATAAGCTCTATCCCAACTTATCCCTTCTGCTACGCTTACAGCACGTATGGTGCAGTCCTCTATATTGTAGCCAAATATGTTGGCATTGTAGTATATCATTCTACATTTCCCCTAATTTTTCAACATACTCTTGTATAATCTCTTGCTCTTCAGGGCTTCCAGCTTCTTCTTTTAGCATTTTAATAAATTGATGAACTGACTTTAACATATGTTCTAGTGCTTTTGTGCCTTCTTGTTCAGCCCCGTATTCTCCAGAGTACGCATTATAGTTTCCATATTGTTCAGCCATGTCATCTAGGTAGCCATATCCTCTGTATCTTCCCCTGCCGCTTCCAGGTACGCCTCTTCTTCCATAATCGCCCATAAAACGCCCTCTACTATCTCTTCTTCTTGCACCATATTCTCCATAGCCATCATTATATCCGTTGTATCTCATCATTGTATTTTTCCTCCTTTACTTTCCAATAATCTTCATTTTTTATATCTTTATGAATATCTACTAGTTTATATAAATACTCAACATTATCAGGTTTTACACCTTCTTCTTTAATAAGCTTTATTTGATTTTCAACTTCTTCTAAGACTTTGCATTTTACCTCATCATCCATAGTGGCACCTCCTATGGTCTGCCAAGTTTAAAACTACCTGCAAAAATAATAGGTATTTCTGTAACAATAGGTGTTGCAGGATCAGTTGGTGTTGGCACTACTGGAACACTTTGAACAGTTATAGTAGTTGAGCTTCTAGGACAAATTGGCAAATCTCTTGAAAACGATATCGTTGCTAAATCATCTGCTGCAGCAAGTGTAACAGCTCGCAATGTATCAGGAATCAAAATTCCGATCCTCAAACAATCCAAAAGCAATCGTTCCGTGCGGTAGCCGAACTAACTGTTGCACTAAAAATAGCTCTGTATCTTCCATTGTAATTATTTTCTAATATTTTGAACAAAGGCGAACCGTTTTGGTAGTTTAGCCATCCACCATTGCAACATGGGGTATTCTTAGATAATGAGCCTATTCCATCAAAAACAACCGCAGAACTATTGCTAGTTAAGACTTTTGGCTCGTTAATTATTGTTTCAATCACTTTTCATCATTCCTTTCTATAAAATAAAAGGGATAGACTACTTGCCTATCCCTTGTTTAGCAAGTTCTCGTAAGAGTTCTCTGTAATCAGAGCAATGCTAAATATTAAAATAAGTTTGCATTTCCGCAACCACATCCATTGTTATTGTTGCATGTGAAAATTCTTTGATTTCCATAGACCGGAATAGTGTTTATAGGGCATGTGGCTAGGCGGTTATACATCGCATCAATCTCGTTTGTAAATCCTTGTTGGATAAATGCGTTTTGTGCTGTTTGACTAGCTTGCAAATCTTTCATTTGAAGCTGTCTGTTCAATTCTTGTATGCGGTCATTCTTAGCCTCTACTTGAGCTTTTACACCATCTAGTTCTAATTGACATAGCTTATCAAGTATCGCTTGTGTGTTAGAAGTAGCATTAGTGATAATGTCTCTTGTATTGTTTGCATCAGCAAATCTTGTAGCATTTCCTTCGTTTTGTACAATGTTCTGTGTTTGGCAAGTTGCTAGTCTGTTCTCGCAGCAACATTGATTTAGGCTTGAATTTAGTGTGTTGAAGCCTTGCAAAGTTGAGATTTGGTTGTTGTAGTTTTGTTGCATATCAGCCATTTGTCTGTTGTTAGCAGATATTTCTGCACCATAGAATCCGTTTGTAATAGCTGCTGTTATATCGGCTGTGCTGCCACATAATTGAGTGCTTAATCCAGCGATTCCATCTCTTACTCCTTCTACTTGGTTGCTTAAATGAAGTGTGTCAAATCCGTTGTTTGTATTCTGCATTATTTCTTTTTGTCCGTTAGATAGCCATGCAAAGTCATTGTTGAAGTAGTTACCCATCATGCCATAGCCACCGCCATAGGCTCCACCAAATCCGCCATAGCCACCAAGTGCAATAAGCAATAAAATAATCCACCAGCCAGAATTGTCGCCAAATCCGCCATTGTTGTTTCTACCTGTAAGTAATGCTACATCGCTTGCAGATAATCCGTTTCCGTAATCGTTCATTTTTTCTCCTCCTTTTTGATTTTTATATAAATTGTTGCAACAAATTTATATCTATTGAATATTAAGTGTTTTCTTCATGTTTGCCATTTCTTTATCGTAGTCTAACCCACGTTCTTTTAGATAATTCCTAGCAAATGTTTCCACACCTTTGTTGTCGCCTTTTTCTGCCATGTCTATTAGATTATTAAAAATAGGGTTGTTTTTTGCCATGTTTTTTACTATTCCTTTTGGGGTTAATCCACCAGTCATATAATTTTTAATTAGCTGCATTGGTATCATGGGCTTCACCTTCTATCTTCTTTTTTAAGGCCTTTATTTCCTCTTTAATATCATCTAAGTCAGTTTCTGTAACATACTTGACTTGTTTTTGGCCTTCAGGTCGGTAGATTATGATCCTGCTTGTTCCATCCTGTTGTAATTGCTTGCTAAGTATTGCTGTACCATCTGCAAGTGGGAAGTAGCTTGTGCTTCCATCTAGTGGTATATCAATAGCTTTTACCACTTCCATATTATCTACGGTCTTGCCTTGTAGGCTTGTGATCCTCTGCAATGGTTGGTATGGTTCTTGTGGCCTTTGGTAGTATGGGTATGCGTAATTGTTATAATAGTTGTATGGCATTGTTATCACTCCTTTTAAAAATCAAAGAGAGACTAAAAAGATTGTATTTCCTTGAAGGGTCCTCCTGCATACAATTTTCCACTTTTTAATCTCCTTTCTGATTATATGTTAGCAGTTTTAAAATACATTAAATGCACAAAAAGGGCATAAAAAAGGCAAAAAAATAGAGCTAGGTCAAAACACCTAGCTCTTACAATACTTTATTAATTAATGTTCGTAATAATTCTAAATCTTTTTTGACTGTTCTTTCGCAAAATCCTGTTTCATCTGCAATATAATTTATGCTCTTCTTTTCTATATAAAACATCGTAAAGACTCGCTCCAAACGTTCAGTGATATATATCTTGCCTTTAAGCTCCTGTACTTCTTTTCTTGTGGCAAATTTAAAGAATTGATTTATCTTCTTTGTCAGTTCACTCATTGGCATTCCTCGTTATTACTTTTTTCTTTCCGTATTTGTATGTTCCATCATTGTTGTAAATTCTATAACGTATATAATTTACTTTATATCTAGCATTTGGATTTTCTATGGTTCGTGTAATTCCTTGCTTTGCAGCCATTTATTATCACCTACTTCGTTATATTAATACCACTATTAATGTTAGAGTTATCGCTTGTCTCTTGATAAACTGTTTCTTCAAATTCAAATTGGCTTAAAAAGTCTGCATATTGTTTATTTTGTATTGCTACAAGTACCATTGATGATATAGATATAATTAGCATTGCTAAGACTAACGCCATGTTGCTAACAAATAGTCTCTTGTTGTGTCTATTACTATCTGCAATGGTGTCTTTTAGTAATGGCACTATAAGGCTATTTACTCCGTCATCTACTTTTTGTACTTTTGCAACGATGTCTTGTAAATCTTTCATGTTATCCATAATAATCCCCTCCTTCTAATATAAACCTCCTTGAAAATATTATAGCATCCTTTTTTCCGTTGTTCAATATTTATGTAAACAGTTTACCAAAGACAAAACCTATAATTGTTCCCACAACTGTTGTTATTATTGTCATTACAACAGCATTATATCGTTCAACAGGCTTATTTTTCAATGCCTGAATTTCTTTGCTTAATTCAGGGATAGTTGTTTCTGTGAGCTTGTCTAACATTTTCATTATTTGTTCATATTGGAAGTCGGTTTTTTCGCTTTTAGCTTCTAGCTTGCCTACTCTCTCTGTTAGCTCAGAGTGTTCTATTTCTAGTTTATCTACCTTGCTTTTATAGACTTCGCAGTCGGATTTTAGTTTTATAAGTTCTTGCTCGTTCATGATAGCACCTCTTCAAAAAAAGAAGCGGCAAGTTTGAGCTTGCCGCATTAAATTAGTTCTCAGCATTTACGATTTGCTCTGATATTTCAGCAAGCTCGGCATAGTCAGCTTTTAACTCATCTAAGTTTAGGTCAATGCCTTCTGCATAGTTAGCTCCCCTTGCAACAGCTTTAAGCATATCAAATGCTACGCCCATATCTACGCCTTGTTTCATTCCAATAGCATAGATAGCAGCGTGGTATTTCTCTTTCATTTCTTCTGTTTTCTTTGCATAAAGTTCATGAAGGTCAAGTCCTTCTGCTACTTCTTCAACTTCTGTTACTGGTGTTTCTTCCATCTTTATCACTCCTTTCTTTAGGGTATAAAAAAAGAACTGTATTACCCCAGCTCTTATTTAATCTTGTTATATAGCTTGTCTATCAATGCTACATTGTAGCGGTAGTACAATAGGTAGTTTCCTGTGTTGTCATCAAATCCATAGTATTCTTTGATTTTTTCTAACTTTTCATTGATACTAAGTTCTTCCACTTTGCTCACCTCTTTTAGAAAATCTTGCCATGCCTTGTTATTTCTAACAAATGGTTCAGGGCATTTCTTTAGTGTGCAGTCATAATGCCTGCAAATTCTTTCCTTTGGTATGTTGTACTTCTTTGCCAAATATCTTGTTAATTCAATCGTGTTTTTTATTGTTTCTGGTTCAAAGTACCAAACACCATCCTTAGTTTTTTTGCAGCACATTTCAATTCCTATTGAGTTGTTGTTCCTTGCAGAGTTGTAATATTTTTTTGCTCCAATATGCCAAGCGGCATCTTTGTCCTCTACTACTTGCCAAATTGACTTTTCATCTACAAAGTAGTTGGCGGATGCTTGCCTATTTACATTTTCAAAGTATGAAGCATTGGCAAGGGCTGTAGATACTCCACCAACGTAGTGTATTATTATCCACAAATTTTGCTTGCCTACCATTTCAGTACGGTTAACCTTCGTTATCTTCCTGTTTATTTTGACCATTTATTTCCCTCGCTTTCGCAAGTTCTTCTTCTTTTGCCTTGTTGTAGTTTGTGTTTGCTATCTTAACTATTGCCCCTAAAAATGTTTCTAGTGCTACTAACGTACCTGTAATTTGTTCAGTATATGGTACGTTCCATATCCCACATAGTGTGCTTATAAAAGCTATTAGTGGGATTACTATTAGGCATAAATTCTTTAATAAGTCATAGGTTCTATTGCTCATCTTTCATCACCTCTATTTTCTTCAATATCAAGTACATCCCCACTTGTCTCTTTTTCAGCTTGTTGCTCTGTTGTTTCTTTGGTTTCTGTTGTTTCTTCTATAATTGCTGATTTAGTCAGATTTAGAGAACGTGTAGCTGTGTCGGTTGTTTTTGTGTAGGTTAATATAATATATACTTTGTGCAAACGCACGCCTCTGTATCTGTATTTAAGTATATTGTTGACTATGTGCATAGCACCAAATTCGGCTACTGCTGTGCTGGCATAGGCATATACGTGTGTCATATCACGCAAATATGTGTTATTACTTTGGTCAGTTGTTTTTGAAGCTCCATCTACTTTGCACAGCGTGTCAATATTTAAACTTGTTAAATCTGCAGTTCCTTCCCCAGTTGTATTTGATATTGAAAATGTAAACTCATATACTATCCTATACATTGGTTTCCCATCAATCCATGTTCCCACTACTTGCTCTGTTGTTGAATAGTTATTAGTTGCGCCACCTTGCACAGTAGCCCATGTTCCATCACTTTTTAAGTATTTGTCAGCATCGCTTGTCGCTGGTGCTGGTACTAACCCTGATGCACCTGCTGATGTCCCATCTGTGCCTGTAAAGGCTGTTGTAGATATTGCTTCTAAATCTATTTCTGTTGCTGCCGTGGTATAAGATGTGTTGGCAACTAAGATTTTAGAGCCTTTTCTTGCAGGGAAAATATAACAAGTCCTTCCATAATTGTTGCTACTGCTATAATTTACTACTATCATTGTTGCGAGATAATTTGTTCTACTACTTGATGGGTGTGAATATAATAAGGTTCCTCCAGAAGTTGCATACACATTTACAGGCTTGTCTAAGTAATATGTTCCAGTTGCTAACCCATACAATACCACATCACCTGATAAAGTAAGGCTTCCTTTTCCAACACCTTGCAATGCTGTATAAACAGCTTTAGCAGTTGGGTAGTCCGTATCAGTAGATGCAGCGGATATATATGTTTTCTTGTTTGAAGCATTTTCTTTCCCATTCCAGGTGGTTTTTTCACTTGAAGTTACAAATTTATTTGTGTGATTAGTATCATCTACCAAATCACTTGATAATTTATTGCTACTTGTAATTTCGCTTTGTAGCCCACTTACTAAGTCCGCTACACTAAATCTTACTGTGCTACCATTTTGCAATGTTAATACTACTTCTTTAGTTGAACTATCATAGCTACCACTAACAACTACGCTCTCTAATGGCAAGTCAACACTATCGCTGCTTATCGTTGTGCCGCTGCCATTTTTAAGGCTTAATGTCATAACGTATGTTGAAGAATCTATTTCAAGGTCTACTGATGATCCAATAGTTGCTCCTATGCTAGCTATAACATCGCTTTCCATACTTGCTATATCTTCTGCAGTAAAATAGTCTGTGCCTTTAATTGGTGTATACCCATCTTGCCCTGCTGGGCCTTGCTCACCTTGTTCGCCTTGTTCACCTTGTGGCCCTTGATTACCTTGAGGTCCTTGCTCGCCCTGAGGTCCTTGTGGCCCTGGAGGTCCTATCTTGCCATCGCTTGACATACTAGCATTGAACTCTACGCCTGTGTTCGTGATATAACCAACAAAGTTGTTTGATTCATTCATTGATTACCACCCCTTCTAGTCTTATAGGCTCTTGATATACTGTTTTGATTGAAGCTCCACCATTGTACACAAGCTCTACTTCTAGTATTCCTTTTTCTTCTGTTGCAGTTAGCTTGTCTGTTTCTTCTGGAGTAAATTGTAATGCTAGCTGTGTGCCTGTTTCTGTAATGTTGAACTCTTTGTATAGCTGGTAATCTTCATCATCTAGTGTTTGTTTTATCCCTACTCTAACAATATCGCCAACTTGAAATACGTAATCTTCGTTGCCATTTTCTGTGTCTTTTATTGTTAGCACGCAGTTAACACTATTGCCTTTGTAAAGTGATTTAGGAAATTCTTTTATTGCCATGTTTCCTCCTTTCTATTAAAAAGAGGAGCTTGTTAGCCCCCCTTTTTACCTTGAATGTTAAATATTCCGTATAGTACTTCTTCTTGATCCGCTGTTAAGTCTGTATAATCTCTTATTGCTTTTTTCTTTGAATCATTGGTTTTACCTTGTGCTAAGTTATTCTTTGCGTACCATGCAATATAGTAGTCTGCAAGCGGGATATTTGCTTTCTCTAGCTCTTTGTTTCTTTCGTTTAGCTTATCTAAGTTGCTGTTTGTTTCTTCTTTTACTGCTCCTACTGATTCTCTTCCTTTTAAGTTCCCATCGGTTGCTATCTCATGAAGTATCTTTACTTTGCCTTCGTTCTTTAGATCCTTAAAGACTTCATCGTTAAACAAGCCCTCGTAGGCATCATTTACATACTGACCGCTTGCTTTTTGATATGTTGCTCTATCTTGTGTTGTAAGGTTCTGCTTCTCTCCGTTATCAGTATTCGTGTAATAAGGTGCTTGCATTGGGAAGATAGTCTTGTCTTTTGTTTCTTGGTACACATCATACAATGCTTTTTGTTCATCTGTTATTCTTGCTTCTCTTACGTTAGCAGGGCTTAGAAAAGCATTGAACGCATTATTTTGGTTCTCTATTTCTTCGCCAAATGTATTTACTTGTGGTGCTAAGGTGTTTCTAGCTCCAGGTAATTTGTTTTTGATTTTATTTGCTATTGTTTGAAAATCGTTTTGATACTCAAATGTTTGTCTTTGTGTTTTGTCATTCAAAGATGCTATTTGTGAAAAGAACGTTGGTATCATTGATTCTGGGAATGATTCTATCGCATCTACTATGCCCTCTGAAATAGAATCTTTGCCAAACAACTCTTTTATCCCTTGTAAGAATGAGTTATCTACCAATGTTTCGCCTGCTACTTTAAATGCGTTTGTCAATATATCCCACTTGCTTGCATCTTCTTTACTCATTTTATAAGTATCGGCCATTATTGCTAATGGTGCGTTTATTGGGTTAGCCCAGCTGTAAGTGTATGTCTTGTCACCTATTCTTACTGAATATGGTTGTATTCCTAGTACATTTTGTTCAAAGTTTTTAACATCTTTGTCATCATCAGCAGAGCCTGTTATCTTGCCTGCTTTTACAAGAGTGCCTGCTATTAAGTATAACAATGAACCAGCTATTGCCTTTGAAGTGCTATTAACAAACTTCTTTTGTTGCATTGGTGTCATTTCACCTCTGCTTATAGCTTTTCTCATATCATTGAAGTCTATTACTGATTCTATAAATCCAGCAGGTGAATATTCTACCATTGCTTTTGTTAAGTTTGCTGGTGTCTTTGCGAATGGAATAATTAAGTCGCCAAGTCCAAAGCCTTTGATGTTAATGTTGTTCATAGCTTTTCTTATTGATAATACTGTCTTTGTGTAATTGTTATCATCATTCCATGTACGTTGTAAAGCTTCATTTACTGCAATATCAATCATTTCTTGCGTAGGTTTTGTAACATTATTGGCTTTCATTTGCCCTTCTAATGAATTTTGGTATGCGGCTTCATAGAATGGTCTATCTCCTCCACTCATTACAGCACTTAACAAATCATTTGTGGCATTTAACCCTCTTGCAATGGCATTTTTTATTTTAGAACCTGTATTTTCATTGAATGGCTTTGCACCAATATCAAATTCATATTTGTTGCCTGATGCAGTTGTTCTTGTGCCTGTTTTATAGTCTTTTATAGCTTGCCCTACTCCTTTAGCAAATCCTTTTGCTTTAGTTGCTATATTAGGTACGCTTGTTGTTCTTACTCCTGTCTTTTTTGCAACAGCTTTATCTATAACTGTTCCTACAAGGTCAGCAACATCGTTTACTGGTATTATTAATCCATTTCCTGCAAAGTTTCTCACCTGTGTTTTTGGGTTGCATAACATTGCTATTCTACGTAACGCCTTTATAGTTTGCCCTTTTTCAGGTGGCAACTTGTTGTTTATCATGTTTTCTATCTTTGATAATTCACGTTGCTTTGTTTCATCATCTATTGCTTGTGAAGCTTTTTCAACTTGATCATATATAAACTGTGATTCTTCAGCTGTTAGCTTAAATTTATCCTTATTTGCTTCTACCCATTTGCCAGTTTTACGTTGTTTCATTTCTTCAAATGCTTCATTTAATTGCTTTTGTGTAAATATTTGCATGGTTTCTGGGCTTAATCTTTGCCATATAGAATACATTTGTAATGCTCTTGCTGTTTCGGTACTCATATCTGCAAGTTTTTCAGCTGTTCTTGCTGCACTATTCCAATCGCCTTGTTGTTGATACCTCTCTAATAATATTGCTCCTAATGCTACATCATTGTCATTGAAGTTTTTGCTCTTGTGTTTCCAATCTTCTATAAGGTCATTGCCACGTTCATCTAGTCTTTGTCTCATTGTTTCAAGTGTATCTAAATTGTGCTTAACCTCGTATGTTGTAGGGTTTATTCTACTCTTTGTTTCATCTGCTATGATGTTTGAAGTTTCAACATTGTCAAAGAATTTACGTTGATTTGACGTGTTTTTGTCTTTACGTTGCGTGTATTCCATAGGCCTTTGTTTTACATCTTCAATGCTGCTATTTGCAATATCTTCCAATTTTTTTGTCTTTTTGTTTTCAGACATTTGTACTATTGGCTCATTTTCTATGCTCTTTGTTTCCTGCTGTTGCAACTCTTCATTGCTTGGCAAACTTTCAAAGTTTGTTCTTGTTCCTGTGTTCCATTTGCCATAGGTGTTGTCTAGGAATTGTTGCCATGTATTGTTTGATTTAGAGAATAAAACATCTTGAGCAGCCTCTCTGTACTTTGCTTCTCTATCTCCCTCAACTTCTGGATTATATTCAATGTATCTTATGCCTCTATCTGCGAGAGCTTGTTTTTGTTCTTCTGGCAAATCGTTTGGTATTAAAACAGATGCTACTTCATCTAGCCCAACTGCTCTTTGTGGCTTTGCTTCAAAGTAATCTGTTGGTATGTCTTTCATTGCTTCTAGGTCACCTATTATCCTATTTAACAAATTATCATCTGTCTTATAAGTTATGCCATCTACAGTATATTGCTTGCCATACTCTATACCGAATTTTTTAAGAACTTTTTTAAAGTTTGCTAAAGACAAATTGTTTTTATATTTCCCTGCAAAGTATTCAATAGCTTCCATAGCATTGTCATAAGAGAAGTGTGAAGCACTTTTGTATGATTCAATTTGTGCCAATTCCGTAAAATCTTCAAATGACTTATTTTTAAGTTCTTCAGTTGCTTGTGCCGCTTCTTGTGTAGATGTTAGCTTTGATTTGCTGCTTCTTATATCTTCTATGTTATTAAACTGTTTAGCCAACTGAGCAGCGGTTTTGCCATACCCACCAGCCAAAAATGTATCTTCTCCGCCTTGAGTTTTGCCTTTAGTCATAATGTTTACAATATTATTTAACGTGTATTCTGTGTGAAGCTTGTCAAAGCTTCTTCTGTTTCCAGATGCGGTAAATGTATCTTTGTCATTTCTTATTCCTTTTTTAGCTTTGTCAAACATCTTGCCAAAAGTATCGTCAACCCATTTTTCATATTTTTCAGTATCTGTATGTTTAATTATATCATTTAGTGTTGCATCAACATCTGTGGTTGTTCCTTCACCATTAGCATCTAGTTCTGCAGCATCCTTTAGAAAATCATAATACTTGCCGTAAACATTAATGACATTATCCAACCTTTTTTGTATGTTTTCTTCAATAAATCCTTTGTTTTTCTCAAGCTCACTCTTGCTTAAAACATCTTCATATTTTTTTATTAAATCTGGTCTAATTGTTTCTTGTATTTCTTTGTTTATCTCATCTTGCTGTTCTTTTGTCATTTGCATATCGCCATAATTTATGTAATGATAAAAGAAATCTGATAAGCTCATATCATGGTTTTGGTTAAAAGTGTCTATAAATCTTTGTAATGTACTATTTGGATAATCCCAACTATATTGCTTTGATTTAGTAAGTGGTGTATAGTCTGCTTTTTCAACTGCTGTCTTGTATAGATATTTCATTTCTGGTGCATTTTTTATTTCTTGTAGTAAAGTTTCTTTCCCTCGTCTCATCAATTTATCGCCAAGATTTTCAGCATATAAATAGTTTGTTACAGCTTTAGAAGCAATATCGTCTTTATAGTCAATGTCCAATCCATTTGTAATATATTTTTTAATATCTGCATTATTGATATCATAGTCTACCTGTGGGAACGTAGGCGACCAAACATCCCTATCGTAAACCTCATTAGCTGGATTTTCAGGATTTATTGTATCTTTATCAAACAATACTGTTATATCCCCAAATTGTGTTGGAGTTAACTTGTTGACATCACTTATAGCAATACTAGGTACAGGGAATCCGCCAAGTTCAAGTATTCCCTTTAATTTATCTCTTGTTAAATTGTGTGTTGCTGCAAGAGTCCTATCATCTGTTTCCGCTTCTGATAGTGAGTATCTTATATCAGGGTTGCTTGTTGGTGTGGTGTTATCTACGTTTTTAATTTGGTTAGAGTTAAATGCTACTATTTGCGAACTGTCTTGTGCGTTTTTGCCATCGATAATACCATCATAACCTTTTTCAGCTAGTGTTTCTCTTAATGTTTTATAACCTTCTTGCTTAGCATAAGTATAAATTCTATCTGCTAAGCCTTGTTCTGCAATGTCTCCATATTTTTCATACAAAGCATTATCAATTTGTGAATCACTTGCATTTTCATTAGACATCTCGTTTACTGTATCTGCTATATCTTGCCATGTATATTTACTTGCAAATTTGATTGGAATTTTTCCCCACTCATTATTCATATTTACCAAATTTGTAATCACAGTATAGTCGCTATAACTTTCTGTGCCATTAGGTAAATAATACAAAGAATCATAAGAAAAAGGGTTTTTTATGTTTAGGTATGTTTCTTTTACATTTTTGCCATAATCTTTGGCTCTGTCTTTACTATATGTAAAATAAAAACCATCTCCAAAATTTCCAGCATTTTTAGTGTTATTGCCAATTTTGCCTAAATCAAATGTATAAAAATCACCATTGGTACCATGATACATTGCAAGCAATTTCCCATCAACATCTTTAATCTTGCTATCCCTAAAGTAGCTCTGTTGTCCTTCGCTTAGTTGTCTGCCTTGATTATCTTGCGTTGGTGCTGTTTCCTCCGCTTCTGATAGAGAGTTTTTGACATTGTTTACAGATTGTATGCCTTCTTGTTGTACTCCATTAAAAGCCTTTTGATAAGCATTTCTAAAGCCTTGTTCCATCTTATTCAATGTTCTACGCTGTTCTAATGTTAGCCCTGACTTGTTACCATCAAACAATACATTCTTAAACCAGTTGTATATTCTTTGGAATAGGTTAGGTTTTTCTTGTGCTAAACTGTTTAGAAATTCTTGATTGCCTATTGCTTCTGCAAGAATATCGTTTGTTGCTTCATCGTTTATGTTGTAGTTTCCTTTGCCTATTTCATTTTTGTATGTTTGGTCTAGCGATTCTATTGCATTTAAGAAGTTTGGGTTTTTTCTTGCATAATCTAATACTGTATTCTGTAAAGAAGTGTAATCTTCCATATTTCCTGCTTTTAAATCATGTGCAAGCTCGTGTACGGTTGTAAACTCTATTGCTCTATTTGAATTTGGGTTTAATGTTATTGTTCTTGTTGCTTCGTTATACGCCCCATTGCCTTTTACGTTTGCATCAAAGTTGATTGTTACGCCTCTTTGGTTTTGTATTGTTTGTAGTATATCAGCAGTTGATTTTGGTATGTTGTAGCCTTGTTTGTTTAGTTCTGTTACTTTGGCAGCTAAAGAAATGTTATTGTTGTTTAGAACGTTCTGCGAAGTGGTCTGCATATTTTGTGTAGGTTGCAAGTTTAACGCTCCAGCATCTTTTGCTATCTGGTTATTAGTAGTTTCATTTAAGCTATTTTGATTTATTTCATTTGCTCTTGCATTAATTTGTTTTAGTAATTCTTTTTTGCCATTTTCTATTTGATTTATTAGTTCAGCCTTTTTCAGTTCTGATAAAGGTGAATTGTTGACTTTGTTTGTAGCATTGTTGGCATAAGTCTCAACTGCTTGGATTGTACCGCCAACGCCTAACATAATCGCTGTTGGTAACATACTTTCAGTAAATGCTCCCCATATATCTTCTGCTGTTGCTAGCGGTGCATCAGGGTTGTAAGTAATTCTATCAATTATTGGATCTAGTACTGCTGATGGTATCTCTTCTACACCCTCACTTACCATGTCTACCGCAGCAGCAGTTCCTGTTCTTAGCCATGGATTAGCAATGTGTTCAGCCCACTCTGACGGTGCTATTAGTCCAGTTCTGCCTACTGCTTTATCGATTGAAGATGTCATAAAGTGTTCTAGGGCTGCTTCCAATGACCCTTTTAACGTTTTATTTGCCTCTGCTTGGCTTGATGTTGCTCCTTCTGCTCTTGCTTTGTTGTATGCTGGGTTTCCTGTTCTTTGATATATTGCTACATCGCCAAGTGTTGGATTTATCATAGTGGCTGCTTGAGTTGGAATCATTGCAGCAACTTGCTCTAAACCACCTAATAGTTCTTTAGTTATATCACTTGGCTCATATTCCCAGTCAAACTTTTCCTTTTTGTGTTGCAATTTTCTCTCAACATTTTCTCTTGCTTGGAACGTAGAGCTTCTGTCTTTAGCATTATCTAAAATAGTCTGGATGTCTTTTGCTGTTCCATTAAACGTTCCAGTCATTATTTGCTGATATAGATTCTTAATTTCATCATTAGCATCTTTCTTATTGGCTTGTTGTCGCAATGCATTTATACTAGGATTTATGCCTTGCATTATTCGGCTTTTTTCATCTTGAGCTGTTTTTGATATCTCATTTTGTTTTATAAGTTCTTCTGCATTAATATTGTCATAGCCATAGCCATATAAACTTTCATGTGAATTTTTAATGTCTCTTCCTGTGCCTTCTATTATGTTTGCCATAGAGTTTGCACCTGTGTACCCTAGTATGTCTAGTTCTGCTAAAATTGGATTTCTATTGTATCTCTCATATAGTAGTGCATCTTGGTATTCTTTTAGTGCTTTGTTGTAATAGTCATATGCTTGCTCATATAATTTTATATTTTTGTTTTGTTCATCGGCTGTTTGAGAATCTAGTAGCTTTTTTTCCATCCACTTCACACTAGATATTGAATTTTCTAAACTACTTTTTAATTGGTCTGTGTTTGGCTTTTTTATATTGTACCAGTCTTTTGTCATTGGTTTGTACGTTTCATCCATTTTGTCAAGCAAGTTTTGATAAGCTGTTTCTTTGACAATGTTGCCATCTTCCTTAGCTTTTTCTAGCTTGTTTTGGTACTCAAAGTATTTTTTTGAATTAACTTTTCCAAGCAAATTATTTTCTGCTATATCATCTTTTATTTCCGTTTGTGTTTGTATTATTGCTTGGTCTAATGGTGCTTTTGAAACAACATTTAGTCTTTTTTGTCCTTCTTCTGGGCTTATTTTTCCCATTTCAACTGCTGCTTGTATTGTTTCTTCTGGTGTTAGCCTTGCACCTGACCTTAGCTTGTCTGCCATAGATGTTGTTTGTTGCACTACTGGTGCAGCTTGCTGTACTGGTGCTTGTACCACTTGTGGTTGTGTAACAACTGGAGTAGGTTGCACAGGTTGTGTTACTTGTGGTGTAGGTTGTTGTACAACTGGTTGTGCTGCTGGTTGTTGTGCTTGTTGAAGTTCTAATCTTCTTTGGTCTGCTCTTGTCATAGTTTGTGTCGGTTGTATGTTAATTTGAGGTTGTGTAGCAGATTGAGCTTGCAAATAAGCTCTACGTTCTTCTGCTTTTGTCATTTTTGCACCTCCTATACTTGGTAGTAATCAAATAATTCATCTGAGATTTGGTTTGTGTTGTACCAATAATCTACTGTCCTTCTTCTATCTTCTGGTGTCATATCTTTCAATATGCTTTGTGTATCTTTTAGAGTTAATTGTTTTGGCGTATTGGCGTTATTGTTGTTATTATTGCTTACGTGATAAACCGTTGAGTTGTAAGGCTTGTTTATTGCATATTGTGTTTCTGCTGTTGCGTTTGCTAATTTTGCTAGTGCTATCTCATTGTCTAGTGCTTGTTGGCCTCTATCGTATGCAAGTTGCTCAGCAGTTGCTGCGTTTTGTGCCTCTGTTGCTGCTACTGTGTCAGTATATAGCTTTTGTGCTTGCTCGTTAGTCATGCCTGCTGCAACTAAATCGTTATAGCTCCAGTTTCCACTCTTTATGTTATTGATAGCATTGTTGTATGTATAAGCATTGTTGTAAGAGTTTGCTACCTTGTTTCCTCTAGCAGCAGCCGCTTGTAAATACTCTACACTATTTGGATCTAGTGTGTTCATGTATGCCTGGTAATCGCCTGCATATTGTCCTAGAGCTTGTTGTTGCAAGTTGTTAATGTATTGTCTTTGTTGCTCGTTATAGTTTAGTAGGTTGTTGTAATAGTTGTTTGTTAGAGCATTGTTAGCATTCGCAAGGCTGCTGACATAGTTGTTTTCTATCGCAGCCCTTTGATTTGCTATGTCTCTATATGCGTTTGCTTCTGCTGTGTTTATATTGCCTAGGTTATTCATTAGTGATGACTGTCTATTTATTTCTGCCTGTGCGGCTGCTCCACTATTTGTTAAGCCCCTATTTGCTAAATACTCTGCAAAGTTTCTCGCACCTTGCTGTGAAGCGGCTGATGTTTGGTTTCTCGCAGTTTGATAGTATGGCTTAATATTTTGCTCTTGTGCATCTAGGTTAGCAAGTGCTTTTGTTCTTGCAGCTTTTAGTTCATCTACTTGTGCTTGCCTTTGAGCTTTAGTAAGTTTGTTTAAATCTTCTGTGTATGTTCCATAACCATAGTTAGATGAGCCTCTTGTTCCACCTATGCCATAGTCTGACATTGATGTACCTGTTCCACCAGAAGTTCTGTGTTTGCCACTAAATGGTGTTTCAAAGTTCCCTGAAGCGGCTGCTTCGCTTGCAGTTTGTGTAGCACCTGTTGATGAGCCTCCACTTGTTTCTTTGTTCTCTTCTTTTTTCTTTTTAATCGTATCGCTTACTGCTTTTGCAGTAGTTGTTATCGCTTCTAATAAAGATGCCATCTATTTCACCTCTTTCTATGGTAATAAGCCATCTAAGGCCATACAGGTTACTGTTACACTATCAGTTGTATCGCTTGAACGCCTGCCATATATATCCATTGTTAGAACTTGGTTAGAGTAACTTATGTTTCTAAATCTAACTTCATATCCACCAGTTGCATTTATTAAAAATTCGGTTGTTTTTGTGTCTATTCTTAATGTTCCGCCTCTGTTAGTATTTACAAATGTAAAATTATTCTTTCTGCAATCAACAATAGCCATAGCCTTTGAATTGCTTGTTTCTGCTGTTAATAGCATAAATCTACTTTTTGCTGTAAACGTTTTAGTATACGTGGTATATGATGTTGTTAATGCAATGGTATATTCTGTATCTGCTGGGCTTTGTCTTGATATTATTTCTGTTTTTGCTGCGTTTATTGCGGCTGTTCTCTCACTTTCTATTGTTGCTAGTGTTTTGCCACCTAGTTTTTCAGAGTTTAGACCTGTTTGTACTTGACCATTCTTTTTTGCTAGTGTGCTTGAGTATGAACTCGTTAATTTTGCCTCGGTTATTGTGTTGTCTGGTATCTCGCCTAGTGCAGCAGCTTCAATTTCATCATGAAGCTTTGCTAACTTTGCTTGTATATTTTCCCCACTTGTGTCGCCTGTAAACATTTCGCCTGCTCCTAAGTTCGCAGCTGCTGTTGTTGCTTCTAGTTCTGTTTCTAGAGTGTTTATATCCCCTTTTAGGCCTGTTGCAGGTGCATCAAATCTAGCTTTTAATTGTTCTGGCGTTAATCCATCATCTACGCTTGGATAGTCGCCTAGGGTTGAATGCACATTGGTTGTGGTTGTTGACCTTGTAAATCCCATGTTTTACCTCCTACTTAACAAATCCGCCATAAGCTTTTTGAATAGATATTGAATCTACTGTTAGCTTACTGTACAGGTTGTTATTCTTTAATATTAGTTTTAAGAATGCAAATTTCTTTGCTTTTAGCTTTATCTTGTAAGGTTTTACGGTGTTGTTTGTCTGGTATGAAAATTCTACATAGTTCCAGTATGGATATGAGAATATGTTTTGTTCTATCTCTTTATCCGTTGTGCCTGTGTTTCTGTCAGTTATATAGTTAACACTCAAAGCTGTTCTTACATAAGGCTTTAATGCTATCCATAAAATACGCATTGTTTTACGCTTGTATTCCGCTTCAAAGTCATAAAATCCGCCTTGCCACTCTGAATCTATTGCTTCTGTCTTATATGTTGTCATGTTCTTGTCAAATTGCATTAAACCTGTGTCAGTACCCATGTAAATTAGCCCTTCATAGCTTGTTAAGGTTCTTACATTGTCTGGTAGATCCAGCATATAAAACGTACTGTTTGCGTAGTTGTATATCATTACTTGGTTATCTACTGCTAGCCAGTATTCTTTATCTTCTTCGTAGTCTAGTGTTACAGCCTTCGTTAAATCCTTACTTACTAGCCACTCATTTACTCTTGTTGATACAATGCTTGCGTTTCTCTCATCCTTGGTATTGGTTGATACCCATTGCACTATTCCATAGCGGTCTATTGTTGTTACATAGTTATCTAGTAATTGGCCTTGAGATTTTGCTATCATTCCATGTGATTTGTTTAACGGATATACAGGAAAGGTTATTATTGTATTGCCTTCAGAATCCGTTATAGGCTCGTAGGTCATGTAGTATGTTTCATCTTCTTTTGAGATTATCAACCTATCATATTGCCTTGAAATGTCTGTTACTGCTGTGTTTGAGCTTCCTACATCTATAAAGTTTGTCGCTGGGAAGTATGTTATTCTTGGTGTGCCATTGCCTATATCACTAAAATAAATCCTATTTTTTGCATCAGGATTGCCATATAGAAACACCCTTGTATCGTTTGCAAGTCCATATTTTTGATAGTACATATTTTTTGTAATATTCTCTGCTAGTGATGGTTCAACATCTAGCTTTAAGTATTGAACTAATACATTATCTGTTCCTTGTGCTGGTACATTTGGTAATGTTACGGTTCCATTTTCGGAATTAAATGTGCAGCCTGTAACTGATGCTCCATTTACCCATACATGACCTGTATGGATACGAATGCCAGTCTCTGGGAGCTTAAATGTAGCAGCTGTGCCATCAGCACTAAAGCTAACTTTTCTGTAATTTGTTAATAGGTTAATTGGTTCGTAATCTTCCCCAACACCTGCTGGTGTGCATGATATTTTTATAGTAGGTACATAGCCTGCGGCAGAACCATTATTATTGGGATTATCAACAAGCTTTTGCCATGTTGTCCCATCATATGTGTACCTTGATACCCCATTTATCACAAACAACAACTTGTTAAACTCGTATATTGATGTTGTGGCATCTTCTAGTGTTCCTATTTGTGTGCCATCTCTGTATGCCTTGCCACCTGCGATGTAAATATTCATGTCTGTACCGTTTAGATTTCCTACCCAGTTTGCTCGTACTCTTGCATCAGGATCATACAGCTCTTTATATCCGTACATTTTGTCTAGCTTGTAGTCTTTAGTAATCCTAAAGTTCTTCATTCTTGAAGCTTCGCCTAGTTTTAACTGTGTTTCACCAGTCTCGTTTTGGTTTAAACCTAAGAAGTTGTTGATACTTGTTATTGATGGTCTGCCATCAGTAATCATATATGCCACTTCTAATCACCTGCCTCAAATAATCCATATATATTGTTGCCAGATAACTGAACGCCCTTAGGTTTATCATCTGAGCTTTCTGCAGCTTTTGCTAATCCATCATTATAAAGTTGACTAAAATAAGATGACATCTGTGTATCTTCTTGCCCTAATAGCCTTGCAGCAAGCCCATAAGGAAGTACACCCATACATATATCATCATCTAGCTCTACTGTATCTTCCATTGTTGTTAGTCTCTCTAATGTGTCTATGTCTATTCCTCTGGATTTGAAATACATTACAATCTGTGTTTGCAGTATTGTTAATATTCCTGGTGTACGTGCTGTGTAGTCTTTTGTTGAGTTATAGTCTACTGCACCGTTATCTAGCATCTCATCCATTAGAGCCATCGTAATATCGTATATTTCTTGACAAGTCATTTTGTTTTAACCACCTTTCATAAAAAGAGGGGAGATTTCTCTCCCCTTAATCCTTCCAGTCAAAGAATCTTCATTAACTAAGCACTTACTGTTGCTGTTGAAATTGATGCAACAGCTTTTTTCTTTGATTTTAGAATGAATGCATCATACATGATTCTTCCTTCTACTACTGTTCCGTTATATCCCATTGGGTTAACGTGTGTAACATAGTCTTTTAGCTTGAATGGAGATACCATTGCTTTTGGATGAATAAGTATTGCACTTGCTCCTGTTGGGAAGTATGTTGATGGTACTTTAATAATCTTAACGCCATCTAACTCGCCAACAACACCTCTTTGTAACATTTTTTGAGATGCATCGCCTTGCTTTATGAAGGTGTCATCTTGTTTTAAGTAGTTGTACATTGTTGGGTTAACAAATGCGACTCTTCCTGTTGTTGGTACTTGTGCTTCATCTAGATACTTATTCATATCTAAGAATTTAGAATAAGCATTATCTGCACTTAGTCCGCTTCCTGATACTTTTTGAGATGTCTCAATAGTCATATTGTGCATCTTATTTAGTCTGTATTTATCAATTTCAGGAGTAATAACTTCTCTAATCTCTCTTGCTAGGCTTCTGCCTTCTTTTTTCTTGATATCCATTTGGCTTCTTGAATCGCCTTCATCAATACCATAAGTGAATGCTCTGTCTCTTGAGATAGTGTAATCAGTTTTATTATCTTCTAGGTCAGATAATACACCATATCTTGATGTACCACTCTTTGTGTAGTCGCCTAATGCTACTGTTGGGATGTCATACACAGTAAGTGTAGCAACACCATCCCAGTTATAATCTTTATTAAATCCAATTCCTTCTGTATATGATTCAGAAGCAAATCTCTCATCTACTTTTGGTGAATATTTTTGTGCTAAATTGCTTGCCATAATTAATCATTCCTTTCTTTTATTCGGAATCAAAGCCCATAAAAAACGCATCCTTGCTCTGTTGCTCTGTTGCACTTCCATCTGTGGTTAGTGAAACAGGTGAGCTTGATACGTTTTGTTGTGCTTGTTCCAGTTGTTTTAGTTTTTCTCTTAATATTTTGTTCTCGTATTGGTTGTAAGCAGCATTTATTCCTATTTCTCTGGATAACTCAAAAACTTCTTGTGGGATTTCATCAACTTTAACCTCTGGGTGTGTCTTTATGAACTCAACATACTCAGCATCTTCTTTTTGTTTTTTCTCATCCTCAGCAATACGTTTTTGGTATTCAGCTTTTTCTTTCTCTAGTTCTTCCCTTGCAAGTTTGGTTTGTACGATATCCCTTGCAATTTCTTCGGATAAGCCATTGTTTACATACCTTTGGATGTCCGCTTCTTGGGCTTCCTTTTTCTTTTGTTCTTCATAGCTCTTAACTCTTCCGATATACTCTTCAGGGCTTATATTAAGGCTGCTAGCTTTTTCCTTGATATAATCCATTACAGTATTTTCTTTTTGAGTTAGTCTGTCATAGTTAAGACCTTTTTGATAATTGCTTACCAAATCGTTGATATCCTTAACTTCAACACTCTCGCCATTGAACTTGATAAGTCCTTTCTTGTTTAAGTAGTCAAGAAATTTCTTATCATCATCTTGAGGATCTTCTGCCTTTGGTTGGTCTACTTCAGGTTTTTGTTCCTCTGCTTTAGGTGCTGTCTCATTAGCCTCAACTGGTGTGTCTTGTGCTAAATCCTCATCATCTAATAGCATCATCTCATCATCATTCATATTTGCTCCTTCTCCAGCTATGGTTGGCTGGTCGCTGCTATGGTAGGCAGCTAAAAATTTATATAAAAAGAACACCCCAATATCTCTAGTTGCCTAAAGATTTAAGGTGTTCTCGTTATATACCTATTGTTGCATTAAGTTTAATAAATAGTTCTCCTGTTGTTCAGGAGCCATGTTTCTTATTTGTGCTTGTTGTTCCATTGGTAATGTATCCATGTATTGAGCCATCTGCTCATACATTGCATCATTGTTTGCTACTTGTGGTTGGCCTTGTTGTGCTTCCTGTATTTGCATTTGCTCTTTTAATGTAGATATTAGCTCTGCTTTCTTTGGTATAATCTCGTTTGGTATTCTCTCTAAGTATTGTAAGAAGTCAATTCTTTCGTTGGCTAGTAAGTTGTCTAGTGTTTGCATTGTTGATATTTCACTCCAGTATGATGTCTCACCTACATCTATGCTTGTCTTTAAGTCCATGTTTTGTAATGTTGAAAAGTCAAAGCTAATTAGTTGTCTGTTTCCTTCACCATCATCCATTACAACTGGTCTTATGCCATACTTGTTTGCCATCATGTCTATTAGAATCAATACCTCTTGCTCTACTAGGCTGTATAGGTTGTCTTTTATATTTGCTAGTGGTACTGCTGTACTCTTTTGTACTGCAATAATAGCACTTGTGTTTGTTGGGTTAATCTGCCCTAGTGAAGCATCGCTTACTCCTAAGCACTCTTTTGTGTACTGGAAGCATAGGTCTATTATCTTGATGATCCATTCACTCATGTTTGCTGGTTCTAAGTAGCCTGCTACATCTCTAAAGCTTCTGCCACTTGTTTTTAGGCCATGTAATTCTATTGTGCTTCCTACTTCGTTGTTTATTGTGTCTACCATGTCTTTATCTACTAGCATTGGTGGGAAGGCTGTCATCATTTGGTGGTAAATTGCCATCGCAAACAGCTTATTTATTGCTATCTGGTTAGGGCATACACTTTCCACTACACCTCTGCCATGGTATGTGCCTTTTTGCCTGTAAAAGTTGTCAAATGCTATTGGGTAACGTGTTGTGTTCATGTCTACATCTTGGTATATGATTACATCTTTTGTTGTTTTTGTAGCATAAATCTTGTCATTCTTCTTGTAGTAGTAAATGATATATAGTGCTTTGCCTTCATCATCGCCTTCTATCTCTGTATCAGCATATTCACTTGACTGATACTGTGTTTCATTATCTTGGCGTATCTCTTCTTTGCTCTTTGCCTCTGCTTGTAGGTTCTTAACTAAGTCTCTTCCTACTACGATAATGTAAGGTTGCTTCTCAACATCTTTTATGTTAGGATTGCCAAATAACACGTTTGTAGCATCTATAATCTCTATCTCTATTTCGCCATATATGTCTTGGCCTCTGTATGCTTTTTTCTTTGGATTAAATATTGTATGAAAGCATAGGTCTCCTGTTATTGCTCCATCGGTTAGGATCTTTTTTACCTTGTATTCAAAGTTGGTCTTTTCAAACACGTTCTTTACTTCTGCGTTCAAGAAGTCGGCCACATTATGCTCTTGTGTGTTCTCTAAAGCCATGTTCTCTAGTGGCTCTATGTTTACTGCTATGTTTGAGCTTGTTAACGATGCTACTAAAAACTCTATGATTCTCTTTATGATGTTGAACGTTGGGTGTGGTAGCTTTTGGTCGCCCTCTAGGCCTAACCATTGGTCGCCATTGTAAAAACTGTTCCATACTTTTATTGCTTCATAGTAGTTTTTGTTAGGTCTAAACTGTCCGTTGTATGCTACGCCTTTTTCATACTTCTGCCATAGTTCTCTACTTTCCATCCGTTTCACTCCTTCTGCTTTGTATTGCCTTGTCAACATTGTATTCCATCATTTTGTCAAACTCTTCTTTAAACTCTTCTCTGCGTTTTGCTTCCTTGTCATCAGCTTTGCGTTCTTTTCTGTATCTAAAGCTCTCAATATCCTCTTTAAATACATCCCTAAATATTAGGTATATTAGCAATATGATTAGTATTGTTTCCATCTATTCCACCCCATAATTAATATAGTTTCGTAAGTTCCTTGCTCTGCGTTCTTCTTTATATGTTTCTTCTTCATCCTTTGGCTCTGTTGCTGGATTTGTAAAGTTGACACAAAAATACCTCAAGGCATCGCATATATGAGTTAAGTAGTGTGGCTCGGTTGCCACATCGCTTGGATTCTTCTCATCTATCTGCACCTGAGGTAAGTATTTTATTAAGTGTTCTACGTTCCTGAATATCTTTAGGTTGCTGTCTTTCTTTTGTTCGCCTGTTTCTTCGTTACGTGTCTCTATCACTTTTAGCCATTCTTTTGTTGCTAGCCATCCATCAACTCTGTCTACTGATGTCTTGGTTAAGTCTACACCATGCTCGTAAAATATATCTGCTACACTTTTGCCTGTTTCTTGCCTTCTGTTCCATAAATCTCTTGGAGCATATATGTACTCTATCTTGTCATCGCCATTCATTTCTAGGTATCTTTTTGCCGCTTCTGATATGATTAGGTTAGGCTCGTGTATCTCTTTATATACGTATGCCTTGCCTTGTGTGTCTCTTGCTATCCATAAGCAAGCAAACATATCAAGCCCATAGTCAAATGCTACATATCTTTTCCAATGCTCTGGTATAACAAATGGATCAATAACGTGTATGTCTCTGTTGAACTCGTTGAAGTATTGCCCCTCAAATATATCCCAGTCTCCATATAGTAGCATTCGCTTGTCTTTGTCTGATAAGTTTTCAAGTCTGTTAAGGTATTCAGGATCTGCATCTAATAAGAAGCGGTTGTCTTGTACCTTGCTCGGTATAAACACTCTTGTTGTCTTGCCTACTTGGTGTACTACGTTAGGCTCGCCTATGTCTATAAAACGTTCTTTAACCCATGTGTGGCCTATGCCTCCAGGGTTGGTAGAACTCTTTGCCATCTTTGGGAAGTTGTTTGCACCTCTTATACGTGATAACAGGTATACATACATCTCTTCTGAAAAGTGTGTTAACTCATCAAACCTTATAACATCGTACTCGGCTGATTGGTACTTGTATACATCTTTCTCATTGTCGCAATAACTAAAGTCTATTATTGAGCCATTTATGAACTTGCCTGTGTGGTTACTTGAGTTGTATGTGTAAAGCTCTCTAGGATAGATTTGTAAATGTCTCCTTATAAGCGACTTTTCAAGCTCTGGGAATGTACGCCTTAGTATAAGCTGTTTGCTTCCTGGGTATTTTAATGCGTATATCTCAGCATCTAGTAGTTGGCCTTCAGACTTTCCGCCACCAGCAGCACCACCAAATAGTGTTTCATCAGCAGTAGAATCCATGAAGGCTTTTTGTTTTTTGCTTATTTGTATGTCTAGGTTCATTCCATCACCTTAATACTTATATCTAGTGTTTGTGTGCCACTATTCTCTACTTTTTCGGTAGGTTTTTCACCAATAGTGTCTCTTATCACTTCAAATGCTTTTGTATCTCCTGCAAGTGCTTTTTCTAATTGTGCTAGGCTTATTCTGCTTTGCGTGTCGCCTTTTTCTAACAATGACAACAGCTCTTCTCTAAGTGTCTTTCTTTTTTGGCATTTCTCTTTGTTTGCTTGTCTGCCCTTCTCCTGTATAGCCCTTTGAACTTCCTTTGAACGTTTATTTAGTGGGACTAGGTTTTCGTGTCCTTTCGCCATTGTCATCACTTCCTTTTTGTTTTAGTATTTTTCTATTAGCCAAGTTATAGTTTCTTCAAATTCTCCACCCATATATTCTTTTAGGCGTTCGCCTGCTGTTTCTAAGATTTCTTTTTTTATTTCTAGTAGCTTGTTAGAGTCATCATCCGTTACATCATCAATAACATTTTCTATCATAATGTCTAATTGGCTTAGAGCATAATAAAAGCCTCTAGCAAATTCTCTATCCTCATCGCTTATCTTTGCCTTGATATCTTCATCTACATCTGTTAAACACTCATTCCATTCTTTATCAAAGTCATCAAAATCAAACTTAATCTTCTCGTTTTCTTCCATCTTCATTTTCCCCTTTTTGTTTAAGTATTTTTTGTATTTTGCATAATTCGTTGTATGCTCTCATAAGTCTTTTTTCAATCTGTTCTAATTCTTCTTTTGTAACATAGTCATTCATATTATCTTTACCAGTCCTAAACTAACTAAATGGTCTGCTCTTAGCTTATTAGTAAACCAGATGTCATGTTTGCTCCTTAGTGTTTTTTGTTCTAGGTCATAGAAATCTGATACTGTGCATTCTACCTGATGCATTGTTTTTAATTCTTCTTGGTATTTGCTTTTGCCTTTGGCTAAGATGGTGTCATAACTATCTTTTAGCTTTTCAAACTTAAACTTAGGTTTTTTCTCTATCTTCTTTGCCACTTCATCTACATTGCTGCAGTCAAAGTTAACTATGTAACAGTTTTCACCGTCTCTAACACCTATTTCTTCTAAGTAAGGTAACGGAGTAACTATTACTGGTATGTCTCTATATAAAGCCTCATTTATTGTATAGCTTAATGCTTCTGTGTCGCTAAGCTGTACTACATAGTCGGCTGTGTTAATAATACGTTCAATATCCGTTCTAGGTTTCATTATTATTACATTAGGATTGTTGGTTGTTCTCTCATCATTAGTGTATACGTACCAAATGTAGTTCACTTTTGCGTTGTCTAGTGCTTCTGCAAGCTTAATCATGCGGTCTCTGCCCTTAATCTCTGATAGTCTCGTAGCACTAAGTAATACTATTGGCTTGTCTTTGTTAACTGTTAGTGGGTTGTATGATTTTTTGGCTGTTACCCCAAACTTTTCTTTTACTACCTTCTTGATATGATCCGTAATGGCTATGTAGCCATCAATACGTTCATTGAGTTCTGGGTATACTGTGTAGGCTTCGTGTGAGTAATCGCCATGGAATACCATGTATATTTTGCCTTCTTCAACTTGGTTGCAGATACTAGAATCATAGTTTATTATCATTACTTTGCATTTTATTCTATCTTCTTCGGTTATCCTGTATGCAGGGCAGTATGGTGCGAGCTTGTTTAGGATCTCTCTGTCTGCTGTTTTATATACAACAGCTATGTCTCTGTCTTTATATTTCTTTGCCATTTCTAAAACAAAGGTGGTTGTTCCGCCTATACATGGAATGTCATTCATGTAGATTATATTATCGTGAGTTATTGTCATATTTCATACCCTTCTCTTTTAGTATTTGTGGTAGGTTTTCAAATGGATGCCATAATAGTCTGTTTTGCCAAGTAAAGTTAAGTAATTGGCATTCGCCATCTAATACACAGTTTTTGCATTTTCTTCGCATACAATAATCAAATTGGTTAATCATTAGCCCCAGCTCCCTGTAAACGAGTGCCATGTGTAGCCCTCATCTTTGGTAAAGAAATAACTTTGCGGATATATTACAAAGTTCTTAATCTCTTGCTTGTAGTTAAATGCCTTTCTGTCTATTCCTAGCATTCCTAAGATGTTAGACATTATGCAAGTGTTTGTCTCTTGGTTTATTATATAATCTTGCCAGTTTGGGTATGTTTTAAAGTCTATGCAGTTGTAGTAATCAAGCATTAGCTTTATAACAGGGTTGCCTTTTTCTGCTCCCATTGTTGCTGTTACTGGATAGTCAACATCTTCAAACCCTGTGAATGCTGGATCATTCATGAAGGTATCAAGCGGTTTGTACATAAACACATCTGTATCAAGGTATATGCCACCTTCATGATATAACGCATATAGTCTAACAACATCAGATGTAAAGGCATACATCCCTTTTTCATAGCTTTGGCGTGTAAAATCATTGTAGTTAATGTCAAAGTTATCTTCGTTCCATTCTTTTATTTCCCAGTCTGGCATCTGTTCTTTCCAGCTTGCCATACATTTTTGTATTTTTTCAGACTTTTGGCCTTTTCCTAGCCATACGTAATGGATAATTTTAGGTATCATATATTTTTCTCCCAACAAAAAAAGAGACTTTCCAGTAGTCTCTTTTCTTGCGTTATTATTTATTATAGTTTGGAGGACTTAATAAATGCCTTGGTTTGGTTAAGACCTTTTTAACGATACAATTATAATTAAGCATATAATTATAATTTCTTACAATAGCATACTAGCACACTTGACTTTGCTAAGTCTTGCTATTTTTTGCTATCTTTAATAAAATATGTGGGCGAGGATTTGCACCTCGCATAAGAGCCTTCAGATAACCCACAACAGCTCTCCTTGTCATATTTACGTTTCTGGTCGCAGAGGGTTTTAAGAGTGTCTACCTATTCCACCACCACATTTAGCTACATTTCGTATCAATTCTGTGCAACTTTTGTGCATTTATCTGCGCAAGTTCACGATTTTTGCATAGTTTTTTGCCAATTTTCTTCATTTGTTTCTTCATCCGCCAAAATTTGTGGTAATCTCTTTCTAAAATCTTCTACAAACTTTATCAACTCGTCATCAGACTGTTCTTCGTTTGCAGTTCCTGCATGAAATATCTCTTTGCCATTTTTGAATAATGTTAAGCCCATAACATACTCGTTTTCCCAGTTCATATACCACTCTTTCCTGAAAGAATAATCTCCATAGTCATAGCTAACAAATTCGTGTCTGTTGCCATCTGGATCAGGTCTCCTGTTAATGTATATGTTTGTTCTTTCCATTATTTCTCATCTCCTAACTTACACACTAACTTGCACACTTGCACCTTATTTTATTTAACGTGCATTTTATTCGTTATTTGCGTTTAATAACCTCTCTATCTCGTTTACTTTGTCTATAATCTCATCTTGCTTTTTAGACATTGCTATTATCAATTCTTCCAAACAAAATGTTTTTCCTTTATCTTCCATCTTTACCTTTTCTATCATTTTAACAACTCCTCTATTACATAATCTAGTGCTTCTATTTCCTTGTTAAACTCTCCCTTGGTTGCAAGTCCACATTCATTTGCTTTAATTGTGTCTGCTCTCATATTCCATAATATTGTTATAACTTCATCTTTGCTCATTTAATAACTCCTCTATACTATATTCTTCTCCGTTTTAGAGCAACTTTATAATAAAATCCATAAGAAATTGTATGGCTAAATCTCTTGCCTCTGCTCCAGTATCGCTATACATATTATCGTGTTTTAGTTCTCCAACAAAAGATAAAAGGCTATCAATAACATCTTTTTTATGGATATATTGCTTGTTGACTTCGTTTTGCTCAGCATAATATTGTTTTAATTCTTTATAACTTTTTAATAATTGTGTTAGTTCTTCTTCTTCTGTTTTTGTAAAACCGCCTTTTGATATTCCACCAGCTTTAAGCAGCCCTTCTAAAAAATCTTCATTGTTTTTTGTCATCTTTATTCTCCTTTCAAAAGCTCCTCAATAGAGTATTCTTCTCCGTTCTTTTATGAATTGGAATAAATGATTAAATGGTGAAATACACTCTATATCAATTTGATTATCCTCAACAAATAAATTTTCTTCCTCTCTGCTAATAAATCTATATTTCTTATTTATATTTCTCAAAATAACTCTTTCATCTTCTGTTAGTGTAGGCTTACAAGTATCATGCAACCAATCATTGATAGTTTCATCAACAAGTGGTACTTCTTTCCCAAACAAGTCCTGTACTTCTTTTAGAAATTGTTTTATATCTACTCCCTCTTTTAAATATTTCTCTGCGTTAGTCATCTTCAAACCACTTCCTTACATTATCACTAACACCATTTAATGAGCTTTCATTTGCATAAATATTTATTGCATTTACTATGTTATCAACACAATATTCTAATTGTGCCAACTTACCATATATGTAACTATCATCTAGTCCACTTATGCTTTGTATTTTTTCGCAAAGTTTATTACATTTTTTACTACATTTGCTCATCTTCTTCACCTACCTTATATTCCATAGATTTATATTGCTCTTTTGTTACGATTGTTTTTACAGATTTTTCATAAAGAATAGTTGCACCTAAATTTTGCATATTGATTGCTATACAATCCTTTTTTGTAACTATGTTTTCTGATTTTTCAATATCATATACTTTTAGTCCATTCACATAGTCGCCTACTTCTATTAGGTCTATTAGGTTAAACGAGTGTTTTATTATATTATTTTCATTTGGATACAAGAAATCCCAAGGCTCGCCATAATCTGTCCTAACATAGCCATCAAAATCCAAAACATACTTGTCTTTTTTAATACACTTTGCTATATAGCCTTCTATTGTTCTAACAAACTCTCCTACTTGTATATCTGCATTAGTCATCTTCTCACTCCTCTGGCATATAATATGTGCTTATTCCTTGTTTTTCAGCTATTTCTTTTAGTATCTCCTTTGCTCGTCCTGTTTCATACACACCTAGTGTACAAATATCTTCAGGGTACATTACACCAAAAGCTGCATATATTTCGCTTGTTTTTCTTTCAGAATCATCATCCCAAGGATCAATATAGATTCCGTTTGCCCTTTCTAAATTTACAAGTGCATTTCTATTTCTGTTCATTATTAGCATTCTCATCTCTCCTTTCAAACACCTGCAAGGCAATACCATGCAGATGTGCTGTTCTTTCGTATGAATAGTGTATATCCTGGGCTGTTTGTTCTAAGCTCAGCCCTTCTATGTATAAATCGTATAGTATATCACTTAATACACCCTCTACTTTGTTTATCTCATCTACAAGCTTAATTCGTGTTAGCTCTGCTTCATGCCATCTGCTCTCGTACTCTTTTGCTAAATCAGCCATTTTGGTTGCATTGTCTCCCACCTTGTCTGATGGTAGATTAGACCTTGAAGTCATCTCAGACATTACAGCAGTCATTTTTGTAGCACGTGTCATAAACTTTTCGTACTCTTTAATTGTTCTATCAACTTCTTTTACCTTGCTTTGGTATATCTTTAGTTCATCTTTAGCAGACATTTTAGTCCTCCCAATTTACAATTTGTACGTGCCTAGCAGCTTCCCCTTGCTTTGTTTCTTCTACTTCAAACACAACTTTTTCTCCTTCTTCTAGTGTTTTGAAACCATCCATTTCTATATTTTGAAAATGCACAAATACATCTGGGCCATTTTCTCTTTCTATGAATCCAAACCCTTTTGCTGCATTAAACCATTTTACTTTTCCTTTTTCCATTCTTTTTTACCTCCCATACAAGTTTATAACCTAATTGGTTTCTCGCTTTTATTATCTTCTGTCCTATTTTTTTATTGATCCTGTAAGCTAGCATAACTACATTACTTTTTGTTTTTCTGTTGTACTTTTGGTAAATTCTTTCTGCTGCTTCTTTGTATGATACTATTTTATTTTTGTGTTTTATCAAATAGCCAAATAGTGCTGTTTCCAAGTTGCTTAGTTGTATAGTCTTGCCATTTAAATAAAACATTCCATTTTCTTCATCTAGCATATTAGCTCCTTTATCTCTATAATCGTTTCTTCTCTACCTTTTTCGTAAATTATCCTGCTGCCATCCCAACCACCTACAATGTTGTAGTTGTCATCTTCTATAACGCCATATTTAATCATGATGTCTGCAATAGCGTTTTCTAAATTTGTTAGGTCTCGTTTGCGTTTATCTGGTACGTAGAACGTGCATTTTAGGTTTACTGGTGTGTTTATATGTTTTGCATATCTTTTTAAAAAATAGCCACAATCTCGTTCAAATTGGCGGTAATATTTGCTTTGTATTATCATTGGCTTCATTGTCTTTTGATTAACAACAATTTCTTCGCTGTTCTTTTTACTTCTGCAAAGCAGAGGAATCACAATTTTCATTTGTTATCTCCTTTATTTTTAGTCTGATTGCCTCATCTTCTTTTTCTGTTGGTTTAACTTTTTCAAATCTATTTTCAACTTTCGTTAAAACTGGATTTTGAACATAAATTGCAATGTGTCTATCAGCCTTTGAATATGTTACTGTGTTAATATTTCCTTTTTCATCTTTCCATTCCAGCTTTTTAAACCCCAGCTTGTTAAATATTTCATCTGCTTTCATTTTTTCAACTCCCTTAATCTTCTAAATACTGTTCCCCTTGATAACCCAGAAAGTTCAACTACGTTATCCCAATATTGAATTTCGCCTTGTAGCTTTCGCTGTATTAAAGAATCAAGATTTGTCCTATCTTCTAAAGGTCTACCGAATTTTACTCCTTTAGCTTTAGCAATTCGTATTCCTTCGGCTTGTCTTTGCCTGATATTGGTTCTCTCATTTTCAGCAACATAGCTCAATATTTGTAGTACAAGGTCGCTTATGAGCTTGCCTGTTAATCCATCATTTTTAGTAGTATCTAATAGTGGTATATCTAGCACCTTAATATTTGCTTCTTTTTCGTGTGTTATTATTCGCCATTGTTCCAGGATCAAGTCATAGTTTCTACCTAGCCTGTCTATTGACTTTATAACTAGCACATCATCTTTTTTTAGTTTTCTCATTAGCTTTTGGTACTCTGTACGTTCAAAGTCTTTCCCAGACATTTTGTCAGCATAAATTTTGTCGGTATACTTTTGAAGTTCTACAAGTTGTCGGTCTAGGTTCTGTTCTTTTGTGCTTACTCTTGCATATCCATATATCAACACTCATCACCGCCAGCAATCCCAACCTTCTGCGTGTTGTCTTGCAAACAGTTCTATTCTTGGCAAGTCGCCTACAAGTTCAACTATCTTGTCTCTTACAATGTCAGGTTTCTTGGAGTGTTCTTCTATTGGCGACATTATTACTTGATGCACTTTTTTGCTCGCCCTTCTTACATCACCCTTTGTTGCTATCAAACATACTTCTGCATTGGCCCTGGTCCAGTAACCCATCCCCCAAAAAGGAGTGCCGCTTATTCTGTTGGTCTTTATCCAACAAAAGCCACAAGTTTTGTATGTAAAGCCCCATGTTTTTAGTAGTTCTAAACCTTGCAACAAGCAAGGAAACGTAACCCACATAAATAAAATACAGTCTTTCTCTGAGATGTTTTGAATTACCCCCCCTAGATTATCAAGGCTTTGCTGTTCCATTGTTTTGTAATGGCTTTCTGCACTTCTGCCTTGGCCTTTTTTAGACCATACTTTATAACGCCATGGTGGATCAGCATAGATGATGTTGTACTTCTTGTCTGTGTTATATATATCAACAAACATTTTTATCCTCCTATGTATTTTATTTTCCAGCCTTTCGCATAGCAGTTCTTTATCTCTATAATTCCTTGCATTTTTTGTCTTAGTTTAAATATCATAACGAGCATACAATTGTGGTTGTGCTTGTCATATTTTTGGTTAAATACGAACTCTACTAATGGCTCGTACAATGCAACGTTATCTTTGCAATAGATTAAGAAATATAGCATCCTTGTTTCTCTTTTGGATAGACTTATTATTCTGCCTTTGTGTAAATATCTGCAGTTGTCCTCATCTAGCATTTGCGCTCCTCCATTTTTAATCAAGTAGTAAATTCTTTAGTATTTTCTCAAGCACATTCACTACAATAGAGTTACCTGCTTGCTTATATAATTGGCTGTTGCTGTTTACTTTTTCTGCTCTTTCAAATTCTTCATCATGAAATCCGCATCAGTCGGTAACATTCTTTTGGTGTCAGTTTTCTTATTCGCAAGTCGCTTTTCTCTGGTGTTGCCACATAGTTATCTTTCTGCACACTTGTGATTGTATTTGTTATGCCTCTTGTGTTTGGTTCTAATCTTTGTTCGGTATGTATGCCAGGCTCTCTTGAACTTAGGTTTTCAGGGTTTCTGCCTCTGCTTGCTACGATAAAAGGTTCACTTGTTGTTACCACACCAATAGTGTTTGTTGTTTGAAGTGTTTGACTAACTCCGTGTCCTACTCTCCCTCGCCTAGTTTTGCTATCAGGTTGTTGCAAATTAATGCTATCGCCATCTTTTGCTATATCGTATCCTTGTTTTGTGTTGCTTTTAATCATAATTTTGGGTTGTCTATTCCCTCCTTGCATATCTGTTAATGTTGGGCTTAATCCGTCATCGGAGTATACTCGTTTTATGCAGTCTTGCCCTTTTATGTCTAAAATTCCAACTTGTTGAATAAAGTTATCATCCATTCTGCTCCCTGCCCTTGTTGTAATGGCTCTAGCTATCTTATTGCCATCACTTACTCCAAAAGTAAAACCATTACCTTTTGCTTTCTGTTCTTCTTCATTCTTCTTGTAAAATTTTATTATTTTGTCAGACAGATAATATTTCTCGTCAACTTGATTCTCTAACATATCTTTCAGCCTTAACTTTAGTTCTTCTTTCTCTGGGAAGTGAAACTCATGAAAGAAATCAATATCTTTTCGTATGCTAATCGTGAATACTCTTTCTCTGTTTTGTGGGATACCATAGTCTTTTGCATTTAGCACTTGATAATAGCTTCTATACCCTAGCTCAGACATTTTGTCTAAGTAATTGTCAAAATTGTGTCTGTGTTTCTTGCTTAGCAAGTTCTTAACGTTTTCCCAAATAACATATTTAGGTTTCAATTTGCCAACGATTCTGATAGTTTCATACATTAAGCTTGACCTTGTACCGCTTCCGTTCATCGCCACCGGCTTGTTGTCCTGCAATAGAGAAGTCTTGGCAAGGGCTTCCGTGCATTATTAAATCGCACTCTATGTCTTTATCCCATATTGTAATATCTTGTGGCTCAAAGTTAGTGCCATGTATTGCATTAAAGCTTGCCATAGCATATTTATCAATTTCAACTGCATCTACTATCTCGTGTTCTATTCCTAGCCTATCTAGTGCTGTGCTACAAGCTCCTATGCCTGCAAATAATTCTAATATTTTTATCATCGGTTCTCCTATACCGCAAACATACTTAATTGCTTGGCAATAATCTTATATGTTGCCACGTTTCTGCCTGTTTGCTCATCAAATTTTTTCCCAGCGATTTCTACTTCGCATTTATCTACTAGCTCTGTCAAGCGAGGTGCAGCTGAATTTCTATCCGTTGTTGTAGTATAGCCTCGCTTAAACAACTCAATAGCGACTTCTCTAGCAGTCATTTCGTTGTCGCCTAATATGTCTTTAATTTGCATATATCTTTTTTCTTTGTTCACTTTTTCGTGTGAATCGTGTCTTGTTTCGTAAGTTATCATTCGTACCTCCCATAAATATCCATTTTGATATTTGTTTGTTCCTTAGGGCTTAATTGATTAAATTCAGGTTGTTTCATCGCCCACATATAAGCTTGGTTTACAATTTCAAATTCTTTTCCAGAAAAATTTGATTTTTCTTTTATTATTTTATTTATAAAATAATAATAAATATTTTTAATATTTGTATTATTCTCTTCGACATTTTGGTCGATGGTCGATTGATAATTTTGTCGATGGTGAATGTCACCACCGACAATTTTGTCGATGGCGATTACACGTTTTGTAATTTGTGTTCCTTTACGTTCATAGTCGACTTTTACATATCCTTTTTCTTCCAGTTTTTTTACTTTTCTTGAAATGCTGTCTGTTGTTTCTCCAAATAAATTCGACAAGTACTCATTAGTTGCCCAGCAATAACCTTTGTCAGCACATAAGCTTGAGATTATCAATAGCAAACCTAGTTCATTTTTAATGTCTTTGTCTATTGCCCACGCATTAGAGCATACTGCGTATCCATCATTTATCATTTTTAGTCCTCTTTCTCGTATAATCTTTTGCATATTTCTAAAAGTATCGGTCTGTATTTCTTTTGGTTCTGGTGTACAATGTACAGGTGGCAGTTCATACACAGCATTACGCAGTTCGTTGGATCATCAGTTAAATATTTGCCTCTTCCGCATTACATGATGAAGTTGCAACGGATATGTCCTGCCACACAGTACACATTGCTCATGACAAGCTTTCATGACTTTTTCATACGTGCTTTTACTTACCTTGTACATTCTCCCACTCCTTGTTTTTGTATCTCCAGATATATCCATAAGCATATTTGCTTTTGTATTGGCAACATTTTGTTATTGACCCTCTGGACTTTGCTTTAAAATATTTTTCGGCATCAATAATAGAATTAAATTCTTTTAGTACTTGTTTTGTTTCTTTATCAATCATCAAAACAGATTTGGCTTGGGAGTATCTTACATTATATCTTCTGTCGCACCATTCTAAATTTGTTGCTTTGTTGTCTGTCTTGTCTTGATTGATATGATTGATTTCTTTTAATTGTTTTGGGTTGTCTACAAAGGTTTCTGCAACAAGTCTATGTATTAAGAACCCCTTTGGCTTTCCGTTTTTCCATAAAACTATATGCAAATAGCCGATTATTATGTTTTTGTGGTTTTAACTCATATATTTTTTCTTTGCTAACAATGTTATTTGTAAACCTTACTCTTCTTATTTTTCCCATGTTGCTAATTTCATATAATCCTTCATACTTTTTTATTGGTTTCCACAATTCCATATTTATTTCTCCGCAAAATATTCTTTATTGATTTGCTCTTGTAGTATCTTTATTTGCAATTTATAGGTGTTTATTGCTTCTTGGCATGAGTTGTACAAGCTCTCTGAAATTATCTCTTGTTCTTTAGCCTTAGCGACTTCTTCTGTGCCTCTAGCAATATCGTATGCTATCGTTACTGGCATACCATCTGCTTTTAGCCTTAGTAATTCCTGAGCTAGTAGTACTCTGTAATCTCTATATGCTTTTGCGTATTCTTTGCCTCTTTGCTTGTATTGTTCTAAAGCTTTTGTTAAGAGTTCATTAATTTTCCATAGCTCATTTAATAGATCCATTAATTAAGCCTCCTTGAATGCGTTACAAACATTCATGTAATCTGCTACTGAAATGTCCGTAATTGACTTATAATTGAATTTTTTAAGTACCTCGGTAACTTTATCATTTGAAATGCTTTTGTTCTTTATAGCCTTTTCTAGTGCCTGTACTTTGATGCTATCTATGGCTTGCCTTCCTGTGTATTCATCTGTATCTGCATCTTTTGTATCATCAATGTTGAATAAACCATTTAGTGCGTATTTTCTAGCATAGCTTGAAGCTGTGCCTGTAATTTGGCTATCATCCATGCCCTTCTTTTCTAAGCTTTCTCTTGCGTATGCGGTATTAACTATTTTATCGGTGCTTTCTTGGTCATATAATGTTGCAGTTGCTTTAATGTAGAATCTATCTCCAGCATTTAATATCTCATCGCTTATCACTAAGGTTGCTTTGTTTTTGTAACAAATTGGCTTAACAGCCTCTAAAATATCTTCACAGCTTCTGTATTTGTATTTGCCAAAACTATTGTATTGGCCTTTTGGTGCTTTAAGTTCGTGTTGTATTTCTGATAGTTTTTCGTATATATTCATGTCCTAACCTCCATACGTTAATTCTCTAGCTCTTGTTCTATTATCTTCATCTAGGTCATTCTCGTAGTCGCTAGGATATTCCATTGTTTCAATATAATTGTCTATTGTTGCATCTAGTTCTTCTAAATCGTTGCATATTCCTTTTATACATCTTTGCACCTCTTTGTGTATTGCAAAGTCTGTATCGTTATCTACTTCTATTCCGCCAATTTTTTGGTATCGCCAGTCCTCTATGACATCGGCAATTCTCTCTTTTAAGTCATTCATTTTTATTTACCTTCCTTGTTATTTTTATTTAATATTGCTTTTAATTTTTTATGGTATAATATGTTTATAGAGTTAACCTCTAAATTAAATATTTTTATTTACCATAGTTAGTCAAAGCGTGGTGGCTCTTGACTAGCTTTTTTTATGCTCATTGTTGTAAGCTCATCATCAATGTTTTGTGCTAGTTCATATGCCCTTTCATAAAATCCTGTTTTAAGGCATTCCTTTAGTTCTCTAATTTCTGGGATTAGTTCTTCCACTTTTTCTCCACTCCTTTATCTGTAAGTTCACTATTTACGATAACTTCTATTGTCTTAACAAAGTCATCTAATGTTTCATGTGTAACATTTCCTGTAATAATAGTTCTTGCTTTCCTTACTCGTTCCATAATTCTGTCTGCCTTAACAAATAAAATTCCTCTAATACTTGCATTCATCTTTTGTACCTCCTATAATGTATGTAGTTGAATATCTGCTAATATTGTTACTGCTAAAAGCATTGCTAACCCTACCCAAGGTAGCAAATCAAATGGATCTTTCATTTTTTATCCCTCCTTTGCATAAAAAAAAAGCCATCACGTAACGTGATAGCTTCTCCTCTACTCTTTTATTCACATTTATTGCTCAAACCTTACATTTTGTGCAATTATGTGAATTAAAATAAAAAGAAACATCGTTTACGTTTCTGGCTTTAATTTATAATATCTTTTTCTCTTTGTCTATAGATTTTGAAATTTGTAACATAAATGTAATATTAGCCACGCATTCTGTTCTCTATTTGCTCACCTGTATATAGCCAACTGCAATACAATAGTATATCTTGGGCGGTGTCTAGCTCTATGTTTGCCAGATG